>JABAOC010010108.1_pt2 | contig 10907 bp, 12 predicted proteins | sample 7062161 | NCBI WGS metagenome assembly JABAOC01 (sample SAMN14538625, study PRJNA623070) | marine sediment metagenome | biome: marine biome [ENVO:00000428]; feature: marine pelagic biome [ENVO:01000023]; material: deep marine sediment [ENVO:00002113] | place: India: Gulf of Khambhat ...
AGATCAGAAAAGTCAGGAAACTCCAGAAAATGCTTTGGAGCGCGGCTAAATCGGGTTTACGAATACAGGCTTTAGCTTCTATATTCTATGGGCAGGAAACGGAATCATGGGGCACAAACTAAGAGCCATACGTCAGCCGCTTCCTCTGGCAAAACTCGCATACGAGAGGTTGCGAGATTCCATACTCAATGGCGATCTGAAACCTGGCGAGATTTACAAGGAGATGAACCTTGCCAGGGATTTCGGTATTTCTAGGACGCCCGTGAGAGAGGCCCTTCTGGAGTTATCCGTCCATGGGCTGGTCACCTTTCTACCTCGAAGGGGTGTAAGGATAAACCACTTCACAAAACGGGACGTCGAAGAGGTTTTTGAGCTGCGCAAGGCAATCGAGCTTGCTATTGTAGAGAAAATATCCCGTGGTTCCAAGGACATCAATTTGGCTAAACTCGAGAAAACCCTTGACAAGCAGGTGATGGCGATGAAGAGAGAGGATCGTGTCGCTTTCCTTGAGGAAGATCGAGTTTTTCATGCGACTCTCGCCAAATTGACTCAAAACCATCGTCTGGTCTCCATTCTAGAGAACATCCGCGACATGGTCCAAATGATGGGACTCGAAGCCCTGACCCGGTCGGGTCGAATGGAAGAGGTCGTGGAAGAACACCGGGCTGTCCTCAAGTTTATACAGCAGATGCGAGAACTCGAGGCGAGGCAGGCCATGGATCATCACTTGGACAGGAGCAAAGATGCAGTACTGGAGCAACACCAAGAAAACTGAGCCGTGGAGACAAGAGAATTTGATGAAAAGTGACAGGGGAGACGAAATGAATTCGGCTTGGTGGCGATATCCACAGGGAAAAGAACCGGTCGATGAAGGCGAGGCGTCACGATGAGAATTCGGCCTTTCCAATACCATACAGCCCGGAGTTTCGCGGAGGCTTTGGAAGAAATGGATCAATACGGTCCAGAGATCCAGCCTCTGGCCGGCGGTACAGACCTTGTACCCAATCTGAAAAAGAAGACGATGGCACCCGCCTTTCTACTCAACCTCCTGGATATCCCGGGCTTGGACTTCATCCGGGAAGATGGGTCTGTTATCCGCATTGGTGGCTTGACCAAACACGCAACCCTGGCATCTGACTCATTGCTCATACGTCGACTTCCGATGCTGGCCGAGGCGACTGGCCTCATTGGGTCTTGGCAGATTCGCAATCTAGGAACTATCGGCGGAAATCTCTGCAACGCATCGCCAGCAGCCGATTCGGCACCGCCACTTCTGGCTCTTGAGGCCAGGGCCGTTGTGGCTGATATTAAGGGGGAAAGGGAGATCCCGTTGCCCTCATTTTTCACCGGACCCGGAGAGACCGCACTCAAAGCAAACCAGCTGCTTAAAGAAGTTATCATCCCTAAGAGAGCACGCCGATTTGCAGGGACCTATATGAAATCGATGCGCAAGCAGGGAGTGGACCTTGCTCTCGTTGGAGTCGCTTTCCATGGAGAATTGGACGAGGGAGGCGATAGACTGCAGCGCGTGGCTGTAGCCATGGGAGGAGTTGCACCAACCCCGATTCGAGCAGCGGAGGCGGAGGCAGAGCTGACAGGGCTCTCCTACGAAAAGGCCCTGAAAAAAATCCCCCTCGTGGCAAAGGCTGCCGTTACTGTAACCCAGCCTATCGACGACATCCGGGCGTCAGCTGAGCACCGTAAAGCTATCGTAAATGTCTACGTCCGACGTGCCGCTCGTTCGGTGTTAGAAAAGCTCTTCACAGGGGATACACCAAGATGAAAGTGCCATTGACCGTTTCCGTTAATGGAGAAAAATACGATTTGGAAATCAAACCCAATTGCACCCTCTTAGACGTGCTTCGCGAATACCTGGGGTTGACGGGCACAAAGAAGGGATGTGGTTCCGGCAAATGTGGCTCATGCACGGTGCTTTTGGGGGGCCAACCTGTAAATGCATGTTTGGTTCTGGCGCCTCAAGTGAATGGGAAGGAGATCTTGACGATTGAAGGCCTGGCAAGCGATAAACCGCATCCACTCCAGATTGCGTTTGTCGAGAAGGGTGCAATTCAATGTGGTTACTGCACACCGGGAATGATTTTAACTGCCTATGCCCTATTGGAGAGGAACCCCCAGTCCGATGACTCGGAAATCAAAGCGGCGATATCTGGAAATCTCTGCCGCTGCACGGGATATAACAAGATTGTGGAGGCCATCAAATCTTGTACAGGATAGAACGGAAATGAGATAGCTTCTGAACCCAGGAGAAAATCTCATGTCTGATCTTCATATTGTGGGAAAATCGTGTCCACAGATTGATGGACTCGAAAAAGCCATGGGAAAAACCAAGTTCGTGTCGGACCTGGTCTTGCCCAACATGCTCCATGGCCGGATACTGAGAAGTCCCCTTCCCCACGCGCGGATTGCCCACATCGATCTGTCCAAAGCCAGATCCCTGGTAGGTGTTAAGGCCGTTGCGACATATGTCGATACACCTGGGTTGAAATTTGGTCCCCGTTCTGAGGACTGGACCATATTCGCTAAAGATAAGGTCTGTTTCTGCGGAGATGAAGTCGCGGCGGTTGCGGCAGTGGACCAAGATATAGCCGAAGAAGCCCTGGATCTGATCAGGGTTGAATATGAGGAATTACCCGCTGTGTTTGATCCTCTCGAGGCGATGCAACCCGGTGCCCCATTGGTTCATGAGGACAAACCCGGAAATCTCGCTGCCGAGTTTGATATCGAAGCAGGGGACGTGGATCGAGCCCTGGAAGATTCATATTTCGTTTATGAAGACCGCTATTATACGAACCAGGTCTATCAAGCCTACTTGGAGCCCATGGGAGCCCTAGCGGAGGTAGATCCATCCGGGCGGCTCTCCTTGTGGGTTGGAACCCAGATNNATACGAATCATCGTTCCTGACTACGGCGGTGCCTTTGGTGCCAAGATGGAAAACAATATCCATCTGATCGCGGCTGTATTGGCCCAAAAGACACGACGACCAGTCAAAATGATCAACACCCGGCATGACGATTTCATCGGGGGCAACCCCAGGGTGCCCATGTATATCGATATCAAATTGGGGGTGACCAAAGACGGCATTCTGACGGGCAAGGATGTCCACGTTGCGGGCAGCAATGGCGCACGTACCGTTTATGCACCTGTTATCGTGGCGACAGCCTGCTACCGGGTGGACTCGCTCTATCGATTTCGAAACGTTCGCGCAAAGGGACATACAGTCTATACGAACACGGTGCCGACTGGCTGTTTCAGAGGTTTTGGAAATTCACAAATGACCTTTGTCTTGGAATCTGCATTGGACATCATTGCCCATCAACTGAACACCGACCCTGCAGAGCTTCGCATCAAGAACGGAATCGGACCTAACGAGGTGAGCGTCCACGGCTGGCGGATCACCAGCAATGGATTGGAAGAATGTATCCGTGAGGCCACTGAAAAGGCCCGTTGGGCTGAGAAACGTCGTCACAAAAAACCCTTCAGAGGAATAGGCATATCGTGCTGCAACCACGTCTCCGGAAACCGGGCCTTTGCCCGTGAATTTGACGGTGGAGCTGGAATTGTTCGCATCGGCCGAGACGGCCGGGTAACCGTCTATCATGGAGAATCGGACATGGGGCAAGGCCAAAAAACCGCCTTTGCCCAGATCGTTGCCGAGAGACTTGGCTTGCCTCTCGACATGGTCAGCGTGGCGCAGGTCGACACCGATATCTGCCCTTTCGGAATGGGAAGCTTTGCGACCCGGGGGACCTTGATGGGTGGAAACGGCGTCTTGGCAGCCGCCGATGATGCATACGAACAACTGGCCATGATGGCAGAGGATATGTTACAGGCAAATCACGGCGACGTCGTCTGTAAAAACGGCAACTTCTATGTGAAGGGCTCTCCTCAAAAACTCATCTCTTTTAGAGAAGTGGCGGAACTGGCCACTTTTCACCGTGGAGGCGCTCCCATCATTGGCGTGGGTTTCTATACCCCACCGACGGAGTTACCCGATCCGAAAACCAAGTATGGTAATCTCTCACCAGCTTATCCATTTGCCTGCCACATCGCAGAGGTAGAAGTGGATCCCGAAACGGGTCAGGTCAAGGTGGTTAACTATGTGGCCGCACACGATGTTGGAAGAGCCATCAATCCACTGGCGACAGAGGGGCAGATCCAAGGTGGCGTTGTTCAAGGGTTGGGATGGACCCTTATGGAGAACATGTCTATTGATAGGGGAATGATTGCGAATCCTGATTTCCTGGACTACGTCATCCCTGGGGTTTTGGATGTGCCGGAAATCCAGCCAATCCTCGTTGAGCCAGTCGACCCTGAAGGACCCTATGGAGCAAAGGGGATCGGCGAGCCTGCCCTGAACCCGGTCATGTCTGCGATAACCAACGCGATATGTCATGCCATCGGGGTTCGGATTAAAGAGCTTCCGGCAACCCCCGACAAGTTGCTCACGGGACTCCGGGCGAACAAGTGAGAGACATCATCTCTCCCGTTGCCGAACCCCACTCAGAACCAGGCCACTAACATCCAAAAATAGCGTTACAAAGAACGAAACGTGTTAAAATTGAGAGGAGGCGGAACTTTTCGTCACTCAAACAGATTTGCCGATTTTGTCAAATCGTAAGTCTTATCGATCTTGAAAGAGAGCGTCGACGGATCGGAAGCCATCAAGCGATTCGAAAACAAAAACATGCCAGCTAAGGATCTCAAAAATCCTCTTATGCCAGGAAATTACTATTTATCAGGAAATGAGGCCATTGCCGATGGGGCCCTCGCTGCGGGTTGTCGCTTCTATGCGGGTTATCCCATTACTCCATCGAGTGAGATCATGGAACGGATGGCCCAGCGGATGGAAGAGGTGGAAGGGATTTTCATTCAAATGGAGGACGAAATCGCCTCGATCTGCGCCGTTCTGGGGGCCTCCTGGGCCGGAGCCAAGGCGATGACGGCGACTTCGGGGCCAGGGTTCAGTTTGATGCAGGAGGGCATCGGTTACGGGGCCTTCACCGAAACGCCATGTGTGGTTGTGGACATTCAGAGAGCTGGGCCTGCGACAGGCCAGGCCACCCGGGTAGGATCTGGCGATGTGATGCAGGCGAAGTGGGGGTCTCACGGCGACTACCAGACGATTGCGCTGTCACCCTGGTCGGCACAGGAGATGTTTGACCTCACCGTCGAGGCATTCAACCTGGCTGAGCGATTTCGTGTTCCTGTCATTCTTCTGAGTGATGAGGCGACGGGCCACCTCATGGAGAACGTGAGGATCCCAGAAACCGTCAAGCTTTATGGGAGAAAGCGGAAAAAGGGCGGTCCTCCCTTCGGAGACGGTGGGAAGGACCTCGTCCCCCCCATGCCTGCCTTTGGAGAGGGAGCACAGCTCCTCGTGACAGGTTCCACCCACGACCCGTGGGGATTTCGGAAAACGAACGACCCCGAGGTTCACGCTGCGCTTGTGGAAAGAATCAACAAGAAGATACTCCAGGCCAGACGTACCATTATTCAGACCGAGGAGTACTTTTTGGAAGATGCGGATTTGGCTGTTGTGGCATACGGATTCACTGCCCGGAGTGCAATTTATGCCGTCAAGGAACTTCGAAAAGAGGGGAATCCGGTTGGGTTTCTTAGGCTCAAGACCCTTTGGCCTTTTCCACAGGAGCAGATTCAGAGGCTTAGCTCAAGAGTCAAAAGGATCTTTGTTCCCGAAATGAACCTGGGACAAATCGCTGGGGAGATCCTAAAATACTCCGATAGGGACGTGATCTCTTATCCCCAAACCAACGGAGAGATCATTCATCCCCGGCTCATCTTGGCAGAAATCAGGAGGATGATTTAATGGCTCGGGCAATGGAAGCGTATTTACGGCCTCAAATCAAGGGAACCCCTTTTTGTCCGGGCTGTGGACACGGCATCCTCATGGGGCTCATCCTTCGGGCTATCGACGGTCTTGGTATGGATATGAACCGGTTCCTCTTCGTTTCGGGAATCGGCTGTGCCGCCTGGATTCCCAGCCCCCATTTCAAGNNCAGCGGCGACGGCGACCTCTCATCCATTGGAGGCAATCATCTGATCCACGCGGCCCGAAGGAATCTAGATCTAAAAGTCATCTGTGCCAACAACATGATCTATGGCATGACAGGAGGGCAGGTGGCTTCCACAACCCCGGAGAAAGCTGTTACCACAACCACACCAAAGGGGAATCGAGAACGTCCATTCGACCTCTGCCGTCTTGTGGAGGCGGCTGGAGCAACCTACGTGGCTCGATTTGCGGTAAACCAACCTCTCCTTGTCATCAAATCGATCAAGGCGGCAATCAGGAACCAGGGGTTTTCCTTTATCGAGGTCCTTTCGCACTGCCCTATCCAGTTTGGACGACGGAATCTCTGCGATGACCCCGCTGAGATGATGACCTACCTGAAGGATCACTGTGTGTCGCTTCAAAAGGCTCAACATCTGACCGAATCTGAACGTGAGGAAATGATCCTGACCGGGGAGTTTGTGTCATGCCCAGAGTAATCCAGATTCGGTTGGGTGGACTTGGAGGCCAAGGCATCGTGCTCGCGGGGCTTCTTCTCGGTCACGCCGGGGTCATCGATGGACGCTGGGTCTCCGGAGCTAATTCCTATGGGGCCGAAGCCAGAGGCTCTGCCTGCAAGGCCGAAGTCGTCCTGTCCGACGGACCGGTTGACTTTCCTCATGTTTTAGAGCCAGACATCCTGGTGGCCATGTCTCAGGGAGTGTATGATGGTTTCGTGGAGGAGACCAAGAGGGAGGGCCTCGTCATCTACGACAGCCAACTGGTAAAGCCAGGGGATTATGCTTTTCACCATAAACCTGTTGCTGCGACAGGAGTGGCGGTCCGAGAGTTGGGAAATAAGCAAGTTGCCAATATTGTGATGCTCGGTGCTCTGACGGCCTTGACTGGAGTTGTCTCCAGAGCTTCTATGGAATCGGCAATTTCAAACCATGTTCCCCAACGTTTCAGAGAGATCAATCTCAGGGCAGTGAAAAGGGGTTTTGAGTTGGGAGAAACCTCGGGTTAGGCTAAATGGTGGCAATTCATGGTCGAAGGACGGACACAAAAACCGCTTATTAAAGAGACCCAATGTAACAAGTGCCAGATCTGTGGCCTCCTCTGCCCGGACCTCTGTATCACTCAGGATCGAGCAACAGACAGAATTGTCATCGACTACGATTACTGCAAGGGCTGTCGCATCTGTGCGGCCGTCTGCCCAAAAGAAGCAATCACCATGGTCCTGGAGGAATAGGGTCGATGTGATTGATTTAGCGCTGTGACTGTTTCACCACCGAGGCACGGAGTACGCAAAGATGATAATTTTGTCCCTTGCCGCTGAGAGGCCGGCAAGGGACAACCGTTCCAACCTGAATAAATTACCATCCTTGAACACCAATGACACAATTCTGAATGTAACCCAAATGAGGAATTAGTCCGTCTCAGACGGGCTGAATCTGTGGCTTTCCGACCTCATAGCGGAAAGCCACAAGTTGCTTAAACTCTGCGTCCTCTGTGTCTCTGCGGTAAGATATTTCTTTAATTCAATGAGATTGGGATCGCGTTCTGATCGCACAATTCTCAATTCTACAGGGCTTGCCCGTATCGCTTTATGACCGTGCTACCTTCCCCGCTCAATCTTGGGGTTGAGTTCTTCCCTCAGCCAATCAGCAAACAGATTGATACCCACGACCATTAACAGCAAAGCGCCGCCCGGGAAAACCACGAGCCACCACATGCCAGCATAGACATAGTTCTTTCCAATGGAAATCATCATCCCTAAGGACGGTTCCGTAAGCGGCACCCCCACGCCGAGAAAACTCAGAGTCGCTTCCAACATGATAACCACTGCCAAATCTACCGCCATGACGACAAATATCGGAGGAATAGCATTTGGGAGCAGGTGCCTCAAAAGAAGTCTGAAATCCCCTGCACCCGTTGCCTTCGCAGCCATCACATACGCTTCTTCTTTGACCTCGAGGACACTGCCGCGCATGGTTCGCGCGTACTTGACCCAGTCGGCAATGCAGATAGCAAGGATGACAATCAGGACGCCCCGCTTCCTGAATAGACCCAGAAGCAGGATCGCCATCAATGTCGTAGAGAAAGAGAAGAAGATGTCAGCCATCCGCATGGTTACTGCATCGAGTTTTCCACCATAGTATCCGGCCATCAAGCCCACGGCCACGCCAAACGATCCAGCAATGAGAACCACACCCAACCCCACGATCAGGGATGTCCTGCATCCATAGAGGATCGTGCTCAATATTCCCCGGCCCTGGTCATCGGTTCCCAGCAGAAAGGGACGTGTTCCGCCTTCCATCCAAATGGGAGGCGTCAAGAAATGCTCGAGGCTCACCTTCTCCAGGTCGTAGGGATTTTGAGGCGCGACCCATGGGGCCACAAGGGCGGCCAGAACAAATAGGACGAGCAGAATGCTTCCCACCAGAGCAGAGGGATCATGAAAAAAGTCATGGAGGATCTTTGATTTGAAAAACCGATCATTCATATCGAATCTTGGGGTTCAAGAATGCGTAGAGAATGTCCACGACAATGTTGATGGTCAAGATGATCAATGCGGCCAGCATGATGTACGTCACAATGACAGGGTTGTCGGTTTCATAGATTGATGTCAACAATAGGTTTCCCAGTCCTGGCCATTGGAAGATCGTTTCGGTCACAATGGAGAAGGCAATCAGTTCTCCAAACTGGAGGCCCGTCATGGTCACAACCGGGATCAGGACATTTCTCAAGGCGTGTTTGAAGATCACCTTTCTCGGGGGAAGACCTTTAGACCACGCCGTCTTGATGTACTCCTCGGTCAGAACCTCCCGCATGCCCGCTCGGGTCAGCCGAAGTAGCACGGCAAGCTGGTACATCCCCAAGGTAAAGGCGGGAAGAATGAGATGCGTGATCCCACTCCATGTTAAGAATCCTGTCCGCCAGAAGCCAATCCTCACCGTTTCACCCCGCCCAAAAGGAGGCAGAATCCCAAAATAGACGGAAAAAACCATGATAAGCAGAATCCCTGTGAGAAATGTGGGGATAGAGATGTTGAAGAGCGAGCCCGCCATGATAAGACGGTTTCTCAGGGCGTATGGTTTTAGAGATACGAGAACGCCGAATCCAACACCCATCACAAAGGAGATAAAGATCGCCGATGTGGCGAGCTCCACAGTAGCAGGGAGGCGTTCAAAAATAAGACCCAGCACTGGGGCCCTGGCCACGTAAGACTTTCCGAAGTTACCCTGGAGGGCATTGACGATGAAACGGACGTACTGAACATAAAAGGGCTTGTCCAGACCAAAGGCCTTCCTCACCTCCTCAATCTCCTGCTGTGTAGCATACCTTCCTGCCAGGGTGAGGACGGGGTCCCCGGCATAGCGAAAGATGATGAAGCAGATGAAGGAAACAGCGAGAAGAACGACAACACCCTGGATGAGTCTTCGCGCAATGTAAGTGAACACCGCCAATGTAAGGCGGACCCGGAACAAACCCGGGCCCGCCTTTCTCCTTTAGAGGTTATTGTTTGGAGATCTCCTTGAAAACGATCCACCGGTCAGGGCGCGGTGTGAATTTGATCCCCTTACCCTTCTGAATGGCATAGATATCCTGCTGATAGTGAAGGGGAATAACCGCGATCTTATCGACCATGGCCATTTTGTTCAGGTCGCGAAGGACCTTTTCGCGCTTCTCCCGGTCCGCAATGCTGGCTGTGGACTGAAGCAGTGCATCCACCTCGGAATCACTGAAATTCGCCCCGTTCAAACCACCAAAGCCTTTTTCCGGATCCCGGGTATGGAGCAGTTTGAAATAGGTCCGTCCCATATCAAACGTACCGTCAAACCATCCAATGAGGTGAAACTCGAGTTCACCCCGAGCGACCTGCGGGAAAAAGATGGATTTGGGCTTCACGTCCAAGTTCACCTTGATCCCCACCTTGGCCAGATATTTCGCTACGGCTTCGGCAATCTGCTCGTCCTTGATATACCGATCGTTGGGACCCGTTAGGGTCACCTCAAACCCCTTCTCATATCCGGCTTCCTTTAGGAGCTTTTTGGCCATCTCCGGATCGTACGGCAGCCGGGTGAGCGCGGCATTATACCCAATGGTCGGCGGATCCGGAATCTGGGCCGCTGGCGCTGCATGACCCCGCATGATCTTCTCGATGATCTCATCCTCGTTGATGGCCATGTACATGGCCTTTCGCACGCGGATGTCTGCCATAGGGCTTCCCGGCTTGTTACCAGGCGCCAGAAAAATCGACCTTCGGGCCGGGCGGGTGATCACTTCGAGTTTCGGGTTCTGGACGACTTTTTCGTACAGCTCAACCGGAACGCCTGATGCCACCTCGGCCTGGCCGGAGACGAGGGCGGCAAAACGGGTCGAGGACTCGGTGATCGGCCTCAATTCTACGTTCTTGATAGGTGGGGCACCTTCCCAGTAGTCCTCATTGGCTTCCATCTTGAGATATGATCCCTTGACCCACTCGACGAACCTGTAGGCCCCGGTCCCGATCGGTTTGAGGCCGACCTCTCCCGGGTCTCTCGCCTCTGTCGACTCCTTGTCCATGATATAGATTTGATGCATATTGTTGACAAACCAGGGAGTCGGCTCCCGCGTCTTAACAACGACGGTGTAATCGTCGATAATGTCGATCGAGGCCATGTTCTTCCCATCCGTCGTGAACTCCGACACGTCCGGATTGGTTAGCCGCTCAAAGGAGAACTTCACGTCCTCGGCGGTAAAGGGATTGCCATTGTGGAACTTGACCCCTTTCCTGAGATAGAACTTCCAGGTCAAAAGATCTGGATGTTCATATCTCTCAGCAAGGGCTGGAACCAGCTTCCCTTCGGCACCCTTTCGCTGCATGAGTCCCTC
>JABAOC010008337.1_pt1 | contig 10906 bp, 8 predicted proteins | sample 7062161 | NCBI WGS metagenome assembly JABAOC01 (sample SAMN14538625, study PRJNA623070) | marine sediment metagenome | biome: marine biome [ENVO:00000428]; feature: marine pelagic biome [ENVO:01000023]; material: deep marine sediment [ENVO:00002113] | place: India: Gulf of Khambhat ...
AGTTGCTCAATGATGCTATCCGCTACTGGTAAAAGAACAACCTTATGAAGTTGAGAATTTAGATTCTTCAACTTCATCTTCTCGGAGTCTAACTTGACTTCTAATGTCTCTATTTCCTTATCTATTTCTCTTCTTTTGATAGCATTTTCTTTGACTGATTGGATAGTAGTTAATCTCCTCTTTTTCTTGGCAATTTCCTCTTCCATAGAATCTATTTGCTGCTGAAGTGAATCTATTTGACCCCTTTTTCTTTCAATCTCCTCGCATACTTGCTGATAGGCATCAGCCAGTTCATCATAATCTTTACCACCGAGTCCTCTCACAAGCCGCCCTAACTCCTTCTCCATTTTCCTCTTCACTTCGTTGAGGTCATCTCGTGCTGTCATCAGAAAGGGGATTCCTAGTATGTGCTCAATCGAACGTTGAAGTATCCTCATTGATCGACTATCCTGATCTAGCAATTCCTCATACTTCACCAACATTTCTCCATCAAAAAAGAAAAATCTACTTACATCGAAAGGCAAAATTCTTTCCATTTCCAGTCGAGCCTTGATTGGATCGGTTGCTATCGGTTCATCGTCTCTTACCAGATATGATTGAATTCCTTTTTCGTATCTTCTGTCTTGATGTATTCTTGCTGATGTCTTTCGGGTTAACACCCACTTTTTTCCTTCATGGCTAAAGAAAATTCCAACCGCAAAAGCGAAATTACAATTTTTACAGGCAGACCTGTTTAACAATGATGTTGGAGGAATCTCTTTGCCATTATGGTCTAACACTTTTCCATACAAACACCATAAAATTGCTCTCTGCATTGAGGTTTTTCCTTGTCCTGTGTTTCCATGAACAACATGTACGCCCGACCCGCCCTGTGGAAATTTAATCTCGTGCTCACCAAGAAAGGGACCGAAGTTCTGAATCTTAATTTTTGTTATCCTCATCTTGCTCTATCTCCGTGCTTAGCAAAATATGCCTGATTTGATCTTGGCTCCTTCCTCTATCCTCATCCAAAGGGTTGAGAATCACAATGGACAAAATTTGCTCGAGGAATGCCTCATCTATTGGGCTTTTTCGTTTTTTATTGGTGCTAAACAATACTTTTAGCAATTCTTCAACATTCATTTCTACACATCCTTTTCCTCTTCAAGACCTGATTGAGAGTCAACCTCTAAATCGACACCATATTCAATACACTTCCTCCACAAGGTGTGTGTTACATCTCTGTTCTGAGCGTTGCCAGCGAAGTTCCAAGCCCGAGCCAGTTCTCCCCTGACAATCGAGAGAGGCATATCAGTTTCTTCCGAGTCTGGTAAGACAATAACATCAATTATTGTAGCGGACCTTTTTCCTTTTGCTGTTCTCAAAACACGACCTCGTCTTTGAATATATTGTCGCGGGTTGGTTGATGAAGCTAAGATTATTGCACCATCAGCTGAGGGAACATCTACACCTTCATCAAGGCATCTAATACTCACAATAATGCTTGGATTTTGGTTGAAATACTCAAGCGTTCTGTCTCGCTTTTCCATCTTCATTTTAGAATGATACTTCAACGTGACAATATGATCAAAATTAGAAGCAATAGCATTAGCAACTTCATTGAGCTGATTCTCATCTTCACAATAAACTATCCACCTTCCATTTGGCGGATATTTCTCCTCTATGATTTGGTTAGCAATCTGAATCTTGTTCTCAGCCTTCTTAACAATTCTTGCCCTTTTGATCAGTAGCAAATTCAACTTATGCTGCATAGGTGCACATAATCTTGAATCTTCCTTTTTGCTAGATCGATTGATTGCTACTAGTCGTTTTATTTTCTCTGTTAATGAATTCCAGTGCTCTTGTTCGTTGGCAGTCAGACTCACTGAATAGAAATAGTATTCATATGGGCTAAGAAAATGCCCAAGAATCGGTACCTCCTTTCCGTTATCCCTTAACATAACGGAATCTCCTATTTGTAGGACGTACACAGGAGTTCCTCCAAACGCCTTTGCTAGAACTTCTGACCCTTCCATATCAAACAACCTTTCTGGGGTTGCTGATAGCCCTAGTCTTGCCTTAAAATCTAGCTCAAGTATTCGTCTGCGAGCTTTGCTGCCTAATCTATGAGCCTCATCGGCGATCAACACAAGATTCTGCGATTGACTGATGAAATCTACGAAGTCTTCTGAAACTGCAGTATCCATGGTTGCCAAGATAATTCGTGGACGACTTATATTTGATATAAATAGACGCTTGCGATGGTCAGACTTCCAATTATGTCCGCCACCGGCGAGAAGAACCGGAACTCGAGGATAAATCTGTGTGATAGATTTCGACCAATGATCAATCAGTATCTTGCTTGGGACTAATATTAAAACAGGGGAGCCTTGATTGAGCAACTCTTCAATAGCAAATAATGCGGTATACGTCTTCCCTGTTGCCGTTGCCATTGAAAGCATTCCGATATTTCCAGATGATTTCCAAGCTTCAATTGCGTCGTGTTGATAAGAAAATAGTGTAATTCTTTTCTGAGAGACGGGTGATGATTTCCAAGAACTGGATCGCTCTATAGCTCCCTGTCGACAATCTTCAAAGGATGAGTGTGAACGGAATCGCGACAAATACTCACGCTCAACTTCATTCAGTAACCTCACTCTTGTTCTCTTGCTTCCCCCAGAAAGAAGGGTTTTGAGGTGCTCTTCCTTCTTCTTTGCCTTTTCAACCTCAAATATGTCTCCCCAACTGCGAAAAACATCGAAATCCTCATCATTCCCCCAATCTTCTAAAGGACAAACAGCTCTGCTCGTTTCATTTCCAGATCCAGAGAAGACAACCTTATTGTCAAACGAATCACAAAACATTCCTACTTTTCGGTGGTAAATTCCCCCTTTTCTCATCGCTACATATAAATCGAGTGAACCTTTCTCAATCAGAAGCCGAAGCATATCAAGACAGTCAGATTCTTTAGGATTTTTTGCCATGACTTCCATGACTTCAATCAAACTGGACTTTTGCTCTTCATTCGATCTTTTTCCTCGAAGTCTATAACCTTCTCTTGCTGAAGATTCATCTGCTTCTGGTATATCTGGAGAAGTGATTATTCTAGTTTTACCACCTTTCATCACAAAGTCTAACAGACCTTCCCCTAGTTCTCGATAAATATTTGCTCGAAAATAGCCCACAGCCCTGTCATATTTTTCAGATTCTTTTAAACATGGTTCATAAAAGTCTTTGACTATATTATCATCATCCGTATTGTATTCTGTTTTTAATTCTACTTTGCGGAGATCTTTTGGAGAATTTCTGGAATCATCTCTGTGCGTACTCGTTGGTCTCTTCCTCCCCCAATCTTGAGAAAATCAACGATGATTCGTCAAATCTAGATATTGATGAGCTGGCGTACGTTTCATCAATCTCGATGCTTATCCATCTTCGATTGAGTTTCTCCGCGACATACCCTGTAGTGTTACTACCTGCAAAAGGATCTAAAAGTAAATCGTTATCTATTGTTAGGAATCTAATAAAAAATTCCGCCAATCTAGTAGGCATTCTTGAAGGATGGCATTGGGAATTTTCCTTTCGACAGTAAGCCAGATATGGATCATTCGACACAGTGTTTGGTATTGATAAAACATTCGATGGAATTGCACCTTTATTATCGGTCAAGAAGCTTTTTTCCCCAATTTTGTGTTGAGATGGCCTACGTCCTGAATTGTATTTTCTGCTCTTGAGCAGCTTTTTCATTGCTGCGCTATATTTCTTAAGAACACGGCGGTTATCTGCCTTGGGATGTGTTGTAGGTGATAGCCACCAAATCCGCGTAAATGCATCTTTTACTCTTATCCTTTCGACATTTACCCACTGTGCTGGTGAAGGAAGCTTCGAAGTGTTATTCCAAATAAATTCTTGGCACAAGTGGAAATGCCCCTTCTCTTTCAACTCAATCAGGCTTTGTATTGGTGTAAGTGACATTGTTGGACAACCGGGCTGCCATGCATTTCCCAGCTCCACAACTAGTGAGCCATCTGGAGCTAGTAGATCCTTAAAAATGGGACCGAATGATGCCAACCACTCGATATAATCGTTATCGTTCAGATTACCATAAGCCTTCTTTCTATTTAATGGAAAGGGGGGCGATGTGAAGATTAAATCAATAGTATGAACCAGATCACGAAAGCATTTCATCTCCAAAATCCTCGATGAATCACCAGAATATAGTGTACCGAGTATGGTCTTATACAGTGGGCGCATTCCTAAATCGCTTCTTCTTTTCTATATTGATAGGTTTAATATAAAAAACAATCCTATGAGTAATCGAGTGCATGGAGATTCAGAGAATCAAATAACATTCAAGCATATGAACACCCCGATCACCTTTCTTAAAGAGAAGAATTATAACCACTGACTAAGCCCAGATTCCATAGGTCGCGCGCGGCATTAAGCAGACCTAATCTGATTAATCCACTAAAATCACACGGACTAAAAGCCTACGTGGAAGAGTGAGCACGTCACTAATATCAGTGATTGTCAAAAGAAGACTTCCCCTTACTTTTCACCATGTGTTTGACAATGATTTCTCACAAATGATAAACCTTTTAAATATTCCATGTGATAGACCAAGCCATGAATAAGAAGATTTCTTTAAACATCCCACAGGACACTTATGAAATGTTGGGTTCTTTAAGTGAGTTCTTGAATCAGGATGTCAAAGATGTGATTATTACTATATTAAGCGTAGTCGGCTGGGAAGCTGACCAAATAGCAAGTTTGGCCAAGGATTACAAGGTGCCTGTCAAGCTTAGAAGCATAATGTCTCAGATATGCGGTGCAGGTCTCCATTCAATAAGGAGTCTATTCAATGATGTTCTTGAGAATCTAGATGTTAAAGGTCTGTATGTACTGAGCGACTTCGATATTAATCTGGATGAAAACCATATGTGGCTTTCGTATGCCGCTCTAATAAACTGTAACCTACTAATTGATGGATTCTATGTAACTCTGGAACCTGGACTTAAAGGGCTCACTACCAACACGTATATAGAAACTGAGAAAGTAAACAAGAAAGCATTGGGGAAGTTGAAGGAACTTATTAAGACAGTTGAAATACCTGATGAATTTAGCGATCTTGACCATTATGCTTTCGAAATTGAAGAAGATGAAGAAAATTGGACATTTACAATCGACTTTTCAGCAGAATCTCTCACCCATTTGCCAAGTGTAAAAAGAATATCTGAGTTTGTCGAGCAGATTCTTAGGAAAGTGGGAATCACTAGGTAGAACTCACATGCCATGGTATTTCGCCTATGGATCTAATCTATACAAAAAAAGGCTAAGAGATAGAATTGGCAACTGGCAAAACTCAAGAAAGGGAATACTAGAAAATTATGAGTTGACATTCGATTCGCGTGGATACGCAGATGTGATCGAGAAGCTCGATGCGAGGGTTTATGGTGCTCTTTGCCTATTTACTGACGAGCAAATGGAAACTCTTGATAGATATGAAGGAGTGCCCAAAGGAATCTACAGAAGAGAGACAGTGAATGTGAAGGTTAATGGAGAGCTAGTAAAAGCGATAACTTATGTGAAAGTTAGGAAGACAGCATTTTCAACGCCGCCAGCCGAGTATCTAGAGTTGATAATCTCCGGTCTTGAGGAGCATGACTTTGACGAAAATATTATAGAAGAGATAAAGAAAATCGCCAGAACAAGAAGCTAGAAGAGTTGCGCGTTACCAGTCTTTGTAGCAGGAGAGACCATGAGCACGCTGTTACCAAACGCACCCGCCTCTCTTGCTTCAGAAGTAGTAGTGGGTTTCCTGGACTCGTACACTACTTTCAAGCCGAAGAGGTTCAGGATGTTGTTGTGACCTCTTTCTAGGCCGCGCTCACAACAACACGCAAGACGATTGACGTATGTTCCATCGCGATTTTTCTATCATCAGCCCTATGGTCGAGGCAAACGTGCCTACTTTCGGGAATTGACCACAAAAAAGGTTGCGACATGTCGGTCTCTGGGTTTGTGAGTTATCGGCAAGTATTTCAGGGCGTCCTGCGGCCATGAAACGTGTTCGTCATCACCAGTAGGCTGTGGCGCCGCCGGTCGGACTTGCACCAGCGACTCGCGGAGATATCACCCGAGTTTCCCGCAAACTCCCCATTTTTCTGTTTAAGAAAGAGTACCTGTTGAATAGTCGAGAATCTTGGCAAGACGCGTAATGTCCTGGATGGTTGCGATTGAAGCTTNNATTCATGGCTGTTCGTATTGAACCCTGCCTAAAGCAGTAATCTCTCTCGCAAGCTCCTCATTTTTTATGCGTTCTCTAAAGCAGCGTGCCTATAGACAAGAGTGGGTGAACGCGGGCAAAGAGGTGAACGGAGAGTTTGGCTTCTGTCTCGACTTATGCGTGGAGTACAGAAGCCGCTTTGCTGAGTCGATTGCGTATTCTTCTTAGGTTGGTAACTGTAGCCTTATCACCGCGGGTTGTGCTTGAACTGTATGCATCCATCAAATGGTCACATGCCCTAATTAGCAAATTCAATTGGGTTTGGGTGAAATCAAGACTCGCCTACTTTGGCTTTGGCACTCACAAGCCCCAGAGATAGTTTGCTCTTCAGGTTATATTCTTTGCGTGGGCAAAGCATTCTGGAGAAGACGTTGGAATTTGCACTGGGCGAATGGCTTCTATCCAGCTATGTAGCCACAGGAATAGAAAATGCTCCCATCTTCATCCGAGCAGACAACGGCGAAAACGAACCAGAGAAATTTCTAAGAGAGACCTAAGTCGATCCTTTTGACGATTTTCTCTAATGGGTTTTTGCGTTCTATGCCGTAGATGCTAGATCTTTCGATAACTGAAAGAAGTCCGGGGTTCTTCTCTACGTCCATGGTTTTGTAGATTGCTAAGCATATCTGCGGGTTGTTTGGGTCATTTGTTACTGCTACTATGTATTCCATGAACGTCTTTACGTGGTTCATGTCGTATCGGTCTGTAGCTTCGTCTAGGATGACTGGTAGGTTGAAGGTTTTTGCGAGGGCCATCATGATGCCTAGGCTAATGGAGGCTCTCTGGGACCCTGATGGGTGTGTTATGGGCTGGTCGTTCAGGGTGTTTCTAAACATGGCTCTGCCGATGTGTTCAAATTTGAGGCTTTCATCTGCTAGTATTCTTTGGTAGGCTTCTTTTACTTCAGCTTCTATTCCTTCGGCTAGTCTTTCGGTGATGGTTTCTAAGTCTGTTTTTTCATAGATTGGGTCAAAGATTTCTTTCAATACTATTATGAGGATATTCAATAGTGTGATGGCTTCAAGCTTCTGTTCCAAGTTCTGAACTTCTTCCATGTGTTTGTTAATCCAGTCGCGGATTTCTTGGCAGGTCTGCTTAGTCGTCAATAGCTCTTCGATCTTCTCAGTGAGCCTACTGATAATTTGGGCGATTTCGTGTTCTGTAGTTTCTTTCCTGGTCTTTATTTCTGGAAAATCTTTGAGTTTCTCTTTCAAGGCTGTTTGGAGAGTCTGTTTCGCGTCTCTCAGGACTTTGTTGAGTTCTTGAAGTGAAGACTCGAACGTGTCTTTGGAAGATAGGTCGATTTTCTGTGGCTTGAAGGAGAAAGCTGTGCAAAGCGAGCCATATTTTTGGTTCCAAGCACTTTGAATGCTGACAAGTTCCTTTGAGTTCGTTTCTCTTTTTTGTTCCAGTTTTTCTGCTTCCTCTGTAAAAATGGGAAGAAGCTCTTTCAAGGTTTTGTGGATTTTCTGGGCGTTGTTTTTGTTTTGATTAGCTCTTGTGAGTTCGCTAATTGTTTTTGTGAGTACTTTCAGCTGGGTTTTCACTAGCCCGTTGAGTTCAGCAATCTTTTTTGGGGGTCTATGAGTAACTGGAGTGGAATGAATCTTCATGTACTGTGGTTTCTTCATGAGGGTGTCGACGGAGATACTGACTTGGGTCTTCTCTGTTTCCTCTGAGTATGAGATGNNGTTTCTTGAATGAAATTACTGATGAAGCTAGGTTTTCAAATGCTACATCGTGTTTCTCCAAAATCGCCTTTGCTTGTTTGAGCAGCTTTTTGGTTTGTTCGAGATGCTTGAAGATCGACTGAACCTTTTCGGCCTTGCCTAAGAGCTCGTAGTTGAACTTCTTATAGTCTTTTGGAGGCTTGAATTCAATAAATGCATCGACATTGTCCACGCTTGGAAGATTCTGAAATGAGTTCACCCATTTTTCTAGTATTGCTTTGGACTCCTCGAGAAGCAAAGTCTGGTCAACATTGTTTTCGACTTCGTCTTTCTTTTTCACTTCATTGATGAGTTCTTGGACTAACCTGATCTGCTGTCTAATGTCCTTATCGAGTTCGGCTATGAGGTTTTCGATGTTCTTTGTCTCGTCAGGGATCCTCTCTAGGGTGCTTTCCACTTCCTTTGAGAGTGCTTTTAGGTTTTGTTCAATTTCTTGTGAGAAGATTTTAGCTATTCTGTCGGCTTCCTTGGGAGATATTTTAGTTAGGTCTTTCTGAAGGTTCCCAAGCTGAGTGGTGCATGATTCTTTTTCGAGGACAAGGTTGTCATTCATTGTTTTCAGGTTTTTGAGGTATTTTCTCACGTTGTCCCTTATTGTGGAGATCGTTTCTGAGATTACTTTGGGTATCGTTACGATTTCTTTGTTTATCGTCTTGGAGAAATTTCTGACGTTGGATGGAGCGATTAGTGTGTCTAGTATTTCTGGGTATATGCCGATTTCAATCATTTTGTCGGCTATTTCGTTGATCCCATGTATGTTCAACCTTTTCCAGTCAAGCCCCTCTAAAAACTCTATCAGTTCCTTGTCTTCGTGTGCAGGGACTGACTCGGTTTCGGTCTCGTGCAGCCTTTGTGTTTGTCTTACGGTGCCTGAAGGAGCGCGTTTAAACATGTAGGTCAATCGGTATAGTTTTTCATTTTGAGCGAAGTATATGTTTGTGGTTCCTTCTTTCAGTGGCGATAGCAGTATTTCGTCTTTGTCAAGTCTTTGTTCTTCTGAATATGTTCTTTTCCTTCTTCTGGGGTCCTTTGGTATGAGGCAGTATCTTAGAGCATTTACTATGTTGGTCTTGCCGGCTAAGTTTTCACCGTAGAAGATTATGGGTTGGCCTTTTAGGAAGTTTATTGTTCCCTTGAGGCCTAAGATGTCTTCGAAGTTTATCATTAGTAGTCTCATTTTCTCACCTTCCCGATGAATTCGAATAGGTTGTCCTTGAAGCCTTCTGGTTCGGTGATTCCTACATTATCAATCAGGACTCTCAATGTTTCATCGAATAGGGTGCTGAGTTTTGATCTGAGCTTGCTCGGTGGGTTTTGCACAAATTCAGGTTGAAGAAGACGATGAATGAGGGTTTTGATGGTCTTCTCGTCGATTTCTATTGTGGCCTTTGCGCTTATTTTTGCCGATATTGTTGATGCGAGATTCTCGATTTCTTCCATTAGTCCGTCAACTGTTAGGATTGGTGGGGCGACGATCTTTCCGGCTACAGTTATGGTCTTTGGTTGAGTTTTGTCACTTCTTATCTCACCTATCCAGAGGTCAGGATATTCGCGTGGGATGTCCGTTAGAAAGTAGGTGGAGAAGGTGATTTGTCCGTAGACTTCGGGAAGTATGATGAGGTCTTTCATGTCAGGTCTTGAATCGATGCCATCTAGAACTGATCTGAGCCGCTCTCTGGTTGTCTGCAGGTCGAGGCCTGTTACGTCCAGTCGGATTTCGACCATCTTCTTTGATGGGTTGATCCTGTGAAGTTGAAGCTTGCCACAGTTTGTATCAAGGGTAACATAACCGAATGGTGAGTCTCTTTCTGTAAAGGTAGCTTCCTCGTTTCTTGAGGGCCAGTCATATTGTTCTATCCAGTATTTCCCTATAGCCAGGCGAGATGGAAGAAGGGAGGGAAGAGAGACCACGTTTTCTAGACCGTATATTTTCTTGTCGAAGTAGTGCATGTGTCCATTTAGAATCCAGTGAAATGATTTTCTGAGGGATTCAACTATTTCCCTCGGAACGGCGTCTTCCAGTTGAGCAAGTGTTTCATGACAGACCAGAAGAGTGTTTTTGTTCGCATGTTTTCTTGACTCGGATGAGAGTTTCCTTGACATGCTTTCTAGGGCGTCTACGCTGTACCATCCTGTCTCGTATCGTGTGTTGAGGAAGAAGAGAGCGCAGTCGTCGACTTCTTTCCAGCAGTCGCAGAAATAATGGAAATTCTCTACAGTTTGATCAAGACCGAGTAGAATTTCCTCTTTCTCATGGTTTCCTCTGATGGCGAATATTGGTTTCCCAAGATCCTGCAATAGCTGACGAATTCTTACCATGAAACCTTCGCCTTCATAATGCCGCACATAAGTTCTCAATGTTTTTCGAGCATCGAAAAAATCTCCAGCCAAAAGAAGAGTATCAGGCTGGCTCTTAGCTATCTGGTCTAGAACCTTTTCGAAATCGGCTACAGGATCATATTTTTCGACAAAGGTCTGAAAGAGATGCCCATCACTTGCTATGGCTAGTTTCAACAGGTCCCCTCACAGATGATTTATACTCCCAGTACACTCAAATCTGATTTGTATAGGTTGTAATTAATATTTACCATGAAATGCTGCGAAGATATAGAGATCGTCTATCCGTGTTGAAAGAGCTGAATAATTTTGTGGAAAGAGCTTCCATCGAGTTAGGAGTACCCAGGGATCGTGTCCGAGTAGGCATTAGAGGTCTTCAAGAAAGGCATGGGCTGCGAGTAAACTACAATCAAGTGAAGGATGCGGCACTAAGGCAGATCATCAAATATTCCAAGTTGCTTGGAGAGAATGAAATTCCTTAGAATATTCGGGGTGTTGTGACTCCGAAAATGGAGGAACACGCGTTAGAAACGAACTGTCAGGTTATTCACGAACTTTCGGAACAGCTACCTCT
>JABAOC010039937.1_pt2 | contig 10906 bp, 11 predicted proteins | sample 7062161 | NCBI WGS metagenome assembly JABAOC01 (sample SAMN14538625, study PRJNA623070) | marine sediment metagenome | biome: marine biome [ENVO:00000428]; feature: marine pelagic biome [ENVO:01000023]; material: deep marine sediment [ENVO:00002113] | place: India: Gulf of Khambhat ...
TGCATCAATCTCTGGGTCCCGTCCGAACACATGAACAGGTCGCGAACCACGTGAACCACGCCGGGGAGCGACCTGGCGTATTCCTCCACCTCCTGCACATTCACCACTCCGCCTATGTTGGTCCCGCAGTGGCAAACGAAGACTCCGACCCGCGGCTTCCCGTCCACGTTGACGGGTTCAACCTTTTCGATCTCCCTTTTTACCTGCTGACCGCCCAGGTGCTCCGAGACTTTCAAAGCGGCGGCTGATCCGATGGCCACCGAATCGGTGATATCCTTCAGCCCGGCGGCACTTCCGCAGAGGTATATGCCCTCCCGGGTGGATTCCAGGAAGGAAAGCGGGTCCCCCTGCTTGAAGAAACCGGAGCTGTCCAGATCGATTCCCAGGATCTGCGCCAGGCTGCTAGTGCCATCGGCTGGCACGCCGGCCGAGGAGAGGATCGCCATGTCCGATCTGATCTGCTCCACCTCTTTGGTCTCGGTGTTCTCGATGAAGATTACCAAATCCTTGGTCTCCGGGTCCTCCTCGATCTTGGCGGGCCTCCCCTTGTAGAAGATCACGTCCGGGTCCTCCTTGGCCCGCAGGAACAACTCCTCGTAGCCTTTGCCGAACGCTCTGACATCCATGTAGAAAATGTATATCTTGTCGATGTCCGGTTCGTGGGTTTTGGCCAGCAAGGAATTCTTGACCGTGTTCATGCAACAGAAATAAGAGCAATAGGGGTAGCCCCGGTCGCCCACCGACCTGGAGCCCACGCACTGGATGAAAGCCAGCGTCTTTGGCGTCTTCATATCAGCGGGACGAACCAGATGACCGCCGGAGGGGCCCGAAGCGTTCAGGATCCTCTCAAACTCCAGCGCAGTCAGCACGTTCTGGTAGCGGGCATACCCGTAATTGGTCAGACCACGGGGATCATACTCATCAAAGCCGGTGGCAACCACAACAGCACCTACCTTGATCTTCTCCTCCTTCGGCGGCATGTCAAAGTCGATGCAGTTCAGCTTGCAGGCCCGGGAACAGTTCTCACACACCAGGATGGTCTTGTTCAGGCACGCCTCCCGGTCTATGGCGTAGGTTCGAGGTGAGGCCTGGGGAAACGGGGTGAAGATGGCCTTTCTCGCTCCCATACCTAAGTCGAAGTAGTTGGGAGCTATGACCGGGCAGGCCTTGGCGCAGTCACCGCATCCCACACAGGTATCCTCGTTCACGAATCGCGGATTTCTTCTGACGGTGACCGTGAAGTTTCCCTTCTCCCCCTCCACCCGGACCACCTCGGAGTAGCTCCACACCTTAACGTTGGGATGTCGACCGACATCCAGCATGCGCGGTCCCAGGATTCATATGGCGCAGTCCATGCTGGGGAAGGTCTTGTCGATCTGGGCCATCCTCCCACCCAGGGTGGAGGCTCGCTCCACCAGATAGACCTGGAAGTCGGCGTCGGCTAAATCCAGGGCTGCCTGAATTCCGGCCACCCCGCCTCCTATGACCAGAGCGCCTTTTTTCTCCTTTTCCTTCTCCTTCACCTTACCTCCGGATCAGTCTTGATTTCATACCGGCAGTCGCGCCGTTGTCAGACCACCGCATTGGCCGGACCGGCGTTCGCGGCGAACTGCAGATGCCTCCCACAATCAAACTAAGTACCGGCTGGAGTTTCGCTCTTTGCCTGCACCGTCTTGCCGAGAAGTTCTTTACCGTACTTGTATCCCTTATCGAAAGCCTTCAGGTTAAGGTCTATCAGCTTCTCTCTGAAGGAGCTCTCGATTGCTTTCTTGGCGGACTCGGGCCTAACCATGTCTGTTACGGCGGTAAAGAAACCGAACATCACGATGTTTGCCACAATCTTGGCCCCCATCTCCTCGGCGAAGCGGGTGGAAGGTATGGCGAAGACCTTGAGTCCCTTTTTCACCTGGTCAGGCTTGACCAGATCCTCGTCCATGACCAGAGTGCCGCGTTCTCTGACTTTGTCGCCGTGTTTGGCGAACCCCTCCTGCGACATCGCCACCACGATGTGAGGTACGGTGACGTAAGGATACAAGACCCTCTCGTCGGATATCACGACCTGCGCGCTGCAGGCGCTCCCGCGTGCCTCCGGCCCGAAACTCTGTGTCAGTGTGGCTTGCTTTGCGTCATAGATGGATGCTGCCTTTCCCAGAAGGTATCCGAAGCGGATCACGCCCTGACCGCCGAACCCGGTTATTCTGAGCTCTGTTAACATTCGGGACCTCCGTGCTCAACGAATTTTTCCTGCAGCTTGTGCTTCAACCAGGCGTTGTGAGAGTCCATAAAGGTGGGCTTTTCCCTGTCGATGAACTTGCCCACCACGATCTTCTTTTGGAATTCAATCTCCAGTTCCCTGGTTTCTGCTCCGTGTTTGATCACGCTGTTGTCGTGGTAAAACTTCATAAGATCCAGTCCACTGCCCAGCCTGTTTCGTCTGGCATAGAGCGTGGAACAGGGGCAGATAATCTCGATGAAGGAGAAGCCCTTCTTGTTAAGCGCCTCCGACATGGACCGGGACAGTCTGCGAACGTGCAGGGCGGTCCAGCGGGCCACGTACACCGCACCGCAGGATTCCGCCAGATGACACAAATTGAAAGGATGCTCGAAATTGCCGTAGGGTGAGGTGGAGGTGTTGGCGGTAAGCGGAGTGGTGGCCGCCACCTGGCCGCCGGTCATGGCGTAGATAAAGTTGTTGACGCACAGGACAACTATGTCCATGTTCCTTCGCGCTGCGTGAATGAAATGATTACCTCCGATTCCCGCTATGTCGCCATCGCCGCTGAAAACCACCACCTTAAGCTGCGGATTGGCAAGTTTCAGCCCGGTGGCGAAGGGAACCGCCCGGCCGTGAGTGGAGTGGAACGAGTCCAGCTTTACGTAGCCAGCGACTCTTCCAGTACACCCTATTCCAGAGACCACGCAGACCTTCTCCAGTGGGACATCGCTTTTCTTAAGAGCCTCAGCAAAGGCGGTCACCGCGGTGCCGATCCCGCAGGTGGAACACCAGATGTGCGGAATGCGATCCATCCGCAGCAGGGTCTCCATGGGATGTTCCGCGATCTCGGTTGCCTGTTGAACCGTACGGGTTGCTTTCATTTTGCCGCCTCCTTGATAGCTTTGTAGATGTCTTCAGGGTCGTGCACCCATCCTCCTCCGTGCGGAACCAGAAGCGTCTTGGCCTTGCCGCAGACGCATCTTTCCACCTCATAATACATCTGTCCGTAATTCATCTCCACCACCACAAAAGCCTTCACCTTGTCGGCCAGCGCTCGCACCTTTTTCTCCGGGAAGGGCCAGACTATGATGGGACGGAAGAGCCCCACCTTCATTCCCTCTCGTCTGGCCTTCTGCAGCGCCGGGATGGAAACGCGCGAGCTTATACCATAGGAGAAGATGACGATTTCCGCGTCGTCCATCTGCATCTCCTCTACGTCCACCAACTCGTCTGCATGCAGTCTTATCTTGTCGACCAGTCTTCTCACCAGTTTCTCCTGTGCCTGCCAGTTCATGACCGGATAGCCCTTCTCATCGTGCGTCAGGCCGGTGATGTGAATCTTGTATCCGTTCCCGGCCTTGATCATGTCCGGTATCAGATCCTTGCCTACCTTGAACGGCAGATACTGATCCGGCGGCAGCTTGGTGTATCGACGCGGGTAAAGCTCAATCTCCTCGGCCGAGGGAATCACCACCTTTTCGGTCATGTGGCCCACACATTCGTCGGTCATCACCATCACCGGAACCCTGTATTTCTCGGAGAGATTGAATGCCTTTATCACCACCTCGAAGCACTCCTGGGGCGAGTTTGGAGAGATTGCGATGATTTCATAATCTCCGTGGGAACCCCAGCGGGCCTGCATCATGTCTGCCTGCCCGGGAAGGGTGGGAAGCCCGGTAGATGGCCCGCCTCTCTGGACGTTTATCACCACGCAGGGTGCTTCCATCATGGCCGCCAGGCCGATATTCTCCATCATCAGCGAGAAGCCCGGACCGGAGGTGACCGTCATCGATTTCACGCCTCCCCAGGCGGCTCCCACCACCGCCGCCATGGAACCCATCTCATCTTCCATCTGTATGAAAACGCCTCCCACCTCGGGGAATCGCTCGGAAATCCTTTCGGCCACCTCGGTGGAAGGGGTTATGGGGTATCCAGCCACAAAACGACAGCCTGCTGCGAGGGCTCCCTCCGAGCAGGCGTGGTCACCATCCAGGTAATGTTCTCCAGTCAAGACACCTTTGGGATCAGCTTTCAACTTTCTTTACCTCCTGCTCAGCCGGTTTCTCCTTCTCCTTCTTCTTCTCCGTCACGTAAATGGCAAACTCGGGACAGAGCATCTCGCACAACCCGCAGAAGACGCAGGTGTCCTCCTTTGCCACGTACGGCGGATGATATCCTTTGGTATTGAACTCGCTGGAGAGCTCCAGCACGTCACGGGGACAGTATTCAACGCAGAATGCGCATCCTTTGCATCTTTCCTTTATGATGTGCAACTCACCGTGCGGAATCTCAAGCTTGTCGGAATCAAGTGGTTTTCGCCAGAATTTGCCCATTGAGGGTGGGGCCATGTTCTCACCTCCAGAAGCTATATTACGAGAAGGGTCTGTTGCTCAAACAGAGTATGTTTGAATAAGATAAGCCCAATTCCGTTTTCGTCAAGTGATTATTTTCACAAACCTCCACTTATACAACACAATAATACGTCTTTTGACATAAAAAGAGTGGGCGCACCATACGGCACCACTGACCTTTTTCACCAGAGTAAAATCCCGCTGTTTCTCCAGCTGTTTCTTCCCTTTATGCGTTCGGATGAGCCGGAATTCGCTTGACAACGGAGGCTGCCGAGTGATTAATTTGAAAGAGAGCATACCCACTCCGATTCCAGAATGACAGGAAGGGTAAAGCCGCCGTGATGAAGCGAATACTATGGATAGCCGGAACCTCTCTGGCCCTTATCATCCTGTGTAACTGCGCCGGCGACAATCAGAGATCAGTTCCGGCGCAGGTCGATCTAAGTAGCCTTATCGATTCGGTCTCCGTCGCACCCGCGAGATCGGGGAAGTTTGGCTTTGCGTCGGCGTTCTTCGAGGAGCTGGCGGATTTGAGGCGAGCCGAAGGGGTGGATTCCGCCCGCGCTATCTTCCTTGACCTCTTTGGCCACCTGCATTCTAAGATCAGGGTTACCGACTCGCTGGCAGTGCTTCAAACAATCGAGTGGATTCACAATTGCTTTACCATGATGGACTCAGGCGCGGTCTTTTTCACCCACGGGGCGGCAGATACGTACGCCGCATGGTATCTTCAGCAGGTGGAGGGCATCCGCCCGGATCTGTTGGTCATATCCTTGCAGTTTCTGGTGGGAGCGGATTATCGAGAATTCCTGTTGGAAGATGATCAAATCCGCACGGCCTTGAACCTATCCAGGCACGGCAGCCTGCCGATCCCTCCTTCCACCGGGGAGACACAGGCTGCGCTGGAGGAGATGATCATCCGTGCGGTCTCCGACCCGGACCACCCCGCTCTGTATCTGGCGCCTCTCTGCGGTGTGGCGGACAGATTCGGCGGGCATATCGTATACCTGGGACTGGTTCACGCTTATCAGGACTCGGTTCAACCACAGAATCAGATTCTTGATCAGCTCATCTCCAGACTCAGCCAAGACTGGAAACTTGGCTGTGCGTCACAGGGAGCGCCCGAGGATTCAAGCTACGCTGCCCGAGTTGCCTGGCTGCAATACCTGACCCTGCTCATCTACACGGCTTCAGAATTTGAGAAAGCCAATCGCCATGGGGATATGGATACTCTGTTTACATATATGGAACCTATCGTGGGTGAAGACTGGCGATTCCCCATGCTGAGGTACATGCACTGCCACCAGGCCCGGGAAGAATGTGAACGGTATCTGCAGAAGCTGAAGCGGTATGCAGCGAAACATCCTGACGATCGGGCGGTTCAGGCAGCCCTGCAGCATTTAGAAGAAAAGCGGCACTGAGCGAAGTGCTCTCTTGGTCCTGGCGGACAGCTTGTTTGTTACCATCAAGCGTCACGGACGAGGGCCCCCGTGGCGAAACAGGATATCATTAGTCATTTTCAAAAAAAGTAAGAGATTCTCGAAAATTTCTCTTGACAAGGAAACTTTGTATGTTTAATTGCGTAATACGATGCTGAATGAGTAGCTAACCAGAACCAGTCGGAGGTGTGTACCTTAATGCGCTTTAAGATGATCTCACTTAATAGCTGCCGCATGCAGGGCACCAGTGTACCCACTTTGGTCTACACCTTTGGACCAAGGAGGCTACTCTGAATAGGCGCTTGAGACAGAACTTCACGAAACCGTGACCTATCCAGAGTAGGTCACGGTTTTTTGTTTACGAGAAAGGAAAAGAGATGAGCTTCGCAGTAGAGACTTTCGACTTAAACAGGTTCTTCAAAATAAAGAAAGCGAAGAACAGGAAATCAAACGCCGACGGCAACAACAACGGCAGGTTGGTTGCCCTGGAGAACGCCAATATCAAGATCCATCAGGGCGAGCTGTTCGGCGTCCTGGGCCCAAACGGCGCAGGCAAGACCACCCTGATCAAGATTCTTGCCACCCTGCTTCTGCCCAGCTCCGGAACCGCACTGGTGGACGGGATAGACGTGGTCAAGCACCCCGAGAAGGTGAGAAGGCTAATCAACATGGTCTCGGGAGGGGAGCACTGCGGCTACGGGATTCTGACCGTACGGGAAACCTTGTGGATGTTCTCGCAGTTTTACGGGATTTCCAACAAGGTGGCATTCCGAAGGATCGACGAGCTGCTTAAGGTTCTGAAGATGGAGGAGTTCGCCAAAACCAAGATCGGCAAGCTCTCCACCGGACTCCGGCAGAAGCTGAATTTCATGCGTGGTTTCGTGTGCGATCCCAAGATCATGTTCTTGGATGAGCCCACGCTGGGCCTGGACGTGCAGATCGCCCGGGACGTGAGAAACTACATAAGAACCTGGATGAAGAAGAACCCGGAGAGGACCGTTCTTCTGACCACCCACTACATGGCGGAGGCGGACGAGCTTTGCGATCGGGTGGCCATCATCGACAAGGGCAAGGTTCTGGTGTGCGACACTCCGCAGAATCTGAAGAAGACCCTGGCAGGTGATGCGGTCTTTCACATCGAGGTCCCCTTATCGCCCAACGGAATGGAGGGCTTTGACCAGATCTCGGGGGTGGAAAAATTCGCCTACGAGCACAAGAACCACTCGGGTAAGACCAAGCTCAAGTTCATCCTCAAGGATGAATCGGCCATCTCCAACGTCACCGAGTTCTTGAGCCGAAACGGCTCCAGGATACTATCTCTTTCCAAGATGGAGCCGAGTCTGGAGGACGTCTTCGTGGCACTGGTAGGAAGAGGACTGAAAGATGAAAACCGAACTGAGGACTAACATAAAGGCCATAATCGGCCGTGCTTACGTGCGGGTGGTGGGTGCCAATCGGGAGCCCAGCTGGTGGTTGACCGACACCGTGCTTCCCATATTGAGCACCGCGGCCTACGTCTACGTCTACNNGAGCACCGCCGCCTATGTGTACGTGTATAAAGCGTTGAAGGCACCCGAGGAATATATCGGGTTTGTCATCTTGGGCGGAACCATGAGCGCCTACTGGATACACGTTCTGTGGAGCATGGCGGCTCAATTTTACTGGGAAAAGGAGATAGGGAATCTGGACATATATATGATCGCACCTATCTCCAGGATGTCGCTGCTTCTGGGCATGGCATCAGGGGGCATGCTTCTTGCCACCACCAGGGCGGCCTCCATCTTTCTGGTGGGAAGCCTAATCTTTAAGGTGGACTTTGCCTTGATCAGCCTGCCCAAGCTGTTTGCCGTCTTCGTACTGACCCTGGTGGGCCTGTACGGGATGGGAATGCTCTTTTCATCTTTGTTCATGCTTTACGGAAGGCAGGCCTGGCACGGCGTTACACTGTTACAGGAGCCGGTTCATCTTCTGTCGGGTTTCTTCTTTCCCATAAGGAATCTGGGGTTCGCCATAGGGTTGGCCGCCTCCTTGATCCCTTTGACCCTGGGCCTGGATGCCATGAGGCAGCTGGCCTTCGAGGGCGGTGCCAAATCGGGATTCATAAACCCCAATGTGGAGATAGCCGCCTTGGCCATTCTATCTGTATTCTTCCTGGTGATCTCCAAGTACGCCCTGGAGTTCATGGAGAAGCTCGGCAAAAAAGAGGGAAGATTGACCTTGAGATGGCAATAAGGAAGACCTCTCCCCTTCTGCCCCCTCTCCACTTTGTGGAGAGGGGGAAATAGGGGGTCAGGTCGATTAGAAGAGCATAAGGACTCGGCTCGTTGCGGTCGCGACCCCCCATAGAGGGTCCCTGCCCAAACCGGGAACGGAGGGATGTTAACGCAAACCGTTATGTCATTGCGAGGAGAAGCCGAAGCAATCCCAAGAAAAGAGATTGCTTCGTCCCCTGCGGGTTCTCGCAATGACAGTAGAAGGCGACGGATTTGGGCCCGAATCGGAGGCTTAAATGCTTTTCGCTGTCCGAACACACTCTGACGAAACATTTTAGGAGATATACTTAATCATGCTCGCCAAGACAAAAGAGAACCTAAGAACCATAAAGACCGCCGGTCAGTTGGGCTGGGCTATGGAATCCAACTGGACCGACCCGTTTCTGTTCGCCATATATTCGGTGGTGCGACCACTGGCCTCTTCTCTCATTCTGGTGGTGATGTACTACGTTGTGACCCGGGGGAAGACCGGAATAGATCTGTTTGCATACATCTACGTGGGCAACGCCTTCTTCATGTACGTGATCAACGTCCTCTTTGGCATCAGCTGGGTGATTCACGACGATCGGGAGCATTACCAGATGATCAGGTACATATACATATCCCCCATCAGGATGTACTATTACCTTTTCGGGCGGGGCATCGCCAAGATGATACTGACTACAGTGGCGGTGATCATAACCATGGGTTTCGGAATGCTGGTCTTGAAGATTCCGGTGAACCTGCTGGCGGTGAACTATCCTCTGCTAGTCTTCTCCGTGATTGCAGGTATATTCATCATCACCTGTATGGGGATACTCTTGGCGGGGATAACCCTGGTCACTGCTCACCACAGCTGGGCGCTGACCGAGGGGATAGCGGGGCTTTTCTACCTGGCCTGCGGGGCCATCTATCCCATAGACATCCTGCCAATGTGGTTGCAGTACTTGTCCAAGGCCCTACCTTTGACCTATTGGCTGGAACTGGTGCGAAGATCGGTTCTGGGGAAAAGCTTGAGTCCCACGTTGAGTGGATTCTCCACTTTGGAGTTGATAGGGATAATGGCACTGACCACGCTGGCTTTGGCTTTGTTTTCGCACTGGATCTACCGCTCCATCGAGCACATAGCCCGAAAATACGGCAAGATAGACCAGCTCACGAATTATTGATGGGCTGGGGTCCTCAAATGCCGGTCCGCCGGGATCGCGGCGTTTGTCGGAGAGAACTGTGAGGTGAATCATGATCGAAGGTAAGAAGATCAGAATCAGGGCGATCGAGAAGACGGACATTGACGAAATCATGAAATGGGTGAACGATGACGAGGTGAAAGAGAACCTGCTGATGAGATATCCAATCTCCAGGTATCAGGAGGAGAAGTGGATCGAGGCGGCCTTGGGCGGCGACAGTCAGAGGAAAAAAGTTTTCGCCCTGGAGACGAAAGATGGTCTCTATCTCGGCGGAATCGGGCTGCACAGCATCGACTGGGAAAACCGGAACGCCGAAGCGGGCATAGTCGTCGGGAAGAAGGAATACTGGGGCAAAGGCTACGGAACAGACGCCATGATGACTTTGCTCGATTTTGCCTTCAACCAAATGAACCTGCACCGGGTCTACCTGCGCGTGTTTGAGTACAATTTCAGAGGTATCAAATCTTACGAGAAGTGCGGGTTCAAGAAGGAAGGACTCTTAAGACAAGACCGCTACTGCAACGGCGGGTACCACGACACCATAATAATGGGAATTCTCAGAGACGAGTTTAACCGAGCGCCAGGCGCCGCAGAAGATCGTTAAAGGATGGAAGCCAACGTAGCTTTAGCCTTGATTCTCACCACCCTGGCAGGGCTGTCCACCACATTGGGCAGTCTGCTGGGGTTGGCCGTGCGAAAGCCGGGACCGCGTTTCATGAGCGCCGCGCTCGGATTCTCGGCCGGGGTCATGGTGATGGTCTCGTTTGCCGAGCTTCTGCAGGGAAGCGCCGACTCGATCGGTTTTGCCCATGCCCACATCGGCTTCTTCGTCGGGATCGCCGTCATATTCTTGATAGACTATTTTCTTCCTCACGAATCGGCTGGTCACCAGGACTTAACAGAACAACAGAAACAAAGCAAGCTCATGCGTATGGGCGTGCTGGTGGCCCTGGGAATCGCTATTCACAATTTTCCCGAGGGGATGGCCACCTTTGCCGGGACTCTTCAAGACCCCAGCCTGGGAATAGCCATAGCGGTAGCCATAGCCATACACAATATCCCCGAAGGTCTGGCCGTTTCTGCGCCGGTGTACGCGGCCACCAACAGTCGAGGTAAGGCATTTCTCTGGTCGTTTCTCTCTGGCGTGGCAGAGCCCGCGGGGGCTGGCGCTGCCGCTTTGGTCCTTCTCCCCTTCCTCACTCCGGCGCTGCTCGGCTGGCTGCTCGCCTTCGTGGCGGGGGTGATGGTCTTCATCGCCTTGGACGAACTTGTCCCCACCTCATTTTCCTACAATCAGGGTCACATAGCCATACTGGGCGTCATCCTCGGCATGGCCGTGATGTCATTGAGCTTGTGGATGCTTAGATGACGCGGCCCTCCCTTTCCCTGCGGACGTTCGCTGCCTCTTCGAATGCGTCTCAGCAAGCTGGATAAACTTCTGGACAAATGCCTCACCTCGGCA
>JABAOC010047661.1_pt1 | contig 10905 bp, 13 predicted proteins | sample 7062161 | NCBI WGS metagenome assembly JABAOC01 (sample SAMN14538625, study PRJNA623070) | marine sediment metagenome | biome: marine biome [ENVO:00000428]; feature: marine pelagic biome [ENVO:01000023]; material: deep marine sediment [ENVO:00002113] | place: India: Gulf of Khambhat ...
ATCACAAGCCTGCGCGTGGAAGAGGGAGAGATCGCCATGATCGGCACGATGAACAATCCAGGTACCATCCTGATGACCATAGCTGACCTCTCTGTGATGGAAGTGGAAGTAGAAGTCGACGAAACAGACGTCATCGGAGTCGAAATCGGCCATCGGGCGGAAGTGAGAGTGGATGCCCTGCCTGACCAGACCATTGAAGGAAAAGTCACTGAAATCGGAAGTTCTGCCCTTCAACAAACAACAGCTGCCCAGGAATCCAAGGACTTCAAGGTCGTTATCACTCTCGAAAATCCCCCAGTGAGCCTCAAGCCTGGCCTTTCCGCTTCAGCGGATATCATTACGGCCGAAAAACAAGATGTCCTGGCTGTCCCGATATCCGCTCTTGTCCTCAGAGAAAAGGAAGAAGAAAACAATAAAAATGATGAACAGGAAGAGGGGGTTTACGTCGTTGAAAACAGCCGCGCGAAATTCTTCCCAGTGGAAAAAGGAATCATGGGGGAGATGATGATCGAAATCGTATCCGGCTTGGAAGAAGGGCAGGAAATCGTTGTCGGCTCCTACAGTGCCCTCAGGCAGCTTAAAGATGACATGCTCATCAAACAGGAAGAAAAAAAGGAAGAAGAATCATGACGAGCGACAACAACATCGTGATCTCCGCCGAGAACCTCTGGAAAATTTATCAGCTCGGAAAACAGGAAGTCAAGGCGCTCTGCGAGGCCACGTTCAACATTTCCCAGAATGAATTTGTGGCCATCATGGGGCCTTCTGGTTCTGGAAAATCGACCCTGATGAACATCATAGGATGTCTCGATACCCCGACAAAAGGAAAATACTCCCTCAAGGGGACGCCGGTCAGCACTCTCAGTGACAATGAACTGGCCTACATCCGTAATACCGAGATCGGGTTTGTCTTTCAGGTCTTCAACCTCTTGCCCCGGGCCACAGCATTCCACAACGTGGAAGTTCCCCTTATCTATAAGGGAGCCAAGAAAAAAGAGAGAGAGGACAAGACTTTGCGGGCCCTTGGAATGGTTGAGATGAGCGACCGAAAGAGCCACCGCCCTTCTGAACTCTCAGGAGGCGAAAGGCAGAGAGTTGCCATTGCCCGCGCACTGGTCAACGAGCCCTCGATTCTTCTGGCAGATGAGCCGACGGGAAACCTGGATTCAAAAACAGGACAAGAAATTCTATCCCTGTTTCACAAAATACACTCCCAGGGGAACACCATCATTATCGTCACCCACGACAGAGACATCGCCGATCGAGCTCAACGGATTTTATTTCTTAAAGATGGAAGGATCATTGAGGATAAACGGAAAGGAGAATGAGATATGACCTTTTTTAACCGTTTGCAGGGAGTGTTTTTCAGCCCCAAGGACACCCTCAAAGCGATCTCAGAAAAACCTGTCTGGCTCGATGCATTAATCGTTATTCTCGTCATTCTCACCATATTTCTTGCGATCATTTCTCCCTATCTTCAAAAAGACCAGATCCAAGTGCTGAAAAGCAATGTTGAGCTCCAGGAAAGGCTGGGAGAAGAAAGGTATCAGCAGCAGCTTAAGCTTTTAGAATCAAAGACATATCGTCTCATATTAATTGTTATTGTTCCGACTGTATTTACTGTCGGTCTCTTTTTCCTTCAGGCTTTGATTCTTCTGGCCATGAGCCGGATGTTTTCGACTGAAGGGAATTATAAGCAGGTCTTGTCCGTCTACTTGCATGCCAACTTTATCGATAAAATCTTCGGGAATGCGGTCCGGCTGGTCCTGATCCTTACCCGAAAATCCGTTATGCAGACCACGACGACACTTGCTATTTTTTTTCCGCGCTTAGAAGTGACTTCAACCAGCTTCTTGATTTTGAGTCAGGTCGATTTCTTCCAGCTCTGGCTTTTCGGTATCCTCAGCTATGGTCTCTCTTCTGTCTTCAAGATAGACACAAAAAAAGCACTTATTATCTCTTACGGTTTTTGGTTTCTCAAAACTTTATTCAATATCGGCCTAGGCTTGCTGGGGGGTCAATTCGGCGGATAAATCCTGGGAAGCATCCCTATTTCCGTGATGAACAAAGCGAGGGTGGAGTCTCAGGAAAGATCAGGCTGCGTGTTGAGAAAACCGCATGCTCCGGCTTTTGGATTCAAAAACATATCTCCTGTTATTACGGATTTGGAAATACTTCCTAAATCCAAGCTTTCGTTTGACAGAGAATCCCTTCACCAATACATTATACGTATGGAAGAAGGAAGGCTTCCCAGAAACTCATCTCGCAAGACACATATTCATCACCTCTATTCCATCCCAGCGGGAAATAACTCCTGCCGATCGCCCATTCAAGGAGACGAATCCGCACTTCTCAAAAACATCATTCCAGCCGGAGAAAAAAATTGAAAAGGAAACAGATTCTCGCTCTTTTGATATTCATCACTCTCCTTGTGATTTTTCTTTTGATTAAAATTGCACTGTAAAGCCAGAAATCTCATCATCATTCTCGGGCCCACTGGGGTTGGAAAAAGCTCCACCGCCATAAAACTCGCCAAAGAATTCGAGGGTGAAATCATTAACTGTGACTCCATGCAGGTTGACAAAGCNNTTCACAGCCGCCGACTTCGTTGCTCTCGCATTAAAGGCCGCGACCACAATCATAAATAAAATGAGACTTCCGTTCATTGTCGGAGGAACCGGACTCTACCTGAAGGCTCTCATCGATGGGCTTTTCCCGGGAGGAAAGAGCCATCCCAAACTTCGCCAGAAACTGGAAAAGGAAGCCCAGAAAAAAGGACTGGAGAGCCTGAGAGCAAAACTCATGGAAGTCGACCCGGTCTACAGCCAGACAATTCACAGCAACGACAAAGTCAGAATTATCCGGGCTTTAGAAGTCTATCACTCGACGAAAAAACCGTTTTCTGAACATTTCTCCCACACCAAATCTTCAGTGGAAGATTTCAATATCATCAAAATTGGGTTAAAATTAGAGAGACAGGAAATATACAAAAGGATAGAACAAAGAACAGACAAGATGTTCGAAAGGGGTCTCATGCGGGAAGTGGAAGATCTTCTCCAAAAAGGAATCGATGAGAGCTCTCCACCCTTCCGTGCCCTCGGCTATAAACACGCTCTTCAGTATCTCAGGAATGAAATTCCCTTGGAAGAAGCCATCTCTCTCACAAAGAGAGATACACGCCGCTACGCAAAAAGGCAAATGACCTGGTTCAAGAAGATGAAGAGAATAGAATGGTTCTCTCCGCATGATTATTCATCAATAGTGAAAACTATTAAGGAAGGTCTCGAATAAAAAATGGAAAAAGCCATCCTCATCCATCTCTCGACAAAAAGGAAGGAAAAATCAGAAGCCGAAGAATCCATGAAGGAACTCAGAGGTCTTGCCCATGCCGCAGGGGCTGAAGTTGTTGAAGAAATCTTCCAGTTCCGCCCGAATATCAGTCCAAAATACCTCATAGGAGAGGGAAAAGTCTTAGAAATCATCCAGCTCAAAGAAGAAAAAAAGGCTGAGCTTATCATTTTCAACAACGACCTCAGTCCTGTCCAGCAACAGAACCTGGAAGACGATGTTCAGGCAAAAGTCATAGACCGAACACAATTGATTCTTGATATATTCGCACAAAGAGCCAGGAGTAAAGAGGGAAAACTCCAAGTCGAGTTGGCACAGCTCAACTATTACCTTCCTCGTCTGCTCGGGAAGGGAACAGCCCTGTCTCGTCTGGGGGGAGGCATCGGAACTCGAGGCCCAGGAGAAAAAAAGCTTGAAGAAGACAGACGGAGAATCCAGGACAGGATTTCTAAGATAAAGAATGAAATCCTGAAAATCCAAAAGAGACGGGCCACCCAAAGAAAAAGGAGAAAAAAAAGTCCCATTCCTGTTGTATCGCTTGTGGGCTACACGAATGCGGGAAAATCCACTCTATTCAACCGCCTCACTCGAGAAAAAATGTTCACATCACCCCAGCTGTTTGCGACTCTCGATCCAATCCTGAGGCGTGTGAGTCTTTCCGATGGTCTCCATTTCTTCTTGAGTGACACAGTCGGGTTCATCAAAAAAATCCCAGTGGAACTCATCACTTCCTTCAGAGCCACACTCGAAGAACTCAAAGAAGCGGATTGTATCCTTCATGTGATAGATTTCACTTCTTCTACATTTGAAGGACAGATCACTGCTGTGGAGGCGACCCTTTCGGATATTGGGATTCCCGATATCCCGGTTATCAATATTTTCAACAAAATCGACCTGCTTCCAAACAAAGAGGAACTCCTCGAAAAAAATCCGTCCTCAGATGGCCGTTCCATTTATGTTTCTGCAAAAACAGGGGATGGAATCCTGGACCTCAAAGGCCATCTCAGGTCTGTTTTATTTCGAGGCATGGAATTATTCTATCTGCGCATCCCCAAATCTCAAAAAAAACTGGTGGAATCCTTCTCGAGATGGACTGTGATCTTGAAAAGAAGAGAAAACAGAGATTATTCTGAATTGAAAATCATGGCCGATCCTCAGAAAATAATCAATTATCTTCCTTATATAAAAAGAGGAGAAGAAAATTGGTAAGAAAAACATTACTCATTGTTTGGCTTATGATATCGATTTGGTCGTGTGCAACGACTAAAGCACCGATGTCATCTATCCACATCGGGAATCTCCCTCCTTCAATCGTATCTGAATTGTCACTTGATGAGAGGATACTGGCTGAAGAGGCATGGGATGACCTGAAGCAGGGCCGGGGAAGCAAGGCCGAAAAAACGATCATAAGACTTGGGATGGAGAGCCCGGTTTACTCCGTGGGTTTAGGCTACGTCAATTATCTGATGAACAAGCTCCAAACAGCTGAACGATTCTTCCGAAAAGCTCTGCAGGACCAGCCAGAGCTAGCGCTCGCCTATTCAGGGCTGGCCCAGATATATCAAAAAACAGGACAAGAAGATAAGGCTTTCGCAGCTCTCAGAGAAGTGCTCAAAACAGAACCAGAAAATCTCTGGGCGAACGAACAGTACGAAGCCCTAAAGAGTAGAAAATTGAAAGAGGTCCTGGCAGAAGCCCAAGCCGCCCTGGAGGTAGATGACGTAAAAAGGGGCAAGGCCGCCTTATTGAAAGCCCTGTATTATTCTCCACAGCACACAGATGCTCATCTCACTCTTGCTGAAATCTATAAAACAGAGAATAAACTCCAAAATGCCCTTGTCCATCTCAAAGCCGCAGGCTCAGCTGAACCGGAAAACAAAGACATCCTCAGAAATTATGCTGAAACTCTTTTCCAGGCTGGGCAGTCCACCAAAAGCCTGGNNAAATGAAGAAATTAAAACTCAGATCGACAAGCTGAGAAGCCAACTCGGCATTTTTGAACTTCCCAGCCTGTATGACTCTATCCCCTCTTCTAAAGCTGTCACCAGAGAAGAGATGGCGGCCCTCCTTGCAGTTAAGTTTAAAGGGATCGTGGATGAACCGACGGATTCGCCTCCGATCATAATCGACATATCCACTTCTTGGGCCTCAAAATTTATTCTCCAAATAACCTCTTTACATATCATGGGCGTATATTCGAATCATACCTTTCAGCCGAAAAAAACCATGAATCGAGCGGAAATCGCTGAAACCCTCTCCTACTTCATCAGCTATCTAGAGAAAAAGGGATTCAAGTTCATTCAGCAAATCCCTCCGGATAAAATCAGAATATCAGATGTGTCACCTCAGAATTATTATTACCCATCAATTGTCAAAATGCTATCGTACGGCCTCATGGAACTCACGATGGATAGAGCCTTTCAGCCCGATTCGACAGTATCCGGGGAAGAAGCCATAAAGCTCCTGGATATCTTCCTGGCCCTAGTGAAATAAGTCTTTTGAGTGGAGGAAGAAAAGAGAACCAGCTCTTCGATGAAAGCAGAAAAGAAAAGCGATTGGCTGAAGCTGCCCAACGTTCTCAGCCTTTTGAGAATCCTTCTGATTCCAATCTTCCTGGTTTTGATGGTCAATCGAAAAACGGCTGAAGCCTTCTATGTCTTTCTCTTTGCGGGTTTGACAGACGTCTTAGATGGTTTCGCGGCTCGACTCCTGCATCAAAAGACAAAAATCGGAGCTATTCTAGACCCAGCCGCAGACAAACTACTGATGACAGCCTCTTTTATTATCCTGAGTATCCCTGCGATAAACTCACCAAATGTCATTCCCTCCTGGTTGACAATCACTGTTGTCGGCCGGGACTTGCTCATCGCCTCCGCCGCTCTAGTCCTCTATATGCTGAAAGGACAAAAAACTTTTCTCCCGTCCCTTCTTGGAAAAACATGCACTGTCCTCCAGGTCATAGTCCCTCTTCTCGTTCTTCTTCTCAATTTCAGGCAGATTTCATCTCCCCTACTCCTCTGGCTCTATTATCTCACTCTTCTCTTCACGTTTCTCTCTGCAGTGCATTACGCTTTTATCGGCTACAGGATGCTTTCCCAACCTCGGGAAATATAGATTGAGCTCAGGACTTCAGCGGATGAAGCCCTAGAGCGAAGATGAACGCTGAACTCAAGACGCCCTCTATGCGTATGGGACTCAAAAAGGTGTTAAAGGGATTGCTTAAAGCTCAGAGCGGTGCTATTATTCTCAAAATAAAAGGAGGCTCCCCATGAGTGAACAGGAAAAAATCGCAAATAGAATCGACAGCTTCCGCGATGAAATGATTGATTTTCAGATCAAGCTCTGCGCTACTCCAGCTATCTCACCGGCAAGCGGAGGAGAAGGGGAGGCTCAAAAGGCAGAGATTCTGCTCGACTTGTTGAAGAAAAACAGGTTTAGTCCCATCGAAGTCATCAAAGCTCCTGACATGGATGCGCCGGCAGGTCACCGACCGAACATCCTCGCGCACTACAAAGGAAAAAGCGCCTCCAAGACTATATGGATTATGACGCATATGGATATTGTCCCTCCTGGAGAACTGGCTCAGTGGAGAGGGAATCCCTTTAAAGCATGGGTGGAAGAAGGCAAAATCTACGGCCGGGGAGTGGAAGATAACCAACAGGATATGGTGGCTTCTCTGTATGCGGTGAAGGCATTCCATGAGGAAGGGTTGAAGCCGAATTACGACGTAGGCATAGTTTTGGTGTCTGATGAGGAGACTGGCAGCAAGAAGGGGATTGACTATGTCCTCAGCCATAGCAACGCCTTCCGTAAACAAGACCTGATCATCGTTCCAGATGCCGGAAACGAAGAGGGGACCATGATCGAGGTGGCCGAGAAAAGCATTCTCTGGCTAAAGTTTAAAACACTCGGCAAACAGGCGCACGGGTCGACTCCTGAAAAGGGGATCAACAGCTTCAGGGCCGCCTCTTTTCTTGTGACCGAACTGAATAACCTCTACAAGATTTTTCCTGATAAAGACACTCTTTTCGACCCTTCCATTTCGACCTTTGAACCGACGAAAAAAGAACCGAATGTTCCCAACATCAACACCATTCCTGGAGAAGACGTGTTCTACATGGACAGCCGTATCTTACCGGGATACACGGTTGAAGAGGTCACCAAGGTCATAAAAAAAATGACGAGTAAGATCGAAAAGGAATTTAAAGTGGAAGTCGTCATTGAAGAAGCACAAAAAGCGCCTGCCGCCCCACCGACTCCAGCGGAGGCGCCAGTCGTTCAGGCCTTAAAAAAAGCAATCAAAGCCATCTACGGAAAAGAGGGAAAAGCGACCGGAATCGGGGGGGGAACAGTTGCCGCTCTGTTTCGGAACGCCAATTTCGAAGCGGCCTGCTGGTCAAAAGTCGACGAAACCGCACACCAACCCAACGAATACTGCATAATCGATAATATGATGGGCGATGCCAAGGTATTTGCCCACATCTTCCTCCAAGAGTGATAATAAGCGAGTTTTGATGGATTCGAGATCTCTCTGGACTCACACTTAAATATTCGGGATATGCTTAACCTTGGTTATTCACGAGTCGAGGTTGCTGCAAATGCGAGGCGTGGTTCATGAAGCTGTGGTTTACCACCGCGAATGGGCCGCAACAAAGCAGATGCGGTGAGATCGGCTCGCCCGAAGGGGAAAAGATGCCGACATAGGATAGTTAATCATCCCTCAGAGCTTTTTTGAATAGTGTGTCGGCAGATTTTATGAATAATTCAGGTTAAAAATGAGGTGCAACATTGGATAAACACATCCTGGTCTTGACAACAGCCCCAGAGGAAAAAAGCGGTCAAAAAATCGCCGCACATTTACTGGAAGAAAGACTGGCGGCATGCGTGACCATCTCCGCCGCTTCCCAGTCTTACTACTGGTGGAAGGAACAAATTGCGAACGAGCCGGAACTCATTCTCTTCATCAAAACCAAAGCGGCCCTTTACCCAGAGCTGGAAAAAAAGATTCGAGAGATTCACCCGTATGAAGTTCCGGAAATCATCGCCCTTCCTATCCAGAAAGGCTCTTCAGACTATTTGAACTGGATTGACAAGGAAACAAAGAGCTAGGAATACTTTCTCTGGACTTTCTTGGCGACTTTTATGGTGTTGAGATGAATGGAAACAGTATCTCTCACATCAAAGGCATACCCCCCTGCGAATAGAACCGCTACAGGGAGATGAAGCTTTCGGGCTCCTTCGATCACGATTTTATCTCGTTCCCTCAGGCCTTCAAGTGTCAGCCTCAAGCTTCCTAGCTGATCTTTCTCGTAAGGGTCAGCTCCTGCAAGATAGAAAACCAGGTCAGGCTGGAACTCCTCGTACAGACGAGGGAAATACGAACGGAGCTCTTTCAGATATTTCTCATCTCCATCTCCCGACCACAGGCCGACATCCACAGAACTCGAAGGCTTTTGTGCCGGATAGATATCCATCTGGTGAATAGAAAAAGTGAGCGCATAGTCTTTTTTTGAAAAAATAAAAGCGGTTCCATTCCCCTGATGAAGGTCACAATCAACCACCATAGCCCTCTCGACCTTCTCTTCCTTTTTTATTTTCTCTAAAGAAACTGCCACATCATTCAAAACACAAAAACCCTCCCCATGGTCAGGAAAAGCATGATGAAATCCTCCCCCAATATGTACAGCCAGTCCATCCTCTAAAGCCGTTTCAGCAGTGAGAATTGTCCCTCCAACAAACAGCAAGGCAAATTCCAAAAGTTCAGGAGAATAGGGAAGCTCTAGGGTTGATATCTCAGAATGAGAAAGATCTCCGGTTTTCAATTTCTTCAGGTATTTTTGAGTATGAACCAGAAGGAGATCTTCCTCGCTGGCGAGCCGAGGAGAGAGAAAATTTTCTTTTTTTGCGCCCCGACGAACAAGGGCCTCGTAGATAAGCTTGTACTTCACAACCGGAAACACATGCGCACCAAGGTCGGCCCAATAATTGTCACTATAGATAAACCTGAAAGAAAATATTTGCTTCCGGAAGCCCGGTAGTATTTTCTTCAGAGGAGACATGATTTAATACATATCAAAATAATTCTGGGCGCACAACACTTAAGTTTGTAAATTGGGGTAAATTGGGGTCAGACCTTTCAAACTTTTATAATCTTATAAAAAACAAGATCATCATACTCATATTTAGAACGTCTTTTAAAAATAATTTTAGTATCAATATCTTGACCTATAATCTTATGCTTTGATTCAACCGATCAATCTCTATATGCTAAACAAATAAAAGTTTGAAAGGTCTGACCCCAATTTACAATTATTTCTTGAAGTTTATCTAAAAATGAATTAGTTTTTATGAAAGTCTTATCTAAGATTCTCCAGTTTGGAAGGTATCATAAATGGGTTTAAAGAAATTCGTTATCAGCCTAGCCCCTACTCCCCTGGTCAAGCTTTTTGCTAGCCCTTACGTGGCAGGCGACAGCATTGAAGCTGCAGTAGATACAGCCCAAAAGTTATGGGAAGAGAGACGAGTCTGCTCCACCATTGACCTGCTGGGTGAGGAGCTGGAAAGCGATGAGGAAGTCCAGTACTCTGTCGATGTCTACGAAAGACTTTTAGATGCCCTCGGTAGCCAGGATTATGCAACCATATCCTTGAAGCCCACCCAGCTGGGAAGCCACCGGGGGAGAGAGAATTGCCAAGAAGTCATCAGGGGCATTGTTCTACGAGCAGAGCAGTATAAAATAAAGGTAAATCTTGATATGGAGGATCATTCCTTGACCGACATGACCTTGGACATATTCCGTGCTTTAAAAAAGGATCATCCGACTTTTGGGACAGTGCTGCAATCCCGTCTTTTTCGCACAGATGATGACATAATATCCTTAAAAGATATGAACGCCCGCATCCGGATTTGCATCGGAATCTACAATGAGCCGAAGGAAATAGCCCTGCAGAGCAAGCCCGAAATGAAGAAAAAGCTACTTCAGCAGGTTGAGCTTTTATTCAAGGAAGGCCACTACCCGGAGATTGCTACTCACGATGAAGCAGTCATAAATGAAGCCATAAACATTGCCGAAAAGCTGAACATAAAAAAAGATCAATACGAAGTTCAGATGCTTATGGGTGTCCCCAAGCAAGCCTTCCAGGATGAGCTCGTTCAAAACGGCATTCTTGTCCGCCTTTATGTTCCCTTTGCCGAAAAATGGAAATATGCCACAGCCTACTGTAAAAGAAGACTGGCTGCTAATCCGGCAATGGCCGCTTATATTTTGAAGAACATTTTGCAGAAGATAGCCGGAAGGCATTAGCGCTGCTGCCTAAATAGCAAATAGGCGGGGAAGGCGTTAGTTTTCTGCTCCGTTATTATTTCTCTTTGCTTGGATCAAAAATAAAGTCACGCCTAAAATATTGGAGTCTGTAACCACTGATAGTTAATTATCAGGAGTTTTTGTCTTTATCCATCAAAGTAACTTGAGCTGCGGCCAGACGAGCAATAGGAACCTGATAGGCAGAACAACTCACATAAGTGAGTCCGATCTTATGGCAGAAGAAAATAGAACGC
>JABAOC010003463.1_pt10 | contig 10904 bp, 8 predicted proteins | sample 7062161 | NCBI WGS metagenome assembly JABAOC01 (sample SAMN14538625, study PRJNA623070) | marine sediment metagenome | biome: marine biome [ENVO:00000428]; feature: marine pelagic biome [ENVO:01000023]; material: deep marine sediment [ENVO:00002113] | place: India: Gulf of Khambhat ...
GAACTCCTTGCCCTTGGCCAGCTGCCTGACGACGTTGGACACCAGTATCTCGCCACACCTAGCCAGTGCTGCGATCCGGGCTGCCTCTATCATCGCCGTCCCAAACAAACCTTCGCCCCACGGTTAGGTGCGTCCCCCGTATGACGGATCGTTGGTGTCCAACCACACGTTGGCATTCCAGTGGTTGTTGCCGAACCAGGGGAAGGTAGTGCGGTTACGGTAATACGGCCATGACACGCCCGCATTGATGAGTGTGGCGTAATCGAGGCGGGCAAAGGCAGCGGTGTCGGGCTTCAGATCCAACGGCCCGCTGCCATCCGGCTTGATGCCTACGAGGTACCGCTGTATCTGGTAGCCGATCTCGCGACGCTTCTCCTCGTCGAACTCCAGCCGCTGCGCGTCCAGCAACTTGTCCAGCTCCGGGTCGCTCACCCCGAAGGAGTTCTTGGACTCGCCCGTCTTGAAGTAGGGATACACCCAGTCGTCCAGGTCGATCCAGCCGTTGTCGAACCCCCAGCTGGCCTTCATCATGTCGCATTCCTTGAGAAGCTGCTCGGCTATTATGGGGTAGGAGCGGATCACCTCGTCCTTGACGTTGGCGCCGATGGAGAGACGGAGGCCCTCCACGAAGTCGGGAGCGAAGTCCTTGATGTAGTCCGGCGTGCTGGCGAACACGAACTCCAGCTCTGGGCTGCCTGCCTCCTCGTAGAGCCGGCGCGCCTCAGCCAGGTCCTCTTCCCTCTCCGATATGGTGGTCCGGAACCCGGGTATCTTCAACAGCTCTTCCTGAGGGAGGGCCCACTTCTTGATGGCAGGCCCCACCGGGCCGGTCATGATCGCCTCACCGGCCCACATGAAGTCCATGACCTGCTGGCGGTCCGCTGCTAGGTGGATCGCCTTGCGCAGACGGGGATCCGTCCAAGGGATACAGGGGGCACCAGTCTCCTGATCGAAAACCTTGAAGCGGCTGCCCACCCGCCCGGAGATGACGGAGCGGAGGAGCTCCAGCTCTGGTTTGTCGTTCTTGATGTCGAACACCCACGCGGGGTCACCCTGGCCGGAGCCAACATCGATCCTCTTGGCCCGGAACAGGGACTCGACACTGGCGTTGTCGACAACCATGAAGGCGATGTAGCCGTCCAGGTAGGGCCGGCCAGCCATGCCCTCGGGCGGCGCGACAAACTGGCGGCGGGCGTCGTTCGGTATAAGATCGGAGGGATACTCCAGTCCCGACTCAGTGTCCGGCTGGGGCTCGATGCCGAGGTCGACGGGGTCATCTCGGGCGAACCAGTCCGGATTGCGGAAGACGGTGATCTCCTGGAGCGACTTCAGTTCGCCCCACATGAACGGGCCGGTGCCGATCAGACGGCCTTGGGGCTCCGAGCGAGCGAAGTCCAGGGTATCCTGTCCCTCGTCCACCACCTCACGAGGCAAGATGAAGGCGTTAGTGTCCGCCAGGAAGTGCAGCAGGGGGGATATCGGCTTGGCAGTGGTGATCTTGACCGTATAGGGATCTATCGCCTCGACCTTCTCCATCTCCTTGTACTGACTGCTACGGTAGAAGGTGGAGAAGCGGGGGCTGCCCTCGTTCTTCTGCCTCTCGTAGCTCCACACCACGTCATCCGCTGTCAGCTCGCGGCCGGTCAGGCCGGGGAACTTCTTGGCGGCGGCCTTGATGGCCAGCTTGCCGCGCACGTCCGGGGGCACGCTGGCGGGGTCGTGGAATGTGGCGCCGCGGCGCAGGCGGATGATGAACTCCATGGGTGCGTTAGGGTCGCCAATGACCTCCGGGAAATCCTCAGCCAGGTCCGGCACCATGATCTGCTCCATGTGCGAGGAGTACTTGAAGAGCTTGCTGAACACGGCGGAGTGGCCACTGTAGAGAGGGCCGAACTGGGTGTGGTGGGGGTCAAAGCTATCCAACACCAGAGCGTCGTACCCGGTGTAGCGGAGGATGTTGGGGCCACCGCCGCCGCCATTGCCGCCGCCTCCGCCGCCGTCACAGCCGACGACGGCCGCTGCCGCCAGGCCGGCGCCTCCCACGGCTGCCGCACTGAGCAAGCGACGGCGGCTGACGCGCTTGCGCCAGAAGTCCTTCCAGTAGCCAGACTCCGCCATTGACGTCTCCATTCGGCCTAGCTCAGCCGCAACCCCGAGCCCCCAGCATACTCACCCTGTTCCTGGTCTGGGCGTACTGGATGCGCGGCTCCACGGCGGCACTACCCCTCCTATCGGCAGTCAGCATAGCGCCGAAGGGGGCAGCCGTCAAAGAGGTGGCAGCGGGGCGCACGGGGCACCCGTCGCGGCTGCTGGTTGGCATGAATCGCGCTACCCCCGGAAAAGGCTGGACTTTGCAGTGATGACACAGCCTATACTGGTATGGAGGAGGCCGAGGTGGGTTCGAATCGCCAGTCGGGTGGGACGGTCACACTCATGGGCTCCGGCGAAATGACGAGGCCTATGAGCAAAGTGCATCGCTGGGTGGTATCGCACATCAAGGAGCCCGTCAGGGCCGTCTTCCTCGACACGCCAGCCGGCTTCGAACTCAACGCCGACGACATTTCACAAAGGGCGTCTGAGTATGTTGCCGAGTACGTACGCGTTCCCTGCTCTATCGTTTCCTTCAAGGCGGCCGAGCGGGCTACGGGGCAGGAAGTCGAGAATGCCCTGAGGAAGCTGAAGCGCGCCAACTACATGTTCGCCGGCCCGGGAAGCCCAACCTACGCTGTTCGAAACTGGCGAAACACCCCCGTGTTCGAACTCGTGGCCTCGCGAGTCTACGAAGGGGCACACTTGGTTCTCGCAAGCGCAGCGGCGATTGCCATGGGGCGCTGCGCCCTGCCCGTATACGAGATCTACAAGGTCGGTGTCAAGCCCCACTGGGTGGAAGGGCTGAACCTCCTAGCCGCCTATGGCCTGGATCTCGCCATCGTGAGCCACTGGAACAATGCCGAAGGAGGCACCTTCGACACGCGATACTGCTATATGGGCCAGCCTCGCTTTGACGTCTTGGAGGAGCTTCTGCCTGAGCCAACCGTTGTGCTGGGAGTGGACGAATACACGGCCTGCGTCCTGGACCTCGGCAAGAATGAGTGCAACGTCATGGGTGCGGGCGAGGTGACGATCCGGCATAGGGGGCACGAGGAGAAGTTCGAGACCGGCACCTCCTTCAGTCTCGACCGTTTGAGGAGCCGTGCGGCTGTCCAAGCGGAGCGGCCTCTGCCCTCTTTGCGGCCCGACTCAACCGAAAGGGTCGTCTCCCAGGCGGCCGAGACCCTGCAGCAGCAGGTCGCCAAGGCAGAAGACGTCCTTGCCGGTGCAACCGAGGACTACTCAGACCTCGCCGTCGTGGCCAGCGCCTTCTATAATCTGGCGTCGGCCCTGGATCTGGCCAGGGAGGCCGGCGTGGAAGAGAGCCTCGTTTCGCAAGCCCGGGACAGGTTTGGGCACCTGCTAATCGCTTGGACTGGCCACTTGGCACCTTCTCCCACCGACACAGTGGCAAGACTGGCGCCCTTCGTTGACCTTCTTGTTGACCTGCGCTCGCAAGCGCGGGCCGCCAGGAACTGGGCTCTCGCGGACGAGATCCGCAACAGGCTCTCCGACCTTGGAATCATCCTCGAGGACGGCCCGAGTGAGACCACGTGGAGGAGGGCCTAGCGCGCCCTGCGCCAGCCAGAGCGCGGCCTGATATCGCGTCGGCCACTGGGCTTGTCGCGGTACCCTTCGAAGCTGATCGGGCTGCCGCAGGCCTGACTCACGGACATCTTGACAGCCGCGAATCGGGGCGGTAACGTTGGAATGAAGTCTATCGACTTAGTTCCAACCCCATGAAGCTTTCCACTAGAGTACGGTACGGCACCAGAGCGATGCTCGATCTGGCCCTTCACTCCACGGAAGGGCCCGTGCACCTCAAAGACATCGCCCGCAGACAGCAGATATCGAAGAAGTATCTGGAACATCTCACCAGCAGACTGGACGGGGCGGGCCTACTGAGAAGCGTACGCGGAGCGGGCGGCGGCATCAGTCTGGCTAGGCCGCCGTCTGAGATAAGGCTCAGCGAGGTCTTCGAGACCCTCGAAGGCCCAATCGCTCTCGTAGACCGCGTCGACAACGCCGAATGTTGTCCCCGCTCCAGCACCTGCGCTGCCCGAGACATGTGGATGCAGATGGGGCAGCTCTTGCGCGCCTTCCTGGAGTCGAAGACCCTGGAGGACCTTTGTCGCCAGCAACGCGAAAAGGAGCGATCAGCGCGAGCTATGTACCACATCTAGCGAAAGCGGCTCGGCGAGGTGAAAGGCAAATGCAAGGCAGCGGGAAGATCGCCAACGAAATCACGGAACTCATAGGTAACACCCCACTCGTCCGACTGAACAAGCTGGCCGAGGGACTGGAGGCCACGGTGGTGGCAAAGCTGGAGTCCTTCAACCCGTGCGGGAGCGTCAAAGATAGGATCGGCGTCTCCATGATCGACGCGGCGGAGAGAGAGGGACGCATCACCAACGACACAGTGATCGTCGAGCCGACAAGCGGCAACACGGGCATAGCCCTGGCCTTCGTCTGCGCCGCCAAGGGCTATCGGCTGATCCTCACTATGCCCGACACAATGTCCATCGAGCGGAGGCAGCTTCTTGCCGTCTTTGGGGCGGAGCTTGTCCTCACCCCTGGGTCGGAGGGAATGCCAGGTGCCGTAAGGAAGGCCGAGGAGATCGTGGCTGGCAATCCCCACGCCTTCATGCCACAGCAGTTCAGCAATCCCGCCAACCCCACGATCCACCGTGAGACCACCGCCGAAGAGATATGGCGCGATACCGATGGTCGGGTAGACATCCTAGTATCCGGCGTAGGGACAGGCGGAACGATCACCGGCGTGGCCGAGGTCATCAAGAAGAGGAAGCCAGAGTTCAAGGCCATCGCCGTTGAGCCAACGGACTCTCCGGTCCTTTCCGGCGGCAAGCCAGGCGCCCACAGGATCCAGGGCATCGGGGCTGGATTCGTCCCGGAGGTGCTCAGGCCGGACCTTGTCGATGAGATCATCAGGGTCAGCAATGAAGACGCAGGAGAGACGGCCAGGCAGCTGGCCAGGCAAGAGGGGATACTGGCCGGCATATCCTCGGGGGCAGCGGCCTGGGCAGCCCTGGAGGTGGCCAGGAGACCGGAGAACAGGGGCGCCCTGATTGTCGTGGTTCTGCCCGATACCGGCGAGCGCTATCTGACTACCTGGCTCTTCCAGCAAAACGATTCGGCCAGCCCCAGGATCTGACCATCAAAAGGAACTGTGATCACGTGCCAAAGGAGCAGAAGCCTTGAGGGCGACGGCGGTCCTGATCACGGAGCGCCGAGCCATGGAGCGTACGCTGGCCGTCCTGAAGGCGGCCGCTCAGCCGCCGGAGCGGAGCCAGGAGACGCGGCCGCGCCTATTCCAGGGCCGAAAGGCACCTGTCACAACCTGCACATGCGCCCACGGCGAAAAATGGAGAAGAGCGCAAGATCTCGAAGGCCCGATTGCGCTTCTGGAGTGCGCGCATGGCCCTGAATGCTGTCCCCGCTCTAGTACTTGCGCCACGAGGGATATTTGGATGCAGATGGGCCAGCTCATGAGGTCCCTTCTGGAATCGACGACGCTTGAGGACCTCTGTGGCCAGCAGCGCGAGAAGGAGCGACCGGCGGCGGCCATGTACCACATCTGGCGAATGCAGGTAGGACGATCATGAGTTTCCGTTTGCCACCCTTAGGGCTGGGTATGCTGGGGATTGCCGCACTGGCCGCGCTGGCTGGCTGCGACGGGGACACGCCACAGGTCGACTTCTCCCGCCAGGAGCCGGCCGCTGCTGAAGCGGCAGCTTCCCCTGCGTCAACCGGAACCGTTCGTATGGCGGTGGCGCCTATCCTGTCCCCCCTGGCCACCTCCCATCGCTATGAGCAGCTTGCAGACTATTTGGCCGAAAGGATAGGCGAGCGAGTGGAGCTCATCCAAGGGAAAACCTACGCTGAGATAAACGACCTGGTGAGGTCGGGCGACGCGACCCTGGCGCTGGTCTGCACGAACCCCTATCTCGATGGCCGCGAGGAGTTCGGCATGGAGCTGCTGGTGGCGCCCCAGGTCGACGGCGACACCGTGTACTATTCGCTGCTCATAGCTGGTGAAGACGTGCAGGCTCAATCACTGAGCGATCTGCGCGGGGTCACCTTCGCTTTTTCGGACCCCCTCTCGAACACCGGGCGCCTCGCACCCCTGTATCAGTTGGCCCTCATGGGGGAGAGCCCCGACAGCTTTTTTGACCGCACCATCTTCACGTACGCCCACGACAGCTCTATCCGGGCTGTCGCCGATGGGGTCGTCGACGCTGCTGCTGTGGACAGCGTAGTTTTCGACCACCTGCGCCTGACGGAGCCTTCGCTGACCGGGAACGTGAAGGTGATAGAGACCTGGGGCCCCTACGGCATCTATCCATTTGTCGTCCATCCACGGCTGGACGCACAGCTCAAGGCGCAGCTGAGGCAGGTCTTTCTGGAAATGCACGAGGACCCCGAGGGGAACCAGATCGTGCGTAATCTCGGCGTCGACCGATTTGTGGTGCCCAACGACAACATCTACGATTCGGTGCTCGAGATGCGAGCCTATCTGCGCGAACACGGGCTTGCCCCATAGGTCAAGGCGTATGAGCCTACGTTTGAAGATCGTCATGGCAATCGCCGGGCTGATTCTCATTCTTGGCCTCGCCGGGACCCTCCATGCCCGCCTTACCCTCTCGAGCTTCTCCCAGGACGAGCTGGAGAAAAGGGCGCTGGCCCTTTCCCAACACCTGGAGGGCCATGCCGTCGAGCTTATGGCTGTCAACGATATCTACGGGCTTCACAGGCAGCTGAACGAAATCCTCCTCACCAATGACGACGTGCGTTACATCGCAGTCTTGGACGCCGCCGGCAACGTCAAAGCGAGTACCTTCGCCGAAGGCCTGCCCCTGGGGCTCCGTGGGGCGAACTCCGTTCCCCCTGATCAGGAATACTCGATGGCCAGCATCAGCACGAATGAGGGTAATATCCTAGACGCGGCATATCCCGTTGCGGAGGGTTCCCGCGGCACGGTACGCCTTGGACTCTCACAGGACCAACTGGGTAACGAGGTCGGCAGCCTAACCTTCAATCTACTGGCGCTAACCGGCGGGGTTCTCTTGGTGAGCCTCGTGGTAGGCTACTTGCTGGCCACCGTCCTGACGCGCCCCCTGTCCCGACTCGCGGAGGCCGCCCGGGCGGTCGGTCGAGGCGAGTTGTCACAGCGCGTCGACGTCGGGGACGAGAGCGAGGTGGGCCAGGTAGCGGTAGCCTTCAACGCCATGACCGAGAAGCTGCAAGAGAAGGAGGCGGAGCGAAGACAGCTCCTGGCCAAGGTGATGGCCGCCCACGAGGACGAGCGAAAACGCATCGCCCGGGAGTTGCACGACGAGGCCGGGCAGGCGCTCACCTCTCTGCTCCTGGGCCTCAAACACCTCGAGGATGGCAGTATGGACTCCTCCAACAAAGCGAAGGCGGCTGAGCTCCGATCCTTGACGGCCCGCACTCTGGATCTCATGCGGGATATGGCGCTGGAGCTCCGCCCCAGCACCCTGGATCACCTCGGGCTCGTAGCGGCCCTGGAGCGCTACGTCGCCGAGTACGGGCGCAAGCATGGCTTGGAGGCGGACTTCGACGCTGGTGGCCTGGACGGCGCCAGGCTCGGACCGCAGACGGAGACGGCTCTGTACCGCATCGCTCAGGAGGCGCTGACCAACGTAGTCAGGCACGCGCGCGCCCGTGGCGTTAGCGTTTTGCTGGAGAGTCGGAGCAGCCGGGCGATCCTCATAGTCGAAGATGACGGCGTAGGATTCAATGTGGAGGCTGTGCGTCACTTTCGGACAGCAGCGGGCAATCTGGGGATCCGAGGGATGGAGGAGCGCGCTCTCTTGGTAGGCGGCAGACTGACTATCGAATCCAAGCCAGGAAACGGAACCGCCGTCTTCGTTGAAGTACCCCTGGAGGCCGATGATGAAGGTGCCAATTAGGATACTCATCGCTGATGACCACGCCGTGCTGCGATCCGGTCTGCGTCTGCTCCTAGACGGCCAGGCCGACTTTGAGGTCGTGGGTGAAGCCAGCACGGGCGAGGAGACCGTGGAGAGGGCCATCACTCTGCAGCCGGACGTCCTATTGCTGGACATTGCCATGCCTGACCTCAATGGTTTGGATGCTGCGTGCCGCATCCGCCGGCAGGTCCCAGAGCTGCGCATTCTGGTACTTACCATGTACGACGATGAGGCCTACCTCCGTCAGTTTCTGGAGATCGGCGCCGCTGGCTACGTGCTGAAGAAGGCCGCCGACACGGAACTGGCGGCTGCCATTCGGGCGGTGCACCGAGGCGAGTCCTTCGTGTACCCTTCCTTGATGGGACGGCTAATTGACTCCTACCTGAAGCGGCCATCGTCACCGGCCACTGCGGAAGGCAACGACGGGCTCTCGTCTCGCGAGGTGGAAGTGCTGCGTCTGGTGGCCCTGGGCTACACCAACCAGCATATAGCGGATGAGCTGCGCATCGGATTGAGCACGGTAGAGACCTACCGTACACGCGCCATGGAGAAGCTGGGGCTGCGTGGCCGGGCGCAACTGGTGCGCTATGCTCTGGTCAAAGGCATGCTCAACCATCCGACGGTCTGAGGCCTCTTCGAGCATCGTGGTCATTTCCTGTACGCCGCATGCGGTATCGACCTTCTCGGCCATCCACCGCCTTCACGACATCAGGGATGCTCTCGTCCGCCGAAGGCTATATGAAGAGCTGATCTCGCCGCGGCAGATCACTTGGTGCCCTCGGATTTGGATCAAGGCTCATTTGCCGTTACGCCTCGATATAGTGGAATGACGGGCCTCGGTTCGCTCGTCTTTGTGTCGGTTACTGGCCGTCTCCCCGCACCCCAATCAGCCGACACGAGGGACAGAAGCGAGTAATGGTCGAGACAGCCACAGCACTGCCATCCCCTTCCCGGGATAGCAGCTCCTCGACCCGCCGCAGCATAGCGCGTGAGCCTATGACAGCGCCGCAGAGTTCGCAGCGGTCGCCGCGATCCTCGTAGAGGCGCACCCGCCCGGCCGCCAGCATCTCTAGATCGGTCGCCTTTTCGCCCGAGATTGCCCGCTCCGGACACCGCGACACGCATTGTCCGCAGCCGGTGCAAAGGGCGGGATCGAAGACTAAGGAGACGGAGTCGTGCTCCTGTTCTAGGGTCAGCGATCCAGTCGGGCACGTCCGTGAGCATGAGCCACAACCGGTGCACAGCTGGGGCTCCAAGCGGATGACACCGAAAGGGGAATGGGGGTGGCTGAGGGACACGTCTTGGGGCTCGCTTGAGCGGGCGCCTAGAGCGCGGTGAACCTCGGCGGCGGCCGTGGCGCCCGAGAAGGAGGCACGCGGCGAGGCCCCAGCTTCGCTGATGGGTGGTTCGAATGGGCGACGCAACTCCTGAGCCAGCGCGGAGGTGGCCCCCGAAGGTTCGAGGAGTCTGACGTCCGCGGGGGAGTGGCAGACTGCGCTCAGGAACTCGCGGCAATAGTCCAGACGACCCGCAACGCGCTCTCCTTGTCCGTAGCGGCAACTCTCACTGCAGGCGAGAACGCCTACCGCGGCCGCCCCTAGGGCAAAGCTCCTCAGAATCATAGTCACGGTCACCATCCCCACGCAGGGCAAGGTAACGGGCAGCCATCCGATGGGATAGGAGGACCCTTTGCCTGCCATCGACTCCAACACGGACGCATTCCGCTGACAGAGGAACAGAGGTGCCCTTGGTTCGGTGACGTCGAGCGCGGGATTCGTCAGGAGTTCCGCAATCTCGGCGTCAAGCTGCGGACGTGAGTGTCCCGGTAGGTGAATGGCACCCCGTGGGCATTCCGACGCACAGACACCGCAGCCAACGCAGGCGTGCCTGTCCAGAGTCATCCGCCCGTCTAGGCTGGAGAGCGCACTCGTTGGGCAGACGTGCACACACTGCTCACAGCCGGCTTCGCTAACGCAGCGACTCGCGACGATGGAGGCCACGGGCCGGTAGCCGATGGGCGGAAGAGTGAAGAGAGCGCGGCGATTGATCTTGCCGTGCTCTCGAAGGAGATATGGCTTCACGTCATCCGGCCCGCTGCCGTGAGAGGCCCGTGTCCGCATCACTGCTGCGGCTAGGAGGAGCTTTGCCTTGTCCGCGGCGTGGGGCCCCTGATGCGGCAACGCGCAGAAGTCGCCCAGGTTGACTCGCTCCACGGCCAGGGGGTCAACGCCCGCCTTGCGGGCGCGATACTGCATCTCGAGTTCGCTGTAGTCTCCAGAGCAGAGGCCGAGGACGAGACGCTCAGCGCCGACAGATTTGGCTCGGGTGAGTTCCTTTGGCCGCCTGCAGAGGTCAGCGACAACGTCCACGCGGACGCCAGGCTCGGTCTCCTCGAACCACTGCTGCAAGGCAGTGAGATCTAGGCTGAGGGGCGGCTCGCCCAGCGATTGGCACAAGAGCATAAGGATCGTGGGCACGCCGCCAGGACGATTGGGAAGATGCTGCGGCGGCGGCGTGTGGTCCGTCACGACGACGCGGCTCCGCCTTCGGAGAGCATCGTGATGAGCTCTGCCAGCAGGTCCTTGTCGTGGCTGATAAAACGTTCCGCTCCCGCGCCAATCGCGGCGTAGACGCCGCTGCGGTCGGCGATCCTAATGCGGCGGGCGAACTGAGGAAACCATAGGGCGAGGTGCCGCTCAAGAAACGTCTTCTCCTTTCGCAGGATCCTGATGCCCCGCTTGAGGTCCTGATCCCCCCAGGCCTGTGATTCCCGTTCGCAGAGAAGGGCCAGGAACTCACTCTGCAGAGAGACGTGGTCGGGGAACTCCTTGAAACTGGGAG
>JABAOC010000088.1_pt3 | contig 10903 bp, 9 predicted proteins | sample 7062161 | NCBI WGS metagenome assembly JABAOC01 (sample SAMN14538625, study PRJNA623070) | marine sediment metagenome | biome: marine biome [ENVO:00000428]; feature: marine pelagic biome [ENVO:01000023]; material: deep marine sediment [ENVO:00002113] | place: India: Gulf of Khambhat ...
GTCAGCGCAGGGACTTCAGTATTCAGAGAAGCTTCAATTCGAGCCGAATAACCTTCGGATAAGGATCCCACTGGATAAAATAGAACATTCCTTTTGAATCGATAGCAGCGAGTGTTTGGTCTTCCGGCATTTTATAGGTTCCGAGGAACTGGCCCTTCTTGTTGAAGAAATCCAGGAATAGTTCTGATACATACTCATGCTCGGACTTCTGCTCCACTATGCTGAGCATGTTGACCAGCATTTTCTCTGGAGTGAGGAAGCAGGGACCGGAAACATCCGAAGGTCCTGCCAAAAAACCCTTATCTGTAAATTTAATATTGGGCGGCTTGATCTTAAAATCTCTTCGGATCTTCCGGAGTGTATTTCCCTCCAGGTCGTATTCCCTGATCTCATATGTGCCGGGGAGGCTGAGAAAGAGTTTATTGTCGAACAGTTTGAATTCTCCGCCGTAGGAGACTCCACCCCCTGATAATTTAGGTCCATACCTGTATTCATCCGGGAATTTCTTGAGTTTTTGACCGTTCATCGAATGATACTCCGCTTCGACTCCCAGCTCACCGCGAACCCAGGTGTTAAACAGAAACCGGCCATCCGGTAAGATTTTGAAGTACAGGAACCTGCCTATGAACTTCACTGTCCTCAAGTATTCACCGTCTTTGGTGAAGAGATGAATCAGACTGCCTTCGCGCACGGCCACTTCCTCATTCGATGTGAGATTCAGGTCGCGTGCGGACTGGAATTCCCCGGGTCCCTGTCCTTTCTGTCCGGTTTGCCAGATAAAGTTTCCTGACCTGTCGAATTTGAGAAGCCTGTGGTTTTGACGGTCCAGTATGTAGATATTCAGGCCGGAGTCGATGGCGATGCTCACGTATCGATTGAACATCAAATGATTATCCCCTTCTTCCACTCCGATCGTCAGGTTTTCCACAAACTGGACCTTTTCGTCTGCCTCTTCTCCCCATAATCCCGGACCTTTGTTTTCAACGATCGTCACACCCTGCTCTGTTGTAATTTTTCCTTCCCATTCATCCTTGGAACAACTGGAAATGAAAAGAAGGGAGAGAATTAAAACAAACAGGGAGAGTGTCTGTTTATACAAATTATCCCTCATCGGCTTTTTCAAGAAGCTATAACACATATCCTATGGACTGTCAAAACGTAGGGAAGGATCCATTCAATAGGGGATGATTCTTGACCTGACAATCCTTATTCAACCGCCCTATTTCATTTCAGTCTCAACAACCAAGACTTCTATGGCTCTCTTGTCAGTCTTCAATACCAAAGAAAGTTGTTCTTGAACAGCCGAAATAATTGAGTCAGGATTATCGGGATTCCAGTACAAGTCAAATTCATAGAGTCCTTTAAGATGAGTTTCATCCACTACTGTTTTTTGTATTGCAGCTTCCAATACCTTACAAAAAAACGGTAATGTTGTGCCCTGACTGCTTACCAGGTATGTATCAGAGCGGATTGGCATCTCTTTTTCGGCAGGACGAAGGAGCAATTTTTCATTTTTCGGAGTGGTTAATACCAACACCTCCATTTCTCTGGTTTCTTTATGAACTTTTAAACCAAAAGCTGTTTCCAGTGATTTTTGAAGCAGGGAAAGAAGAGCACTACGGTCATCACCAGGGATTTGGACTGAAACTTCATAAGTGTTATCCGCCAAAGGTGTGATACATTCGACCCGAGTGAAAGGGATATTATAGGCAATTGAAACAATCTTGTGGAGCGTCATTCCTCGTGCTTTAAATCTTTTAGGAGAAAAAGACATAGACATCGATGGCTTGGACGGCCGGATCACTGATTCCAACAAGGCCTGTTCCGCTTTTTCTTTAGTCTCCGCCTCTTTTCTGGTTTCAGATAGTGCTTTTTTCTTGGGGCGTTGCAAGGTTTCTTTCGCTAATAGCTTGTCCAGCATTTTTGAATCCAATGAAAACGGATAGGTAATAGCGGCGATCTTCCCTTCCTGATCGATTAAAATTGTACGGGGAATGTAACTAATTCCATAAGCTTCATTCATAGAACCATCTGTATCAAGTCCAATCCATCCTGATATAGAAGTAACATATTTAAGATATTTTTTTACTCGCCATTCATCTTCATCAGTAATTGAGATAAATTGAACAGGTTTTTGCTTATATTTTTCAACAAGCTCATTAAGATGTGGGATCGCCTCTCGGCAAGGTCCGCACCAAGTTGCCCAAAACTCCAGGATAACGATTTTTCCTCTCAGACTCTCTAGTTTTCCGTCAAAATTTTCAGGAGCGTTCAATACTTCTTCCATACTGAACGGCGGGGCTGCCTCTCCTACTTTAATGACCGGAGATTTTTCTTGGGTGTAAAGGCTCAGGCAACAAATGATGAGTAAAACAAGAATGGACACATGACCCCATATACGACCAATTTCGAATTTACTAATTTTTACTAATTTCATTTTTCTCCGCTTTGAAATCAAAATAGCTTTACTAGCATAATCAATATTTAATTTTCGTCGCGTAGCCAGAAATTGATTGTTACTGCAAAGACAACAGGGACAGGCTTGCCATCTTTGATCACAGGATTGTATTTCCACTTCCTTATTGCTTCCGTAGCTGCCTTATCTATATCAGGATGAACAGATTTCAAGATTTTTGTATCTATCACGTTTCCTTCGGTATCAATTTTGATCTCCAAAACAACTGTGCCCTCAACTTTCTCTTTTTTGCATTTTTCAGGATAGACAGGCGTAATTCGGCGAATTGGAGTAGGAATAATGACCTCTACACCCAGTTGACCATCGCGTTTTACAGGTTTTATTGTGGTAGTTGCTGGTATCTTAACCTCATCTTTTTTTATGTATTTTTCCGGGTTCTTCTTGAATTTTTCCAGGCATTCCTTTGAGCAGAAGAAATAAGTCTTGTATTTATACGTGTAAGTCAATTCGGCCCTGATTCTGTCTTTTTCTATGTCAAGTATCTTTCCGCGCTCCACTTCTTTTCCGCAGACAGGATCAGTTGCATGGATGCTGAAATAGCTGGCTCCTCCGACGACGCCTCCCAGAACACCGCCTTCAACTTCTCCTTTAATGCCACCTTCCACGCCTCCGATGACTCCACCTTCCACTCCGCCGATAACGCCGCCCTCGATTCCTCCAATTTTGACGTATTGGGCTAAATCTTTCTTTGTAATAAGGAGAGAAAGAAAATAGGAATCTGTTTCAGAAGGGAATCCCAATACTAATGGTTCATTAAAACCGACGATTATTCCGGTGTCTAATATAATGTCTATAGATGCGTTTGAAATATCCATTTGGAACGGACCATTGAAAAGACCTAACTTCTCTTTTCCCTGTCCAATGAGTCGGGCATTTTCTGTTTTGAGCTTGAGGTATTCCCATGTATATTTGCTGACTCTAATTTTGAGATTAATTCTTCTATTGGTTCTTATATTAAAACTGCTATCAGCAAGGATTTCAGGGGAAAAGTGGATAAAATATCCAATCCTATCCAGCAGCACTGATTCATTCAAATGCTTTCTTGATTCATCCCAGATCATGGTGCCTTTAGCGAGAATTACTGCGTCTTTAAAATGATAGATATTTTTTAACTCATCTTTCAGGCGAGCAGCAAATTTTGCCTCGGATTCTATTATTGATGGATCCAAATAATTTATAAAAGGCTCGGAAAAGGAAGATATAGTCACTCCAGCACTCGGTTTTCCCTCTTCGCGGATTCCCTTGATGAGGAGTGATTCAAAAATAATTTTTTCCTTGGCGGCTACAGTATTGACCACGAGAAGAATTAAAGCTGAAATGCAAATGAATTTGATGAATTTTCTCATTTTAGGCTCCGTTATTCTTCACTTCAGAAAACCAGATGAATAAGATTTCAGGGGTTTGATAAATATAAGGCTTGGCTTTGTTGCCATTTATTTCAGCATGTTCAATCACTACTCTTGGCGTTTCTTTCACCAATGCTTCTGTTTCAGCAGGTTTTCTTTGAAAATTTGTATAGACCATTAAAATTGCCCCTGCAGCAATAACAAAGATCAGGCCGATAGTAGCCCATTTCCACTTTGTGGAAAAGAAAGGCTGGATCGTTTTGTCTGGTTTGAATGATTTTTTTCTCTGAGAGTAAATCTTATCTTTTATCTCTGGCCACATGCTCTCTTCCATCCCTATCCAGCTCGGAAGGGCCAACATGTTCTTTATCTGACTCTCAATTTCCGTGTCTTTTTGACACTGAGAACAAACGGCAAAATGTTTTTCTATTAAAAAAGATTGTAAACTTTTAAAAGGGAATAGATGGAAAAAAAGCTTGTAGAATTTACACATTTTTTTCCCTCGTTAAAATTCTTTTGAGTTTTTTCTTTGCGTTAAAAAAAAGTACGCGGGCTGTACTTTCTGCGCAACCGATGACCTGGGCAATTTCTTTTGCTGAATAGCCCTCATTCATTTTTAATGAGAGTACTGTGCGCTCTTTCTCGTCCAGTTTTTTTAAAATCGGGCTGAAGATCTCAGAATCTTCGATCCTTCTTTTTTCATTTTTATCATCTTTGAATAATTTGTATTCCTTGCGGATCTTTTCGAGGTATTGAGTTGATGATTTTTCCTTTTTCTTCCTGTCCAGACATCTTCTATAAGCAATAGAATAAAGCCAATTTTTAAAACTCTTTGTCCTGTCAAATTGGTTCAAATGGAGAAAGCACTGGATGAATGCCTCCTGGGTAACGTCTCTTGATTCTTCCCTGTCACGCAAAATATTCCAGGTCAACCCGAGGATGGATGTTTGATATTTTGTAACAAGCATCTCAAACGCCTCAATCTCTCCTGATAAACATCGAGAGATGATTTCGTTCTCTTCCATTAATGATTTTTTCATAATGAATACGATTCAGCTCAGGCAAACGTTTAAAGAAATTCTCCCCTCTCAATTGTGCCCATTAATCCGTGGCCGTAATAAGGATTTCAGATTTATAATCTTATTGCTAGTGATAAGCGCCGATCGTGAACCGGATTGAAAAGCGGGAATCATCGGGATCGATCTTCCGGTTGTTGTAAGCGCAAATAATACGAATCGGAAGGGGAATCTTTGGATAAAATATCCTGAATTCAATTCCTGTTGAAGTGTACATGTCTTGGATGTTGATGTTCTGATTCCCTGCGTAGGCATTGCCCGCATCGTAGAAAAAAACTGCATAAAAGGGCTCCAAAAGAGGCATAACGTATTCGGCATTAAACACGAGGGCCTTTTCGCCTCCGATATTGGTTCCCTGTTCGCTCGTGGGACCTATGCTGTAGACGTCATAACCGCGTATCGACTGGTCTCCCCCCAAATAGAGTTTTTCCCAGAATGGGATCTCTGTGTAACGGAGTTCCTCGACAAACTGATAATCTATGTAGAATCCGGCCTTATGATCCCGGAATAAAGGATGAAAATAGCTCCACACGATCCGCGGTTTGTAAAAGCTGATGTCTCCTCCCAGAATACCCCCAGTCACCTGGCATGATGCTGAAAAGTAGTTCCTTCTGTAAGGGAAAGACGGAATTTCCAGGTTGGTGTGAAATACAGAGAAAATGACCCTGCTGATTTCATATTCTCCCAGCCCGAACAGTGTGAGATAAACTGGATCGAAGCCATCCTCGCCTTCTCGTTCATCATCTGGAAGTGAGATGTTGACATTTTCATAACCATAGGTGAGGTTGGTTCTCCAGTAGCCGTTGATTCGGGCTCCAGTCGTTATGTTGGCTCCAGTCGTCCGTCTATTGAAGAGGTCGGGAAGAATATTGTCACGGTAATAGGCGTGCACAGCAAAATTGACGGGATAGTCCAGAAGATAAGGAGTGGAAACGTCGTACTGATAATCCTTGATTTTTCTTCCTTTTTCAAAAGTCAAATGAATGATCTCTCCAGTCCCCAGAAGGTTGATCGCCGCATAATCCAGAGCGAGAGAGATACTTCCCCGCCCGTAGTACCCCGCGGAAAATCCATAATTGTTCCTCAAACTTTCCTCGATATCAAGTTTGACATCGACTTGAGAGGGATCATCCGGATGAGGCGTGATTTCGGGTTCGTCTCTCATCCTCACAATCCCCAACTGATTGATCCTGAAAAGGCTTCGTTCGAATAATTCAAAATTAAAAACATCCTGTTCACTGAGGAGCATTTTTTTTCTCATGATCCGGTCTTTAACGAATGAATTCCCCTTGAACTCTAGTTTTCCCAGATAGACGACCTCTCCTTCGAATACGCTGAATGTCACATGCACGAGTTTTGTTTCATGATCCAGAGTCTCCAACGGAGTGACCTGAGAATAGAGATAACCATTTTTGAGATAGAGCTCCCGGATGTTCTCGATACTCGCATCTCTGGTTTTGATGCTGTAGACCTCCCCTTTTTTCATTATGACGAGCTTTTTCAGACTTTCTGTGGAAAAAATCTTGTTTCCTTCAAGGCTGACACGTCCCACAAAATACTGAGCCCCGGCATCGACAGGGATAGTGATTTTTTTCATGACCATGGTTTTCGGAAAAATGGTTCTTTTGATGATGTCTTCAATTTTCGGCTCGCCCACAGAGGCGTTCATGTAGCCGTGTTCCTGCAGCTCTCTTTTTACAGAAGCCAGGTCTTCGTCGAGTTTGTTGGGTTTAAAAATGTCTTTGCGCATGAGCCAGGATTCAATGCCGTGTTCCTTATTCTCCACCATGGCTGCGCGCAGAATGTTTTCCGGAAGCTTTAAGTCTCCTTCAAATACAATCTTCCCTAATCGGATCCGTTTTCCAGGATTGACGAGAATCACCACATCGTAAGTATTATTCTCCTGTTCATTCATCACGATATCCACATCACCATAAAGAAAGCCCTGTTCCAGGAGCATTTCTTCTATCGATTTCTCGGTTTTCTGGATTTGGGAAGTGCTGTTGAATGAATAGGGGGAAATGTATTCGCCTTTTTCCTTGAGCCAGGCGATGATTTCCTTTTTTCTGAGATTTTTGCCGGATTCGTAGATTATACGGGCGATAAAGGGATTCTCTTCAACCGTGATCTGAAGGATCTTTCCCTGTTCACCTTGCTCTTCTTCTATCCTGATATCCGCGAAAAAGCCGGTTGACCAGAGAGCCTCGAAGTCTTTCTGCAGCAGGCTCTTATCGAAGGGAATCCCTTCCTTCATATACAGATAGTGGAGTATCGTTTGTCCGGGGACTCGAACGTTTCCGGATATCTCGATTTTCTCAATCTTGTCCTGACCGAACAGCAGCAGAGGAAAAATCAGCAGAATAGCCCCGATAAGACGCTTATGACTCATTGTGCTTTGGATCTCTCGTGCCTATAATGATGCGAGATTGCGATTAATGCAAGGAGACACTCTTCTAAAGTAAATCCAGTATGAGACGAGTCAGTTGTCTCTATTTTTTCTCTTCTTCTTTCTCCCAGGCTTTGATGCCGTCGGTCATCCATTTGGGAGCGGAAGCGCCTTTCAGGTGATGGTCGAAAAATTCCTGCATGCACCGTGTCCAGTGCTCCTGGTTGACTCTTTTGCGCAGACCATGCTGTTCGCCGTTGTAGTTAAACATGTAAGCCTCTTTATCGAGTCTTCGGAGTGCCATGATGTACTCGATTCCCTGATACCAGGGAACCGCTCCGTCCTCATCGTTGTGGATCATCAACAGGGGCGTTTGAACCTTATCCGCCCAAAATATAGGCGAATTCTCTATGTAACGGAACGGGACGTTCCAGAGGCTGTCGCCCTGACGGCTCTGGGTCCTCTCGTACTGGAACTGCCGGACCATCCCGCTTCCCCAACGGATTCCCCCGTAAGCGCTGGTCATGTTGGAGACCGGAGCTCCGGCTTCTGCAGCAGCAAAAATATTGGTCTGCGTGACCATGTAGGCGATCTGGTATCCTCCCCAAGAATGTCCCTGGATGCCGATCGTTTGGGGATCGATGTAGCCTTCTCGGATAAGCATCTGCACTCCAGGCAGAACGCACTTCAGAGCATCTTGTCCGGGATAACCTGTGTCGTATTCGATATCCGGCATCCACATGACGTATCCGTTGCTGACATAGAATGCAGGATTCACAGAAGTTCCAGGTGATGGATGACGAAAATAATGATGTATATAATGGAGAGTCTCGTAGATGTAGACCATCAAAGGATATTTCTTGTTCGGGTTGAAGTTATCCGGTTTAATCAGTATACCCTTCAAAGGCTTCCCGTCCGCACTGAAGAAATCGCGAAGCTCGGCGTTTCCCCAGAGAAAAGGATCCATCTGTTTACCGAGATCTGTGATTTTTTTTGGCCTCTTAAAGCTCATGTCACTCACCCAGTAGTCCGGGTATTCATCGAAACTGGAGCGGTAAAACAGCAGCAGGTTCGCCTTTTCCGCCTTGGTGGGATAGCCAAACATCTTGTCTGCCATAATCAACTTCTCAGGAAGCTTTTTGCCGTTGACACGGTCCCGATAAAAGCCCCTGGCCATTGTTTCCTCGTTCGTTGTCCTGAAGAGGAGAACTTCCTTGGGATCAATCGTTCTTTGTTCCGGGTCAAGCCGTATGTACCGGAAAGAGAGGTCGTTCTTTCGGCCAAACCCTTCAGTGATCATACGGGGTTTAGAGCCATCGGGCTGAATCTCCCAGATATCATATTTATCGTAGACCAGGATCGATGCGTCTCCATCAGTCCAACCCGCAATTCCGTATCCGTAAGCGGGGCTGGGCGTGTCCCAATCCTCCCTGTCAAACCGGACGTCCAGAGATGACGTTATGTTCTGTGTAGTTTTTTTGGAAATGTCATATACATACCAGTTCTTATCGTGGAACCAATAGACGTATTTTCCGTTCGGTGAGAGGCTTGCTCCCCGGTAGAGCTTCTTTATCACCAGAGTTCTTTTTCCAGTCTTGGGATCGATCACGTAAATATCGTAGTAAGAAGGATCATAAGAAACCATCTTTGTATACGGCCAGATGTTTTCAGCCCAGGCGATTTTACCGTTTCTGGAGAGATCGACTTCTGGTACTTTTTCATCGGCAAGCCGGACAAAAGTCTTGGTGTCAAAATGGTAGACGGACTCCCAGGTGTTATCCCGAACTCTCTTGGCGATCTGTTTCTGCTGGGGCTGAGGATAGGGATCGTTCCAGTGCCAGAGATCGAACTTGGGTTTAGGCTCATCCTCCTCGTCTTCGCTTTTCTTGTTTTTCGTTTCAGGGATCTCTTTGATCCCGAACATCATCACTTTTCCGTCGTCGCTGAAAGAGATATTGGATTTATCGCTGACAGCCATTCCTTCAGGAAATCCGGGAGTTGTGGTGTGTGAGATCCACAAGGTCGCTTTATCCTCGCCGACTTTCCACCCATAAAGGTTGTAAGTCCAAACATCAGATTCATAATCGTCTCTGTCAGTCAGAAAGGCTAGCTTCGTCTCTTTCTCATCCATTGCCCATTTGACGTAATTGCCCGTTCCGGTCAGGAGAGGAGCACTGGGCCCTTTTCCAGGCTGAACACTGTACAGACCATCCGTTTCAGGTTCTTTTTCGCTAGAAACAGTGTAGAGCAGATATTTTCCGTCTTCAGTGAAGCGGTAGTCCATCACATTCGCGAATTCGGTTTCTGTGCCGTCTGTAAGCGAGCGCAGAACGAAGGGCGTCCCGAATTTTTTCTTTTTCTCTTTCTCTGTTTTTTCTTCTTTCTCTTCTTCAGCCTTTTTTTCTGCTTTTTTCTCTTCGGCTTTTTTCACTTCTTCCTTTTTTTCTTCTTTCTCAGCCTTCTCCTCTTCCTTCTTTTTTTCTTTGGGCGGAGCCTCTTTCAGATAGGCAACCCACCCTCCGGCCTCTTCAGGAAGCTTGAAGCTTTTTATGCGTTCGATCACGGTGACGTTCCCATCCGACAAGGACATTATTCCCAATTTCTTCTTGGGCTTTTGATCCTCTTTCTTTTTTTCCTTTTTGGCCTTTTTGATTTCCTCTTTGGACGGCGAGATGATGAACACAACGTGTGACGAATCATAGCTGAATCGAGGATCCGCCGCTCTCTCCGAATCTGTCCCTTCTCCCGAATAGCCGATGGTGTGTCGGTACTCTTTTCTCGTCTTGAGATTCTTGACCACGATATCTGCTTCTCCGTCTTGCGGCGTCTCGAGATACAGGAACCAGTTCCCGTCCACGGATATCGAAGCCCTGAAGATCGACTTCCAGGTGTCATAATCGTCATGGGTTAAAGGACGTTTGCCTCCCTGCTGGGATGCCACGGACAATCCGGATGCAAAGAAAACCAGAGCCAGGATGAGAAATATTCCTCTCAGCTTTGTTTTTTTATTCATGGGACCTCCTTACACTTTAAATCGCTAATTTATCTCCGATTAAGCGAACGGGACGCACGCAACTTAGAATTCTGTTCATTAAGAAGTGGATTAATAAAAATGTGAGGGGTGATTTGGATACACCTGTGGGATTTCGTACAGACGCTATGGTTCGATTCCCTCCCGTCAAATCTCATCGGCAACGAACTAGCTTATAGCATGGATGTCTTAAGGTCAAGAGGTGTCAATTCCAAATGATAACATTCGATTCCCATGTCAACGAAGGATTTTGTGATCCTGAATCCGACTTTCTTGTAAGCTGCTGTGGACTTCGGATTATTCCCGCGGAAGGAGTGAACCTTTGTCGTATGCAGTTGTTTGAATTGCTTGTCAGAGGGAGAGGTGTCTAGGTCTTCGACTCATGCGACAAAGCCGTCGTGACACCGAATTATAAAATTATCTCCTTATGGGTGTGACCACAATGACAAATGTGACTACTAAAAAAATCAGTGTGACGAGCGGAAAGACATACCAGGCTATTTGGCTTAATGTGGAGTGTTTCGCTGTTTTTGAGTTTTTGATTGAACGATCCTCAAAAGGAGCCCCCACCAGCATCATTCCTAACAA
>JABAOC010001649.1_pt2 | contig 10902 bp, 10 predicted proteins | sample 7062161 | NCBI WGS metagenome assembly JABAOC01 (sample SAMN14538625, study PRJNA623070) | marine sediment metagenome | biome: marine biome [ENVO:00000428]; feature: marine pelagic biome [ENVO:01000023]; material: deep marine sediment [ENVO:00002113] | place: India: Gulf of Khambhat ...
ACGAGACCTGGCATTCGTCGTCGCTGTCGAGGAGATGATATACCCATCAAGGTGTGAGCGTTGGACCTTTTCAATCAACTCGTCGGTCACAGCTCTGGCCCGTCGGCCCTCAGGTGGTTGAATAGTGACTGTCCAAATCTGTCTGCCTAATGATCTTGTGAGGAGGTGCAGTTTATGACTGTTACAGCGGAAGTACCCGAGATTAGCACGGGGGAATTGTTAGCATCTCGACGTTGGCTTCGCCGGAGAAAGGGTTTTGCCTGGTCTCTGGTGGCTCCATGTGTTCTATTCCTACTTCTGGTAGGTCTGTACCCGACGATTTACGTATTTGCGCTCAGCTTCAGTGAATTTCATCCTGGAGGTACGCTCGAGTGGGTGGGTCTGAACAACTTCATCAGGGCCTTCAAATCGCCGCGCTTCTGGCACGGTCTGTATGTGACCGGCTGGTTTGCGATCCTCAGCGTCGGCGTGCAGATGGTCTTTGGTTTTGTCATGGCCATATCCTTGCAGACGGTTGACGCACGCATCCGCAAGCTTTTGACCACCCTGTTCTTGGTACCATTCATGATAACGCCAGCCGTGGTGGCCGTCCTCTGGAGATTGATTTACCATCCAACTTTCGGCCCGTTGAACCACACACTCTCTCTGCTCGGTATTCAAGGCCCGGAGTGGGTCGCCTCGAATTGGGCCTTGCCAGCATTGGTAGTGGCTGACGTCTGGCAATGGACCCCCTTCATGACTATCCTGCTGCTGGCTGGGTTACAGAGCCTATCTCGAGAGATCTACGAGGCTGCTTATGTAGACGGAGCCACGGCATGGCGAGCTTTCAAAGATATGACGCTGCCGTTGATGAAGCCGTTTATTTTCCTGGCTATCTTCCTGCGCTTTATTGATGCCTTCAAGCTGTTCGATCTGGTCTTCGTTGTCACCCGCGGCGGGCCGGGAGATCTGACGGAGAGCATCGCCTATTTCACGTATGTGATGGGTTTCAAGTACTTCGACTTGGGTCTAGCTGCGGCCTTGAGCATAATTCAGTTAATCATCATTATCATCATGGGCAAGCTACTGCTGACCCAATTGTCGCGGGTGGCAGCGGAAACCCGTCAGACTTAGCGCAGTAAGGCCAGTTCAAGAATAGGGAAATGGAGGTATTGTTGTGTCAACCAGTAGACTCTCACGTGTTATGGCCTATCTTGTCGTCTTCCTCGGCGCGTTGTGGACCCTTTTGCCTCTGTATTGGATGGTGATTACCTCGGTCAAACCGACCAGCGAAGTCTGGCAACGTCCCCCCACTTTCTTTCCGCAACAGATCAGCCTGGATGGTTTCATCGAGGCCTGGACCCATGGAGGCGCGCGAGGCTTACAACACAGTGCTATCGTCGCCATCGGAACGCTCCTTGTCTCCCTGATTTTGGGGCTCCCCGCTGCCTATAGTATCGCACGTTTTCGAACCGGTGGTAACGACCTCCCATTTGTCATTTTATCATTTCGCTTTATGCCACCCATCGCCCCGTCAGTGGCATTTTGGTTGGTCGCCACTCGTTTGAAGATCTTCGACACACATCTGATGCTGATCTTGGTTAACAGCATGGCAAGCATCCCCTTCGTCGTCTGGATCATGAAAGGGTTTATCGAAGAAATTCCCTTTGCCATCGAGGAAGCGGCCCAGGTGGACGGTGCGTCGTGGTGGAGAGTCATTCGCGACCATGTCTTGCCACTGGCTGCGCCTGGCTTGGTGGCGGTGTCGTTGTTCGTCGTCATCTTCACCTGGAACGAGTTTCTGTTCGCAACAATCTTGACCGGGCGTTTTGTGCTCACGTTCCCCAAGGCAGTACCTGGCATGACCATCGGCGTGTACGAACCGCATTGGGGTGCAGTTGCATCGTTAGGTATGATGGTTGTTGTGCCCATCATCCTGCTCTCTTTCTATTTGCAGAGATACATCGTGCGTGGTATGACCTATGGCGCGATTCGACAGTAATGCCTTCCCCCAATTGGAATGCGATCGTATTGCCTTAAGGTCTGCACCAAATGAAAGATACTATAGAGTTTTTGTCGCGCTGGAATACCCATCGCCGGCCGGACCCTGATTTTGGACGGCTGAAGCGGGCTATCTTGCGTCAAGGTACACCAGATCGTTTGCCCCTATTCGAGGTAAACATCGACGACGAAGTGGTCTCAGCCATCCTGGGAGAGCGCGTCCGAAACCCTGGTTACGTGAACCGGCTTGCACACAAGTCCGGAGACGTGAACAGAGAGGAAGGCGCACGCTACGTACGGCAACTGACGCGAGTCCACTATCAACTGGGGTACGATTACGTCATCTTGCCCACTTTTCTACCTATGACTACACATACCATCCTTGGCCGGGATACGGCTGGCCTGGCGCGCGACAGAGGGCGGGCATGGGTTAATGAGACACAGGGACCGATAAGCAACTGGGCCGAGTTCGAGGACTACGGTTGGTGCCGGGCCGAGGACGCCGATTTGTTTATGGTGGAATACGCCGCGGGTATTCTACCAGAAGCCATGGGATTGATGGTGCGGACGCGAGGTATTATGGAATGGCTGATGAGATTGCTGGGTTTTGAAACACTCTGCTATTCCCTGGCAGACGATCCTGACCTGGTAGCGACGGCCTCTGAGCGAATAGGCAAACTAGTAGCCAAGCACGTGCGTGACCTGTCCCAAATTGATCGAGTGAGCGCGATCGTCCTCTATGACGACATGGGATTCAGAACGAATACCTTCATTTCGCCCCGTGATCTGCGAGACTACGTATTGCCCTGGACGAAAGCCTGTGCGGTGGCCGCCCATGACCGTAGCTTGCCCTTCATCCTGCACTCCTGCGGTAACCTGGAAACGATCATGGATGATCTGATCAACGACGTGGGTATTGACGCCAAGCATTCTTTTGAAAACAACATCATGCCAATGGCCGAGGTGAAGGCCAAGTATGGAGGGCGCATCGGGGTTCTGGGTGGTGTGGACATGCACATATTGGCGGCAGGTACCGAGGAGGCGGTCCGGGCCGCCACTCAAGAGGCTATCCAGGCCTGTGCCCCCGGAGGTGGTTATGCCTTTGGTTCGGGCAACACAATCGCGAACTACATTCCCCTGAACAACTATTTCGCGATGCTGGATGAGGCCACACGGGTAGGCTGGGCCACGTAATGTGTCCATTCCTGCGCCTTTCCACGCTCCTCTTTTTGGCCATATGCCTGGCATTGGTTGCGTGCGCCGGAGCTTCGACGGTAGGTCAAACTTCACAAGGTACAACGGTTGAAGCTTCAACCCAGTCCAGTGATAACACACCTTTGAGAACTAAAATCCGCGCCCCGGATGGAGCGGTGATGGTCTATGTACCGGCCGGCGACTTTCCCATGGGAAGCGGTGAGGCCGAAATCGCCGTAGCCAGGGCCGACTGTCGCGGATGCCCGGAGGATTGGTTTGATGGTGAACGGCCTCGGAATACGGTATACCTGGATGCTTACTGGATTGACCGGTACGAAGTAACCAACGCCCAGTTTGCAAAGTTCATCGAATCTGGTGGTTACCAAATGCGCATGTTCTGGACGGACGAGGGCTGGGAATGGAAGACCATTGAGAATCGAACTCAGCCTAAGTATTGGGAAGATCAGGATTGGAACCAGACCAATTACCCAGTGGTGGGGGTGATTTGGTTTGAAGCCTTGGCCTACTGTCGCTGGGCGGGTGCTCGTCTGCCAACCGAAGCGGAGTGGGAACGGGCCGCCGGCTGGGATGCGGACCGGCAGGAGAAATACATCTATCCCTGGGGCAATGACTGGGATCCGGCCAAGGCCAATACCGTCGAATCCGCTCTCGGGAGTACCACGCCGGTAGGTCACTATTGTCTAGAGGGGGCCAGTCCTGTGGGTGCGTGTGATATGGTGGGCAATGTCTGGGAGTGGGTTAGCAGCATCTATATGCCATATCCTTACCAGCCCGACGATGGCCGTGAGAATTCGGAAGCTCACGAAACGCGTGCGCTCCGGGGCGGCTCGTGGCTCAATGAGCGCGACCGAGCTCGGGTTGCCTACCGTCTACCTCCTTTCCCCGGAGATTTTATCCTCTTTGATCCAACAAATGGTTTTCGTTGTGCCATGTCGGCGCAATAGGGGATCACATCAGCCTGACCTTATAGTGCGTGTGTCACAAGACCGAAGGAGGTGATGTGTATTGGCCGATACCCTTCCAGAGGCTCTAATCGTTTGAGCCGCAGGCGTTTGTTTCAATCTCTTTTTGACGCCAAGGAAGTTACGTCATGTCGGAAGAGAGCAAAGCTCTGGTTCGTCGCTACTACGAATCTGATCAAATCTTCCTGGAAAGGGGCAAGACCGATGGCCGAGTATCTTCTTGGTGTTGACAACGGCAACACAGTTTCCAAAGCAGCACTCTTTGACCTGGAGGGCCGGGAGATCCAGGTCGCCAGCCGCAAAGTCGAGCCAGAGTATCCTCACCCTGGTTGGACCGAACGCAGCATGGACGTACTTTGGCAAAGCACGGCTGAGGCCATTCGGGAGGTAGTCGCTGCGTCCGACATTAACCCCAAGGAAATCATTGGGGTCAGCACTACGGGTCACGGCAACGGCCTATACCTTCTGGACAAGGAGGGCAACCCGGCCCGGCCCGGTATTCAATCGCTGGACACACGCGCGGCCGACGTCATTGATGAATGGAACAGCCGAGATCTGCACAGCCAGGTGTATCCCTTCACTGTCCAGGCCCTCTGGCCAGCTCAGCCCAACGCGCTGCTGGCCTGGATCAAACGCAACGAGCCGGAAGTCTATGGACGGATCGGCGCCGTGCTGATGTGCAAAGACTATATCAAATATTGCTTGAGCGGTGAGGTCACCACCGATTTCAGCGATATGAGCGGCACCAGCCTTCTGGATGTGCGGAACAAACGCTACTCCCAGGAGCTACTGGAGCTGTACGACCTGGCTGAGCTTTGGGATGCGATGCCAACGTTAGTCGAAAGCTTTGAGGTTATCGGGCAAATCACGCCAGAGGCAGCCGAGGCCACCGGCCTGGCAGCCGGCACGCCGGTCGTAGGCGGCATCTTTGACGTGGATGCCTCTGCACTGGGTGCCGGAGTGTTCCAGCCTGGTCAGGTTTGCGTCATTGCCGGAACGTGGAGCATTAACGAAATCGTCACAGACGAGCCCCTGGTTGACCCTTCTCTGTTTATGACTTCGATCTACACCGTGCCGGGGTTGTGGCTCTCCATCGAGGCCAGCGCCACCTCGGCCACCAACCTGGAGTGGTTCGTCACCCACTTCTGTGGTGAAGAGCAGGCCGAAGCGGAGAAGCGGGGTATCTCGGTATATGAATTGTGCAGCGAGATGGTAGCCAGTCTGCCACCTGGTGGGACTGACATAATTTTCCACCCCTTCCTCTATGGCTCCAACGTTCAACCCACGGCCCGAGCTGGTTTCTACGGCATCGCCGGTTGGCACACCAAGGCACACCTGGTGAGGGCTCTATACGAAGGGATAGTCTATTGCCATCTGAACCACATCGAGAAATTGCGGGCGGCTGGTGCGCAGATGGACGTGGTACGCCTTACGGGTGGCGGGTCGCGCAGCCAGGTATGGACTCAGATATTCGCGGACACTATTCAACTGCCTATGGAGGTGCCCGCAGGAGTCGAGATGGGAGCCCGGGGAGCAGCAATCTGCGCGGGCATCGGCGTAGGGGTATACGAGGATCACGCTGAAGCAGTCGCGAAAGCCGTCAAGGTTGAACGGCGGCAGGAGCCAAACCCAGAGGCCAGTCCGCGCTACCTGGCACGCTACGCTGAATATCAGCGGCTGTTAGAGGCGATGCAGGAACCTTGGGATCACNNCCCTGGGATCACTTGAGTAAGCTCAGCCAGTAACTCGAGCACTTCTGCTTCAAAAAAGATGCAATGATCCTCATACGGCACATAGATGGAGGTAGACAGACAGATGGCCTGGACATCGCGAGAACGGGTGATCGCTGCTATCGAGCATCGTGAACCAGACCGGGTTCCTATCGACATAAACCCTGTACCTGATTTCTACCTGAAGCTAAAAGACTATCTGGGGCTGGAGATCGAGGAAGAGATCAAGCCTGGCTTTATGGAAGAGGCCATTCCACACCCGGAAGTGCTTGCGGCTTTGGGTGCCGATTTGATATCGGTCAAGCTTGGCTCTGCCAAGCGCCCGCGACCCACTCCTCCCAGGCCAGATCTGGTCGTGGATGATTGGGGCGTTGGCCTGAAACGCGTCTTTCAGCCGGGTGGTGGAAGCTATTTAGAGCCAGTGCACCATCCTCTCGCCGATGCGAGCATAGACGATCTTGAGAAGTACCCCTGGCCAGAACCCGATCTGCCGGGGCGAGGCGAGGGGGCGGAGGCAGCGGCAAAGCGGCTTTACGAAGGGACTGATTTGGCACTGATGGGCCGCTTTGGCGGGACGATCGTCCAGACAGCATTGTACATGATGGGCTTTGAGAGGTGGCTGGTTTGCGTCGTCAGCGAACCTGAGTTCGCTGGGGTTTTGTTAGATAAGATCACAGACATTGCGATGGCCTTGGATCGTATCGGTCTTGAGGCCACTGCCAAGTATCTACACATCTTCAAGGTCAGCGGCGATGATTTTGGCATGCAGACGGGGCCGCTATACTCGCCCAAGACATTTCGCACCCTTTTCTTGCCCCGTTTGCGGCGACGCTGGCAGGCGGCTCGCAAGTATCTGGATCAGGTAAACCCTGACGTCAAGATCATGTTTCACAGTTGTGGCGGTGTCCGCCCACTCATCCCCGATCTCATCGAGATAGGTCTTCAGATACTCGATCCGGTGCAACCTCGAGCCACCGGTATGGATTCGGCCGAGCTGAAACGTGAGTTTGGTGATCGCCTCACTTTCCACGGGGGCGTGGACGAACAGCAGATATTGCCCTTGGGTTCTCAGGAAGACGTGGAAGAAGAGGTACGTCGGTGTCTCCGTGCATTTGGAGCCGGCGGTGGATATATCCTGGCCCCGTCTCACTATGTTCAGGCCGATACACCGCCGGCCAACATTGTGGCCATGTGTCGCGCTGCTCACAGATATGGACAGTATCCCATTCGTTGCTGATGTGGGGAAAGCAACGGAGCCTGATTCTATGAAAGCCGTAATGATAGGCGACTATCTCATTCCCCCTGATTTGATGTTGAGCGCTTGTGATCCACTTCGCCAGGCAGGGTTTGAGATACAGACATTGGAGTGGGAGTCTGAAAGCAAAGAAAAGGTCGATCAGCGACGGCTTAACGTCGAGCTGCGTGGCCCGGAGGCTGAACCACCAGCCGATGGTGCCTATCAGGCGGTCAAGGACGCCCAAGTCTTGATTGTGCACTTCTGTCCTGTGCCACGTTCCCTGATTGAGGCGGGCAGCCAGTTGAAGGTCATCGGTGTCGCCCGGGCTGGCGTGGAGAATATTGACGTCAAGGCGGCCACGGAGAATAGTCTGCCCGTCGTCCACATTGTTGGCCGTAACGACACTACTGTTGCCGAATTCACCATTGGTTTGATACTGGCCGAGATGCGCCATATCGCCAGAGCTCACTGTGCCATCAAACATGGGGAATGGTTTGAGATCATCGATCCCCTGAGTTGTTTTGAGCTGGGGGACAAGACCATCGGCCTGATTGGATTTGGTGCGGTGGGGCGCATATTGGCGAAGCAGCTGTCAGGCTTCGAAGCGCGCCTACTTGTACACGATCCCTACGTGCCCGAAGACGCGGTGCGGAGAGCGGGCTGTGAGCCTTGTTCCCTGGCAGAGCTTCTCAGGCAATCTGATGTTGTTACCTTACACGCCAGGCTCACTCCCGAGACAATAGGACTGATCGGCCGGCAAGAAGTAGCCTTGATGAAGCCCACTGCCTATCTCATCAACACTGCGCGCGCTGGGCTGATTGATGAAGAGGCACTCCTGGAGACACTTCAGAAGAGGCGCATCGCCGGGGCGGCACTGGACGTCTTCTGGCAGGAGCCGGTTCCGTCCGATAGTCCCTGGTTGGAGTTAGATAACGTCACCTTGGCCTCGCATCTGGCAGGTACTACTCGGGATGCTTTCATCAAATCTGTCAGGTTGGTCAGCCAGGCATCACTCGATTGCGTAAATGGGTCGAGTTATGACTGGGTCATCAATCCTGGGGTAATTCGAAAGTAAATGAAGGCCATAGTCATACACCAACCGGGAGGACCTGAACAACTCCGCTTGGAAGAAGTGCCTACTCCGCAGCCAGAGGTGGGGGAAGTTGTGGTGGCCTTGCGGGCGGCGGCTCTGAATCGGCGAGATATTCTGATGCGATCGAGAGCAAACGTGGCGGATATGATGCCCTTCATACCTGGTTCTGATGGTGCTGGTATTGTGACTGCTACGGGAGCAGGTGTGAAACGCGTGAGCGAAGGAGACGAGGTTGTCATCTATCCCTCTTTGAGGTGGGGCATACTTGAGAGCCACCCCTCGGCCGATTTTGAGATTCTGGGTGGTCCCACGGACGGTACCTATGTTGAATCCATCCGCCTTCCCGCCGAGAATGTTTTCTCCAAACCACCCCATCTGTCCTTTGAGGAGGCGGCTGCCTTTCCTCTGGCCGGGTTGACGGCCTGGCGAGCCCTGATCACCAAAGCCCAGGTCAAACCAGGGGAACGAGTCTTGATCCCGGGTGTGGGAAGCGGCGTCGCGACGTTTGCCCTGCAAATCGCCAAGCTGGCCGGGGCCAAGGTCTATGTGACTTCTCACAGCGATGAAAAACTTCGAAGAGCCAGGGACCTTGGGGCAGACGGTGTCGTCAACTATACTCAATTGGATTGGCCCAACGAAGTTAAGAACGTGAGTGGAGGCGGATTTGAGGTCGTAATTGATAGTGTGGGAGCAGCTACTTTTAACCATGCCCTCGACCTTTTGGTGCCCGGTGGGCGGATGGTAACCTTCGGCACCACCAGTGGCTCCGGCACAGACTTAGAAATCAGAAAGTTCTACCACAAGCAAATCAGCCTGCTGGGCACCACCATGGGCAGCCCCAAAGAGTTTGCCGAAATGCTGACCGCCATCAACAGCGGAAGAATCAGACCGGTCATCGACAGGATATTCCCTTTGGCCGAGGCCAGCGCGGCTCATCACCGGCTGGAGCAACACGAACAATTCGGTAAGATAATCCTCGCCATTGACTGGCGCGGTCAAAGTCTGTGATGGCCCAAGAACGCACCTCAACCAGCAGCCAGGTGGGGCTGTGGGCCAGAGCGTCGAAGGGGGACTGGCCTCGGCCCATAACGGGGCCTCCCATCAGGCGATGCTGGACCTGGCCATTATGCGAACTATACCCAATATGACTGTCTTTGTGCCCGGCGACGCTACAGAAACGCGGGCCATCGTCGAGTATCTACTAAAGCATCCCGGTCCCACCTACATGCGTGTGGCACGTGGTAAGGTTCCGATCCTGTCGGACCCCGATAGCTACCGCTTTGAGGCAGGAAGGCGGTACAGATGCGCACCGGGAGTGACCTGGCGATTATCACATGCGGCATTATGCTCCCCCGTAGCTTGCAGGCAGCGGAAGAATTGGCTGCTGAGGGGATCTCAGCCCGCGTGATCAACATGTCGAGTATCAAACCGTTGGATGAAGAGTCTATGTCAGCGCTACCCACATTGCCCAGGCAGCGCGAGAAGCCCTTACTCGTCCCCGTGGTTAATTCCTAAATCCTTGTATTTATGCTATATTCACGGATATTGGAGAGTAGTGATTCTGCGGGGGAAAGCTATGAAGTGGAAGGTCCTCAAATATCCGTGGCGGTGGCAGCTCAGAAGCTCGCCGGAAGAATTGTGGCCCTACGTGGCTGATACCCACCGCTTCAACCAGGCGACGCGCTTGCCGGAAATCGACTTCACTGAAATATCGCTGGAAATCGGCGGCAGTCGGCGCATGGCGCGTACTTCCAAGATGGGCATCGTCGTCGAATATGAGGATCATCCCTTTGAGTGGGTCAGGGAGCAAGAATTTAGCAATGTGCGTGCCTTCGAGCGAGGCCCCGTGGCGCGTACCTACGCGAAGTTGACCCTGGAACCGAACAAACTCGGAACGCTGCTTGGATATTATGTTGAAGTGATTCCGGCTAATTTCTTGGGGCTGCTGGGGTCTCCCTATCAATTTGGTTGGGAGATGCGCCGTAACTTTGAACGCGTTTTCCGGCAAATTGATGATTATCTACAAGGCCAGGTCGAGCAACCTTTTTCTTTAAAATCCACATCGTTAAGACGTTCGGGCTGGGCCCGTTTATCCGATTTGACCGAGCAGCTTATGGCGGAGGGCCACCAAAAAAGATGGGTGCAACAACTGGCCGACCTGCTGATCGAGGGGGCGGACTTGAACCTGGCCCGGATTCGGCCCTATGAGTTGGCCGATACCTGGGGTGCACCCCGTCGCGCCATCCTCGAAATGTTTCTTTCGGCGGCTAAACTGGGCATTTTGAATATGCATTGGGACGTGATGTGCCCGCTCTGTCGGGGGGCCAAAGCCACGGTGCCTGCCTTGGATAAGCTGCAAAAAGGTGTGCACTGCCCCACGTGCAATATCGACTACGAGGCCAATTTTAGCAAAAACGTCGAGCTAACGTTCACCCCACATCCTCAAATCCGGGCCATCAACGCAGGGACCTATTGCATCGGCGGTCCGATGATCACGCCTCACATTCTGATTCACCAAGTGCTTCAGCCTGGCGAAACACGCACCCTACACACCCGACTCGAACCGGGCAATTATCGGATCCGCACTCAGCGCGCCGGCGTCGAGCAATGGTTAGAGATGACGGGTGAGGGCGAATATGAAATCGAGCAACTCTCCATTCAAGCCAGCGCCGAAACAATACGAGC
>JABAOC010009995.1_pt1 | contig 10901 bp, 12 predicted proteins | sample 7062161 | NCBI WGS metagenome assembly JABAOC01 (sample SAMN14538625, study PRJNA623070) | marine sediment metagenome | biome: marine biome [ENVO:00000428]; feature: marine pelagic biome [ENVO:01000023]; material: deep marine sediment [ENVO:00002113] | place: India: Gulf of Khambhat ...
TCTTCCGGGACGTCGAGCGCATGCGGGTGCTGTCAAACCCTGTGGCGTGGCGCATAATGGGATTGCTGTCAGAGGGGCCGATGTATCCTGCGCAGGTTGCCAAGGAATTAAAGATCTACGAGCAGAGCGCGTACTACTACATACGCAAGCTGGTCAAAATAGGCGCGGTAGAGGAGATCGGGAAAAATTTTGTCAGAGGAGGAACAGCCCGGCTCTACCGGGCCGCAAGCCCATCCTTTGGGATAGAGATGGAGTGGGGCGAAACCAAGCTCGGCCCGCTCTCGATAAGCAATAGCAATCACCCTCATGCCAGCAAGTTCTTTGAACGCTACATAGTAGCTGACGAGAATAACAATAATAATTCGTTCAAGGGGCTGATGGTGGTTGGGGCGCCTGACCCGCATGGCCCATACAAGTCGTCGGCAAGGGACGGGCACTATGCAGTGCACCTTGCGTTTTTCCTTGGCAACATCACCAGAGCGATGCCCCCAGAGTTCATAGTAAAGCTAGACGTCGACGCCAAGGCTGAAAAGGTGCTGGCGGGGAACAACCTGATCTCCATAGGAGGTCCGGGCACAAACATCGTGACTTCAGAGTTCAACCGCTACCTGCCAGTCAGGTTCGATGAAAAGAATTTTTGGTCAGGGCTTGTGGACGGCTCGGGTAAGCGCTACGGCCTCGACAACCATGGCCTCATTGCCAAGATAAAGAACCCGTACGACGGCAATTCAAGCGTCATAGTGGTCGCAGGCGTAAGGTCGGCGGGGACAAAGTCTGCCGTAATTGCACTGACAAACTATAGCGAAGAAGTGCTTAGGAGGTACAATGGCGAAGAGGACTGGGCGCTCGTGGTCCAAGGCTTTGACATGAACTCTGACGGCAAGATAGACCACGTTGACGTGGTCAGTCTATGATGCGGGCTGGGCTGCCGCGGCAGCGCTTGGAAGCTCCACATGGAGCAGTATCTGTGGTTCTTCGTCGGTCCTAACAAGGTAGCCGGGAATGTTGACCTTCCTGTTGCCTATCGAGACGTGGCCGTGGCTGACTATTTGCCTTGCCTGATAGGGCGACTTTGTGCCAGACTTTTTCATGATTATAGTCTGGAGCCTGCGCTCAAGCAGGTCTTCTACCTTGAGGTTCAAAATGTCATCAAGCGTCGCGCCCTCTTTGACGAGCCCGAGCCTATTCAAAAAGTTCAGCAGCCTCTTTTCCTTCTCGCTCCTTGCTTCGCTTGAAAGCGCGAGGAGGGCACGTGCCTGATTCCTGATTCTTGCGACCTCAGTCTGGGCCTTCCATAATTCGCGCTTGTTCCTCAGACCGTAGGAACCCATGACATATAATTCCGCATTCAGCTGGTCAGTGGTCCAGATCATTCTGGGCCTGCGGAACAACTTTCTTGTCTTACGAGGATCTCCCATCTAGCACCACACTATTATTTTACTTCTTGGCCGGCTCCTTTGTTGGAGATGCTGGCTTTGCTCCGGCCGCTGCTGAAGCCGCGGGCTTTTCACCTGCTGCTGCTCCGCCAGCTGCCGGGGCTGCTGCGGGCTTGGCCGCCTCTTTGCCGCCAGCTACTGCAGGCGCTGCCGCAGCGGCGCCGGCGGCTGCTGGAGCTCCTGCTGCGCCTGGCGCAGCTCCCGGTACCATCTTGACCTTCTTGACTCCTACTGCGCCGCCCTTTCTGCCGGTGGTTCTAGTGCGCTGGCCCCTGACTCTCAGGCCGAACATGTGCCTGTAGCCGCGCCAGCTCATAACCAGCTTTTCGCGTTCAACATCGTTTGAAGCCGCAAAATCAAGATCAGAAGTTATCATGTGGTTGCTCGAGCCAGTATCCATGTCCTTCCTCCTGTTGAAGTACCACTGAGGGACGCGTGCCTTGGCAGGGCTGGCAATGGTCTGCTCTATTTCGCGGAGCTCGCTTTCTGTCAGAAACCCGACGCGCTTGTCAGGGCTGATGTTGAGCGACTGAGTCAACACTTGAGCAAAATTGTAACCTACGCCTTTTATCTCGCTGATGGCAACTATCAATTTCTTGCTGCCCTCAATGTCCTTGCCGGCAATTCTGAGGATGTGCTTGTACTCGGATTCGGACAAATGAATCAGTAATCACGAAACAATACTCGGCAATAAAAACCATGCTGAATGCGGCGCGCAGAAAACATGGAATATTTGCAACAAAGGGTTCTTCTCAAAGACCCTGGATGTCTAAAATTTATGCAATATCTTGATTTTGCCAAAATTTTTGATTGTATAGTGCGTTTTGATTCATGTAAAGCATTATAAGCTGAATACATTCAGTGGTAATAGAAATTAAGTAATGGCGCTAGCGAAGAAACATTCTTTACACTACTCGCAAAAACTGGCTCCTTCCAAGTCGGCAACAGCAGCCAAGACAGAAGAGGAGCTGGCATACGAGGAGTACTTGAAGCAGCTTGAGCTGGCTATCGAGAACCACTAAGTTTTCGGTCGATTTTGTCTGTTTATTAAGTTTTGATCGAATTGCATCCATCAAGCAAACGAAGAGCCAAAGAAATCGCCGTCCTCTGCAACTTCCTCAACAGCTGCGCCATTCTGGTGCCACGGCTGGTTGCCGGCGGATGTAAGGCCAGCGGCCGAGCCGTAGATCATGTTGACCACACCTACATCGACGCTCCCGATAACTTCACCTAGCACNNTGAAGTCGCCTGTAGTTAGGGAGTGTCCAAAGTTGTCCGCAACTTGAGCTGCGTCTAATATGCCTGCACTATTCTGGTGGAACAGCTGGTCAGGAACGGATGTAGCTGAAAGATCGGAAGGGGAGCCGTAGATGATATTTACCGCTCCAGATGTGAAAATATCTCCAATGTCCTCTTAAAAACGCAGGTTTGCCAGCTCGTCTAGCCTCCTTGGCAGGATCAGCCCCTGAATCAAGTTTTCATAAGTCATCTCAACCTCGACTGCCCTGTTCTTGAGAGTGTTTATCTTGCCGGAAGGGTTGTCATTGTTGTCCAGCTCAAAAATTACTCTCATCGGTTCCTCGATCTCTTGAGCCTTCTGCCCTGCGTTTGCGCCTGCTGCTCCTTCTTTTCCTTGGCCTGTAGAAGCGAAGATTCTATCTTAGGATGCTTGTATTTGGGCGCTTTATTCTTGTCTTTGATATCTTTTGAAAACTCTTCTTGCGCTACGGCAGCGTTCTAGGCAAGAGGCGATGTTGCAAGGGATAACAAAAGAATGAAAGCACAGACGGCAGCCGACAGTAAACGCCCTATTGCATTTCTTACTATCAAGTTTTATAGTATTTGAACACATAGCAACGGCATGTGTTTCCTATAGAAATAAACGGGCGGTCTAATACATAGTCACAAAATATTGCCAATAGACATGATGTAATCTTTAAATTTGCGAGAGGAGCGCAAATCCACATTTCACAAATGAGCGCCAAGATTGAAGAAGCGATTTACCGCGCGTACGCGTCAAAACCCAAGTATGAAGAGGTAATGCCGGGCGTCCCGGAGGACTACAAGCAGATCAAGACTCTGGGCGACCTTTTGAAGGTAAACTACAAGCATGTGACGGTCGAAGAGCAGATGCGCGGTAACCTAGTTGCCAAGCTAAAGAAGGGCGAGCACCCCTACCCAGGAATCATTGGCTATGACGACGACGTAATCCCCGCTGTCAATAGGGCCATTTTGTCAGGCCACGATGTGCTGCTCGTCGGCCAGATAGGGCAGGCCAAGACCAAGATCGCAGAAGCAATTGCAAAGAACCTCCTCTCGCCAATCCCCGTAGTGCGCGGCACGATAACAAATGACATCCCGACCACGATCCCGGAAGACCAGATGATCGCGCTCCTGACAGACTCGGAAATCGTGCGCACGCAGCCAGAATTCACGGTGTCGCCGGAATGCGAAGAGATCATCAGAGCAAGCAAGCTTGAGACAAAGATCGACTGGATAAGCGGCGCAGACAGGTACAAGTACATACTTTCAACGCCAGACATTTCAGTCAAGGATCTCGTTGGACAGATAGACGCGATCAAGATTGCAAAGAAGGGGGTAGAGCTGTACAGCGTAGAGTCGTACTCTGCAGGGCAGCTATTGCAGGCGCGCCACGGCATCCTGTGCATCGACGAGCTGCCGGTGCTCGATCCGCGCAAGCAGGTTTCATTATTGAGCGTCTTGCAGGAAGGCAAGTTCACGACAGGCGCCTACCCAGTGGTGTTCAAGCCGGACGTCAAGATTATTGCCACTGCAAACCCTATAGACTATACCCACTCGGGCAAGATAATCGAGCCGCTGTTTGACAGGCTGCGAAGCCATATCGACACCCACTACCCAAAGAGCGTGGAAGACGAGATGCTCATTATCGTGCAGGAGTCAAGGATTGCCGACACCAAGAACGTCATGCTGCCATCCTTTATTGTAAGGACGATAGCCAAGATAACCCAGATGACCCGCGCCCACCACGACGTGAACCATGACAAGGGCGTCAGCGTCAGGATGTCGGTGCACTCGATGGAAATGATGGTAGGAGAGGCTGAGCGCACCCGCTCTATCCTGCACGGCGTCAAGGCGATCCCGCGCTTTTGCGACATCCATTGCATACACCAGTCGTCCAAGTTTGAGCTGGCAGAAATGGAAGACACGCGTGAAAATAGAAGGAATGTGCTCGACTTAATAATAGAGGGCGCAATGACAGAGATCTCGCTGGAATATATCCAAAAGCTGCCACAGGAGCACATCACAAAAATAAAGAACGAGTTTGCCAAGAACAAGGCGTTTCAGGTTTCGCAGACGATAATTGGAGGAGACGGCAAGAAATCTGCGGACGGCTACGAGTTGCAGTTGTCCAAATTCCCGGCCCTTCGCCAGGCGGTTAACGAAACCATTTCCGCAATAAAGGAGGAGCAAAAGCAGCTGGTAGAGCGCGCCAAGCAGCACGGCATCAGGACGGACGCCATTTCATTAAGCCAGGACCTGAACGGAGAATTCACGGCTTCTGTCACCGAAGTAATACTGGAAGGGCTGCGCCACATCCAGCCTCCGCTGCTTGACAAAAAGGACAACAGCTATGGCCTCGCCCAATAATAATAGCGGCACGCCCGCGGGCAGCAAGAAATACCTGTATTTTCCACTTGACAAGGAAGGGCAGGAGCAGCAGCAACAACAACAGCAAAGCCAGGGCAACCGCGAGCTCCCGCGTGACATTCTCGATAAATTATTGAAAGCGCTGGGAAGAGAGGCGCTGAAGGAAAAGACTCCCAGCCTGCAGGAGCTTGAGCAGACCCTGCAGGGAGCCATGTCGTCAATGCAACAGCAGGATCAGCAGCAACAGCAACAGTCGCAGCAGAGGCAGGGTGCCAGGGCCGGCGCGGCGGCTGAAGACGGCGGCGACTCGGGCATGCTACTTGTAAGGCGCCTGATGCAAAAGGGCTACCTGAAGGATTCGCCCAAGTGGCTCAGCGCCAAGGGCTTCACCGCAATCGGGGGCAAGATACTGAGCGACGTCATGAAGGCGCTTAAGGCCGGCGAGTACGGCATGCACGAGACGCAGGATCTGGGAAGCGGCTCTATAGTGCTTGACACAAGCAAGCGCTATGAGCCGGGCGATGACATACGCCTGCTCAACGTCCCAAAGTCGCTGCTCAATACCATCCAGCGGACGCTCAAGGACGGAGGCGACGTAAGGCTGCCGCTCAAGATAGATGTAGAAGATTTTGAAGAGTATGAAACGATGCAGGACGTGCGCGTTGCAGTCGTCTACTGTATCGACCTAAGCTCTACCATGCGCTACTCCTCGATGTACGGAGACATGAGCAGGATCGAGGCTGCCAAGAGGGCGCTGTGGAGCCTCTATCTGCTCAACCGCAAGTTCTTCCCATCCGACTCGGTCTATATCGTCGGCTTTGGCGCGCTTGCGTCGAGGGTGGCTCCGCAGGACATCCCCTATCTGAAGACGTTTGAGCCCGGCTCGGACTTTCTCCACTACACCAACTACCAGGCCGCGTTCAGGCTTGCAAACAAGATACTGCAAAAGGACGGCGCGAAGAACAAGCGCATAGTGCTCGTGACGGACGGCCACCCAAGCGCGTGCTTTATCGACGACAAGAGCGAGCAGGACAAGATACTCTCACAGAGGCCTTACTCACACTTTTACACGCCAGACAGGCAGACGCTTGACACGGTCAGGGAGGAAAACAGCATGAGCCTGGATGTCGCATCAGGCGAGCTCGTTTACCTCTGCTACCGCTACCGGCAGGTCGATCAGTACATCGGCGAGCGCACTATTGTCGAAGCCAAGAAATGCCACTCGATGAAGATAGACGTCGATACGATAATGATAAGCGAAGAGGACTCGCTGCTTGGGTACGTCAACGAAATGGAAAGGTACGTCAAGGGGCGCTCGTACTACATCAACCCAGCCGACATTGACAAGGTTCTGCTGACCGATTACCTTGACAGTAAAAAGCAAAAGACGATCCGGGCCAAGTCGTGGTAGAACAAACGTGGAGAAGCTTAATATACTCACGGGAATTTGTTTTGCATGAAGCAATACAAGATGCTGATTATCTTTGACGTAGAAGGCGTGCTGTTAAATGCCGAATACCTTCCTGTTCTAGCTCAGGTGATGGGACCGGCGAAGGAGAAGGAAGTATGGGACATTACCAACGCTGGCATCAGAGGTGAAATAAACTGGGAAGAGGGACTGAGGAGGCGCGTCCGCGCATTGAGAGGAATAAAATACGAAGACGCCAAAAAGATAAGCGAAAGCCTGCCGATAATGCCAGGCGCCAAGGAGCTCTGCTCTGCGCTCAAGAAGGCAGGGTGGAAAATGATAGCAGTATCGGGCGGCTTTACAATAATCACAGAAAGGCTGAAAGACGAACTTGGCATTGACAGAATATTCTCCAACGAACTAGTGTTCAGGAACGGCAAGCTTGACGGCATGCTGATGAACGTCACGTCTGACAAAGCGGCAGCAGTCAGAGACACGGTAAAGGAATGGGGCATAAGGAAGGAAGACATTGTCGTAGTGGTCGACGGCGCCAATGACCTAAAGCTGTTCGCTCTAGCAGGCTACACGGTAGGATTCTGCCCTGTCGATGTCGTAAGGGAGAAAGCAGACGTTTCGATAGACCAGCGCGACCTGAGCCTGCTTCTCCACCTGTTAAAAAAAAATTTCGGTGAGGCCGTGCTCATAAACGCCGGCAGCAGGCGTCAGCAGCAATAATAACCGACCTGTTTTTAACTCTCCTTTCTCAATAACTGCTCTGTAGTAGAGTAGGTTGATTCAGATAATTCCAATCAAGGTTTCTGGCGACGTCAGGCCACCTGACGAGCTTGACTCGATAGTCCTCAAGGCGGTAAAGCAGAACCGTCAGGAGATCAGGGACGGAGATATTCTTGTCATCGCGCAAAAGGTCGTTTCAAAGGCGGAAGGGCGGACGGTTAGCCTTGCCAATGTCAAGCCTTCAAAGGATGCTGTCAGGATGGCAAAAGAGCACGGCAAGGATCCGCGCGTGATGGAACTGATACTGAAAGAGTCGGCGCAAATCCTACGCGCGCAGAACGGTATAATCGTGTCAGAGACAAAACATGGCTTTGTGTGCGCAAACGCCGGTGTGGACCAGAGCAATATACGGGGTGACGCCGCAGTGCTCCTGCCGGTAGATCCCGACAGGTCAGCCAGTCAGCTCAGAGACGCCATCAAAAAGAAGGCAGGCAGAGAGGCGGCAATTATCATTACTGACACCTTTGGCCGGCCATTTAGAAACGGCCAGACGAACATGGCGATAGGCGTTGCCGGCATCAACCCTATCCGAAGCTACATTGGCTCGCGCGACATGTACGGCAGAAAGTTGAGGGTGACCGAGATAGCAGTGGCAGACGAGATGGCGTCGGCTGCCGAGCTTGCAATGGGCAAGGCCGACGGCGTACCAGTGGCTATAGTAAGAGGGTACAAGTTTGAAAAGGCGGCAAAATCCTCGACGAGACCCCTCATAAGGCCAAAGGAGCGAGATCTGTTCAGATGAGCAAGTAGTGCTGCCTCTGCCGCATACATTTAATATAACAGTGCTATAATTTTATTACGTTCGTTAGAAAATGAGTGCCTCTCCTCCTACAAAATCGATTGACGTAAGAGGGCTGTACTGCCCCGAGCCAGTGTTTCGCACAAAGATGGAGATAGAGCGCCTGAAGATAGGTGACGTGCTAAAGATAGTCGCCGACGACCCAGAGTCAGAGGAGGACATTTCAAGGTGGGTCAACCGCAACGGGCACCAGCTTTTGTCAATTAACAAGAACGAGAAGGACCTTGAGTTCATAATAAAGAAGGCGAAATAAAAGACATGACAGCAGTTGCAAGACCTGACGTCGTCGAGCGCATCGGGCAGACGCCGCTGGTAGAATTAAAGTCGTTTTCAACAAAGAATGTCAAGTTCTACGCCAAACTAGAGTGGCACAACCCGTTTGGCTCTGTCAAGGACAGAGCGGCTTATTGGATGATAAAGGATGCAGAAAAGAAGGGCGTCCTGAAGAAGGACAAGAGCATCATCATCGAGCCGACGTCCGGCAACACCGGGATAGCACTGACAGGCATTGCAACGGCGCTTGGATATAAGATAGAAATCGTAATCCCTGAAAGGGTCAGCGACGAGACAAAGGACATTTTGCGCCACTTGGGTGCCACGCTCCATGAAACCTCAGATGACCTGTGCCCGCGCGTTGGCGCAGGCACCGACCAGAGCATCGCACTTGCCAAGGCGATCTCAANNAACTTTCTGGCGCACTATGAAAGCACTGGGCCGGAGATCTGGAAGCAGACAAACGGCACAGTGACGCACTTTCTCACAGGCTGCGGCACTGGCGGCACGATAACTGGCACCGCAACGTTCTTGAAAGAACAGAACAAGGGCGTCCGCGTCATTGCGATACAGGCACAGCCGAACCACCTTCTGCAGGGATTGCGCAATTTTGAGGAATCGTCGATGCCCGACCTGTTCAAGCGTCGCGTTGGCGTTGTAGACGAATGGATCACGGCAACCAACAAGGACTCGTTTGACGCAGTGAGGCAGCTGGCGGAAAAGGAGAACATGCTTGTCGGGCCGTCATCTGGCTCTGTCATGTCGTCCATGATGAAGGTCGCGCAGAACCTAGACCATGGAGTTGTGGTGGGCATTTTCGCTGACGACGGCAGGAAATTCAGAAGCCTATACACAAGGGAAAACATACTGGGCGAGCAGGAATATGATAAAGCGCTCAAGAATGCCAAGCACATATCCAAGCTGGCATACAGCCTGAACTGATCTTATTTCTTGCTGCTTTTGCTGTTGTGCTTCCTTTCAGAAAGCCACCGCTCCACGTCGATGGCTGCCATGCAGCCAAAACCCGCGGCGGTAACCGCCTGCCTGTAACGATGGTCATGCACGTCGCCGGCCGCAAACACTCCCTCGACGCTTGTCTTCGTGTGGTTCTTGAGCACGACGTAGCCCTTGTCGTCAAGCTCCAGCTGGCCCTGGAAAATCTCCGTGTTTGGCTCATGGCCGATTGCCACGAACAGGCCGCCTGCCTGTATCGTCTTCTCCTTGCCGCTCTTGGTGTCTTTGACAAGAACCGTCGCAATCTTTTTGTCTCCCTTGATGTCCGACACGACGTTGTTCCACACAAACTCGATCTTGGGATTTTCAAATGCCTTTTCCTGCAGTATCTTGCTTGCGCGCAGGCTGTCTCGCCTGTGCACTATCTTGACAGACTTGCCAAACTTTGTCAGAAATGTCGCTTCTTCGATGGCAGTGTCGCCTCCGCCCACGACCACGATGTCCTCGCCCTTGAAGAACGGGCCGTCGCAGGTTGCGCAGTAGGAAACGCCCCTGCCGCTGAACTGCTGCTCTGCAGGTATGCCGAGCTTCCTCGGCGACGCGCCGGTGCACGCAATGACCGCCTCTGATGTATACGTTTCAGAATGCGTAGTGATGGTAAACGGCCTTTTCTTGAAGTTGACCTTTATCACCTCGTCGTCTACAACGACCGCGCCGAACCTTTCAGCCTGCTGGCGCATGTTCATCATCAGCTCGGGGCCGAATATGCCGTTGGGAAAGCCGGGATAGTTCTCGACTTCGCTTGTAGTCATCAGTTGGCCGCCTGGCAGGGTTCCTGACACAATAAGGGTGCCAAGCTTGGCTCGGGAAGTGTAGACGCCGGCTGTGTACCCGGCGGGGCCGGAGCCGATTATTATCACGTCATAATGCTTTTGCGCGGTGCCACCAGCATTTGACTCGCTGTCAGACAAGTTGTGTTACAAGGTGACAAATTCAAGACCTCTTAATAATCCGTTCGGAGCGACTTGGCAAGCGTGACAGGCATGCATGAATTCCAAGGAAATTGCGCAAAGTCCAAAAATTTGGCAGGCAAGCTTCAGTGAGCAAAAACTTTAGCGTGTGCCAATTTTCCTATTAACTTTATTAGCAATGCTCTGGTGCTTGCCGCATAGCGCCGGCTTTTCGATCTGCGTGCGTATGAGATCTTCCTGCCAGTGGGCGTTGAATAGCCTGCAGTCTTTGTTGTCGCAAAATGGCTCGCCATCTGTGACAAAGAAGAACATCGCCTGCAGGGCATAGCCTGCGGCTGCTAGTGTGATCCTGTCATCGTCGCCATAGTCTATAAACCTGCCGGCAAACTGCCTTTTCAGGCTGTCGACGTCGTGCATTCCGAATTGCGCTAGGTAGAACTCTTTTGGCTTTGCCGGCGCCTCCACTATCCCTGTAGTGGAAATTATCGAGGGCGTGCCACATACGACAGCGCGGCCATGGTAGCGCCAGTCGTCTTCGCTGAAGGTACACGTCAGGATGTTGGTGAATATGATGTGCACGTGATCCGCATGTCCCTCTGCAGCCGGAATCCTTGCAGCCAGCAACCGCTGCAGGA
>JABAOC010003273.1_pt1 | contig 10895 bp, 11 predicted proteins | sample 7062161 | NCBI WGS metagenome assembly JABAOC01 (sample SAMN14538625, study PRJNA623070) | marine sediment metagenome | biome: marine biome [ENVO:00000428]; feature: marine pelagic biome [ENVO:01000023]; material: deep marine sediment [ENVO:00002113] | place: India: Gulf of Khambhat ...
ACTTGCACTATATTCCTAAAACCAGATTCGACCTTTGCTTTAAACAAAGTATTCAATGAGAATCTCTGTCATTATACCCACCTGTAACCGAAAAGAGGTCCTTGGACGAACACTAAACGCTCTAAACAAACAGCACTATCCTCAAGATGAATACGAGGTAATAATTGTTGATGATGGCAGTACTGATGGAACTTTAACCCACGTCTTGCAGCTGGCTCCAAAGTTGCATACTAAAATCATCCTTCTGCAGCAAAAACAGCAGGGACCAGCAGCAGCAAGGAACTTGGCTATTAAAGAAGCTAATGGAGAAATTTTACTATTCCTAAATGATGACACGGTTGCCGCTCCTGACCTCCTTCAGCAACATATGAAATTGCATGAAAAAGAACCGGATCTCAGAAATGGCGTCTTGGGCCGCGTAGTCTGGTCACCGGACATCAAGATTACCCCTTTTATGTATTGGCTGGAACACGGAGGTCCTCAATTTAAATACGATGAGATTAGGCAAGGAGAGATTAGCTGGCGCTACTTCTGGACTTGTAATCTTTCCCTTAAGCGGTACTTTCTTATTCAAAACGGCGTATTCGATGAAGACTTTCCTTATGCTGCCTGGGAAGATATAGAGTTAGGTTATAGATTGAGCAAATGCGGCCTGAAACTCCTCTATAACGAAGCTGCAGTCGGCTACCACTACCACAATATCACTCTGGAATCAGCAAAGGAAAAGATGCTGCTACACGGCTGGAGTGCGACTATAATGGACAGAAAGGTTCCTCACGAAGCAAAACCATCCTCCCTCAAATATCCCTATAAACAGATTATTAGAACGTTAGATAATATTCTGCTTTGCAAACCTACAATGTTCCTATTCTGGAGATTATCCAGGATAGCAGAAGATCGTGTCGCTCTAGGTTTTTTATTCAACCTAGTCACTTTACATTACCGTATAGAAGGTCAAAGAAAAGCAGAGCTTGCCTTTAAAAAGAGAGAGCGAGGAGATAATGAAAGTCGTTGTAGCTAACTCAGTAGGTAAAGATGCTAAAGGTAACCACTTCATCCATTTTCCCAGTCGCTGGACTGCCTGTGTAGGTAGGATTAAAGATTTTACCTATTATCCCTACGAGTTGGCTTACCTTTCTTCCCTTCTGAAGAAACGAACCAACCTGAAAGTGAAAATGGTAGATGGGAATCTTCTTCAGCTTAATGCTGAAGAATATTTTGATCTTCTGCTCAAAGAAGAACCGGATTGGCTGATTATGGAAACTTCAACGGCTGTCTACTCCGAGGATTTAAAACTTGCTTCCGCCATAAAAAGGCATTTGGGAACAAAGATCATCTTTACCGGTCAGCATCCCACTGCCTTCCCCCAAGAAGTCTTAGCCGACGGTGTGGATTTCGTATGCAGAGGAGAGTATGAGTTAACCGTACTTGCTCTTCTACAAGGGAAAGATCCCAGAATTATAAAGGGTCTATATCCCAACCCGTCTGGAAATCTAGTAGATCTCAATCAATTACCTCTACCAGAGGACAAGGATATTTCACGCTTAAATTATGCTGGTATCAGTGGATGCGATTATAAAGAAATTGAGCTTTTTGCTTCTCGGGGCTGCCCTCTCTCCTGTATATTTTGCGTCTGCGGAAATCTATATTACAATCGGCCAAACTGGCGTCCCAGAAACATCAATGAAATTATCTCCGAAATCAATTATTTAAAAGAGCGATACCCGGAAATGGAAGGAATATTTTTTGATGAGGAACAACACAATGGAAACAAACAGTTTGTTCATGTTCTCTCTGAAGAAATAGTCAAACACAAGCTAAATAGACTGAAATTCAGCGCAATGTGTAACTATTGGAACCTTGATGCTGAAATACTAAGATCGATGAAACAAGCAGGCTATTATAAACTTCGAATTGGAATCGAAACAGCAAGCATAAAAGTAGCTGACACAATACGTAAACCAATTAACATCCAAAAACTAAAAGAAGTGCTAAGAGAAGCCAAGAAAGCTGGAATTCGTATGTATGGAACTTTCATTTTTGGAGCTCCAGGATCTAGCAGAGAAGAAGATACCAAAACTATTCGTCTCCTATACCAATTGATTACGGAGAATCTACTTTCAGATTTTCAGTCATCCATCTGCGTACCTCAACCAGGTACACCCTTCTACCAATGGGCAGAGGAAAACGGTTATCTGACTACTAAAGATTGGCGGAAGTACGATGGTTATAGGGCAGTCGTCAGCTATCCTCACTACCCAAAAGAAGCAATCGAGGAAATCTTCCAACTAAGCTGGCGTGTATGCGCAGCTAAGAGGATCAAACGCCTACCAGAGATTCCATATCTTGTGGCCAATCGATTGAAGAGATATGGTTTCTCACAGACAGCACGGGATATATTTAGAACGCTGCGAACTCACTTTTAATTATTTTTATGCCTCTCTATAATTCAAACTGATTTAATATCAAGCAGAATGGTTTCTCAAGTAGACAGATAACTTTGAATAGTACGCGCGGCTTTTCTTCCAGCACCCATGGCGAGGATCACCGTAGCTGCTCCTGTAACAATATCTCCACCAGCAAAAACACCAGGCTTGCTGGTAGCTCCCGTCTCAGAATCAGCCTCAATATAACCACGGGTAGTTAGGTTTAAATCAGGTATGGTAGTTAAGAGTAAGGGATTGGCACTAGTTCCAATAGCAACAATGACTACATCAACATCTAAAACAAATTGAGAACCTTCTATGGGTAGAGGACGAGGCCTACCTGACTTATCTGGTTCACCAAGTTTCATTTTTAAACACTCCATTCCTGCTACCCAGCCATCACTTCCCAAAACTCTAGTTGGGAGAGTAAGAGTCCTAAAATCAATTCCCTCTTCCCTGGCATGATGGGTCTCCTCAATCCTTGCCGGCATTTCATTTTCAGTTCGTCTGTACACCAGATAGACCTTTTCTGCTCCTAAACGCAGTGCAGTTCTGGCAGAATCCATAGCGACATTTCCACCGCCAATCACTGCAACTTTTTTACCTCTTTTTATAGGAGTGTCGTACTCGGGAAAGAGATAAGCCTTCATTAAATTCGCTCTAGTTAAAAACTCGTTAGCAGAATAAACACCATTAAGATTTTCACCGGAAATATTCATAAAGAGTGGAAGTCCTGCTCCTGTGCCTATAAACACCGCATTGTACCCATCTTTAAGTAGCTCATCTACAGTAAAAAGTTTTCCCACCACTGCGCTTGTATGTATTTCGACACCCAACTTTCTCACAAAATCAATATCTGATCCTACAATGGATTTAGGGAGACGAAATTCTGGTATTCCGTATACTAAGACCCCTCCAGCTTTGTGAAGTGCCTCAAAGATGGTCACTTCATGTCCCATCCGGGCTAAATCACCCGCAGCAGTTAACCCTGCTGGCCCAGCACCAATTATTGCAACCCGCTTTCCTGTTTTTCTTTTTTTACGAGGTATCTTTATTTTTCCTTCCATTCTCTCCAAATCAGCAACAAACCGCTCCAACCGCCCGATGGCAACTGGCTCATCTTTCTTTGATAAAATACACATTTTTTCGCATTGATCCTCCTGCGGACATACCCTTCCGCAAATTGCGGGAAGACTGTTCTTCTCCTTGATTTTCCACGCTGCCTCTAGAAATTTTTCCTCTCGTATAAGTTTTATGAAAGCAGGAATATCAATCTCCACAGGGCAACCTCCTATGCAGGGAGATTTCTTACATTGAAGGCAGCGAAGTGATTCCTCAAGTGCCTGCTCTGGTAAATATCCTAGAGCAACCTCCTCAAAGTTTTTAATACGTTCTTCAGGTATCTGTTCAGGCATTCTTACTTTTGGCACTCTTCGCACCCCACATGTGCTTTTGCTTTCTTTCTGGAAAGCTTCCATTTTTCCAGAGCCTGTTTCTCTTCATCTAAATAGAGACGCTGACGTGCCATCAGCTGCTCGAAATCTACATCATGGCCGTTAAAATCAGGACCGTCAACACAAACAAATCTTGTCGAACCACCTACTGACACTCGACAGGAACCGCACATTCCCGTGCCATCTACCATTATAGGGTTTAGGCTCACTATCGTTGGTACATTAAAGGGCTTAGTAGTCATAGAAACAAATTTCATCATAATTGCTGGACCAATGGCCATAACCAAGTCAATCTTCTGCTTACTAATAATATCTTTTAGAGGATCGGTGACTACCCCTTTATGTCCTTTAGATCCATCATCTGTGGTAATACGAACCTCATCGGAAACACTCCTGAGTTCAGATTCGTAGATAAGCAAGCTTTCATTTCTTGCACCAATAATGGAAATAATATAATTACCCCGTTCTTTCAAGGAGCGTACAATAGGATACATTGTTGCTGCTCCAAATCCTCCACCAACGCAAACAACTTTACCGTATTTTCTCAGTTCAGTCGGACGGCCAAGTGGCCCAATAACATCAGCTAGCTTGCTACCCTTTCGCATACGTGCCAGTTGTCTGGTGGTTTTACCAATCTCCTGAAATATTATAGTTATTGTTCCTTCTTCATATTCAAAGTCAGCTATTGTAAGGGGGACTCTCTCTCCATTCTCATTAATTCTTACCACTACAAATTGACCAGGTTGCGCTTTATTAGCGATATCAGGCGCCACAACCGTAATTAAATTTGCTGCAGGTGCCAGTTTTTTCTTCTCCACAATTTTGAAACTTGTTTTTCTCCTCATATCATCAACCCTTTTCACATTTCAGCCATCTCACAAAATAATAACATCACTATATAGAAACTGACAATACTAGCAGACATTCAGCTATCAGATCCAGGACACTACTATTATGTTTATCTTAAGAGATAAATAGAAAAGAAACGTGTGGGACTTATTAGAAAACTAAAGAATGAGCTTCTGCCTGTTCAACTTCCCATTTTCCGCATCTCCCACCCCAGCGTGCTAATGTCGTTCCGTCTATTTCAATTTTTACTACTTCACANNTAAAACTGGAGGTGGAGTAGTTCATCTTCGAGATGGCAAATCCTTTGAAATTAGACTGATCCCTATTTCCTGCTGTTTCTTTAGCTAGAATTGCTGCGCCAATCGCTCCCATTACATCATAATAAGAAGGAATATATATCTCTGTTTTAAGAGCTTCTTCAAAAGCCCGCTTCATACCTAAATTGGCAGCTACTCCTCCTTGAAAAACAATAGGAGAAAGAAGCTCTTTTCCTTTGGCCAGATTGTTGAGGTAGTTTCTCACCAGAGCTTCACAAAGACCGTAGATTATCTCTTCAAGTGCATACCCTATCTGTTGTTTGTGAATCATATCAGACTCGGCAAATACTGAGCATCTTCCAGCAATCTGGGCACCGTTTTTCGCCTTCATAGCAAATTCTCCAAATTCTTCAATGGGAATTCCTAGCCTGGATGCCTGGTGATCCAAAAATGAACCTGTACCAGCAGCACATACTGTATTCATAGCAAAATCAACTACAACCTGATCCCTGAGCAAAATTATTTTTGAATCCTGCCCTCCAATTTCAAGTATGGTTCTCACGTCAGGAACAACTCTAAGAGCGGCAATAGCATGCGCTGTAATCTCATTCTTAATAACATCCGCACCCACAATTACTCCGCTGAGATAACGAGCGGAACCGGTAGTTCCTGCTCCTCTAATGTCTACTGAAGCAGAAAGACCGCGGGCTAGTTCCTGTAAACCACTTTTTACTGCTTCTATAGGTTGTCCCTTGGTGCGAAGATAGACTGATGAGATAATATCTTCTTTCTCATTTATAATCACTAAATTTGTACTAACTGAACCAACATCCACACCAAGATATCCAATCATTTTTCCTCCCATCTAAAACAAGAGTTTCAGCCTGATGCTGATTCTTCTCTCGACGAAAAATCTACCATTTCCTTTGTTTCTCTCTTTGCCCGCAACAAATCCAAAAAAGCTTCCAACCTGGTTATAACACCGGCCTTTCCTGTTTGTTCGTCCACTACAAAGGTTATAAATGGAAGATCGTAGTCTATGCTTAGCCTAGGCAGAATACTCTTGGCAATAGTATCCGGCATACAAGTGAAGGGAAAGATCTGAATTACTCCATCAAAGCCTTCTTGAGCAAACCGGACTGAGTTTCCAATTGTTGGTAAACCTTCCCCTCCCACAAAGTGACCTAGATATGGCCTTGCTGCTTCTTCAATTTGGTGATGGCTAAAACCTGAAACAGGATTTTCCTTTGAAAAGCTGATCCAGTCAGAAAGATATACAGCCCGTTCAAGATACACTCCTGCTCTTCCCAACCAGTCTTCCATATCAAAGTTGAAAAAGGGTTCAAGTAGCATATAAAACTCCCCTACTATACCTACCTTAAGAGGATGTCGCTTCTTGTCCTTCTCTACCGAATCAATAATTGCCATTGCTGCATCCTTAGCCTCCTCGATCTCCTCTCGTGTGTATGCCTTGTCCATAAGATTTAGGGCTTTTCTGTAGGCCTTGGTGGTACTTCCTGGTACCAGCTCATAGGCCCGCATTTGAAGCACACTTTTCTCTACATAATCCAAGGCTCGAGCCTTGGAAAAAGATACCTTAATGATATCTATAATTTCGCGAATGGACTTTCCAGGAGCTAATCTCCGACAAGTTTTGATAAAATTAATCCAACCTGCTCTGGGTGGTTCTAGAGTAATCATTTCAAATTGGTATCCCAAGTCCCTAAGGATTCTTTTCTGAATCTCGCCATAATAACCAAAGCGACAAGGACCAACTCCGCCAGCCATAACCAGAGTATCTGCTCCTGCCTCAAGTGCTTCAATGAAATTACCAATAGTTACTTTTAAGGGAAGGCAAGCAAACTCTGGCGCGTATTTTACCCCTAATCTTAGAGTCTTTTCAGAGGTAATTGGGGGAACTACCACTTCAACTCCTGCTCTCTTAAAGAGATCTCTCAGGAGTATATGAAGATTCCCCATATGTGGAAAACTAATCTTCATTACATCTTCCCTTGGCACGCATTAACATATCAACGAAAGCCTCTAGACGGGTTATCATTCCTGCTTCTCCACTATGTTCATCAATTACTAAAGACATTAAAGGAATTTTTCCAATTCTCTTTGATTCATATTCCAGCAGACTTTGAATTAGGGAATCAGGACCGCATGCAAAGGCAAGAACATAAACAATTCCATCTACCTGTTCTTCCTTTAACCAATGAAAAGCAGCACCAATTATATCTTTCTCATAAGTCCAAAACAGATGTTTTGGAAGCGTTGATGCCTCTCTTAAAATAGTTTTGTGAGGAATAGAGTCAGAAGTAACAACTTTTGCACCTAGTTTCTCCAAGCGGTTCATCAAATTCATAGTAATGTATGAATCAAAGATGTTATATTCGTGACCCACTATTCCTATAGTAACCGGTTTACTCCCATTTCCTTTTTCAGAACTATAAGCTGCATCTTCTAAGGCATTAACCCTTGGCACACCGTGCTTGAGTCTATATTGAAATCTCCAGTATTCCTTAACAGCTCCTATATAGGCGATAAAAATCTGAAGCGAGCTTCTGCTGAGTGCTTTACCCAAATTAAAAATGGAGGAATAAAAATGACGTCTTCCCTTCGTAAGGTCTATTTCTGGAGCCCAAATTGGAGGTAAAGCCTTGTCCACAGCTCCAATCATATCTGGTAATCCCAATAGTTTCGGGCAGGTATACGCTTTTTCCTCAACGCTTATAACGCGTGGTATAAAAAGAACGTCTACCAGATCTTTTAAAAATAATGCATGGCCATAATATAGCTTTACTGGAAGACAGAACTCGCTTTCTGCCTTTTCTACTCCCCTGTTCAGAATATCCCTATTGGTAGGAGGAGAAACCACAACCTCTGCTCCTAATGCTTGGAAAAAAGCTCTCCACAAAGGATGATAGTTATAGTAAATGAGGCCACGAGGGATCCCAATTTTCACAGTTGACATCTACGCCTCCTATAGGCATTCGAATAGGATAAAAGATTCGCTTCTAGAAGAGAAATTCCTGTTTCCCAACCTTAACTACCACTCTGACAGGTTTTTTAAACTCCATATATTAATAATAACTTATGGAAAAGCTGTAATTCATATATCAGGTCGTTATGGTATCATATCCTTGATTCTGGAGTGATTAAAATGAGAAAAAATCTCAAGACAATAATCGGTATCAGTGTCCTGGGTCTCGTTCTCGTTCTTTTAACCTTAAAATTCCTCGATTCCTCATTAAAACCAATAACAAAAGAAAAAATTCTTCTTGACACCCTGGTAACAATCAAAGTATATGAGAAAAACCAAAAAAGGGCCAGCCAGGCTATCAATAAGGCCTTTAAAGAAATAGAGATAATCGAAAGGACTGCCAATAATTTTGATTCAAAAAGCGATCTTTCAAAGTTAAACAGAGAAGCTGGAAATGAACCAGTTAAAGTATCACCTGATCTTTTTAAAATGATAGAGGTGAGTTTAAATTATAACAGAGTTCTCGATGGTGCTTTTGACATATCTATTTTGCCACTTGTTGATCTATGGAGTTTTGGGAAAAGAAAAGATCCTCCGCGCAAATCCGATATTCTGAGCAAGCTATCTCTCGTCGGCATTGAAAAAGTCAAGATCAATAGTCAGGATCATACTGTGTCACTTGCTCCCAATACAGGCTTAGACTTAGGAGGTATCTCCAAGGGTTACGCAGTGGATAGGGCAATAGAAATACTTAAGGGAGAGGGAATTAATTCTGCACTTGTAACCACCGGCAGCACAACTCGCACTTTGGGACAAAAACCCGGTGGACAACTATGGCAGGTAGGAATTCAACATCCACGCACACCTGATAAATTAATAGGTATAGTTAATGTAGGACAAAAGAGCATAAGCACATCGGGTGACTATCAGCGCTTTTTTATTAAAGACGGCCGCCGCTATCACCATATTTTGCATCCTAAAACCGGGTACCCGGTGGAAGGAATAATAAGCGTAACTGTAATTACTGACCGAAGTTGCGCTGAAGCTGATGTTCTTTCAACTGGAATTTTTGTATTAGGTTACCCGCAAGGAATGGAATTTATTGAAAAGGCGCTAGACATTGAAGGGATAATAATCACTTCTGACGGCAGAGTTCATCTCTCACGTGGGATGCAGGGAAAGATCAAGGATATGCCAAACAAAATCTTTTAATATCTAATCTTAAGGACATCCGAATTACTAATGCCCATAAGTATGATATCGAGTTCTTGCTACACTTACCCTTAGCTTACGTGCGCTTCTCGAAGGAATTTGGGTCTTGGCTAACATCAAGGACCCCTCTATACTCTCAGTCATTATGACCATCGGTGGACTGGCTTTTGCTCCAGGATTTACTGTAATATACTCTTGCACCTGGCTTTTAAATCCGGCTGCATCATAATAGATTGTGTAAATTCCAGGTTGAACCAGAGTAAACATAAACTCTCCAGAAGCATTAGTCGGGATTACNNTAGGCCTGCCGTGATAGTCCTCAATGCGGCCATATATACTCCCTGTATCAACTGAAGCGTATCCTGATTTGTAGGTTATAAATTCCTGAGTAAACATCTTGCCATAGGGTCCTCCATCTATAACGCCCACACCAATATTAGTGTATTCTGGTCGTAGTATGTTTTCTCGATGCTTCTCGCTTTTCATTAACGCACTATGAGCTATTTCAACAGAGGGTGCTCCAGCAAGGTTCTCTCCCGCAATAAGCCAATTACTCACATTAAACCCAAGGATCCGATTAAGCAACCCACCTGAGACAGGAGATTCATGAGCAAAATAGTTAAGGTCTATCATCTCTCTACTGTGCCTTCTTGCCATCTTTGTCATTGTGGAATCTGGTTTTAATATTGAAAGCCCTCTTACTACCCTTTCTCTGTTTACTAAATCAACCATTCTTTGTTCATCAGGGAATAATTCGAAGGCCCACATCTCTGAACAGGTTGTAAAAACCAAAAGAAATGCACAAACTATTACTGCGACAGTTCTTAGGATTAGAGATTTTTTCATTTGCTTTACCCCCTGCTGCAGTTTCTACAAAATAACTATCGGCAGTGGGTTGGCAAACTTTACTGAGAGTGTAGAATGGTTAACAATATATACAAAATATGGAAGTTTTTGGTGGTTCGCGGTTACAGCAGTTTACTAAAAAGGCCGACTAAAAAGAGTCCGAGGCTCACATAGTCTCAAGAGCCTCGGACCCTATTATATTCTAATATGTCTGCTATTTATAGTTCTACAACTTAGTACGCATATCTTCCTTTATCATATCCTCTACCTTACTTAATCTTGACAGTCCTATACCAGTTCCTATAAGGAATACAGCACCTAATATGTAGACCAACATATTTGCTCCTGTAAAAGGCAGCTCTTCAGGCAAAGCCTCTGGAGCGGGAGGAGCAGCAATTAGAACAGGTGCGGTTGGTGGACCAAAAATAACCGGGGCTACAACGGTAACGGTAGTTCTTACAGTACTGCTTTCTGGATCTGTCTGATCGCTATCTATAGTTACGGTATTCTCTACCACTCCTCTGGTATCATCATTTATTCTTACATTGAAGGTATAGATACCACTTGTATTAGGATCAATCTTGTCGAATCTCCAGACAAGGACTCCTCCCTCCAAATTTACTTCAGCATTATGATCTGTCGTAGCGCTACCTTCAATGTATGTGGTTCCCGCAGGAATAGTGTCATACATAATTACATTGGTAAGAGTTGCATTACCATTATTCTTCCAGTGAAGAGCATATACAAGTATGTCACCCGGCTTCGCCTCTTCATGACTCACCACTTTAAGAATGAATGTATTAAAGTGTGGTCCTGGTGGAGGTGGTGGAGGTGGTGGAGGTGGTGGAGGTGGAGGAGGTGGTGG
>JABAOC010004600.1_pt3 | contig 10894 bp, 13 predicted proteins | sample 7062161 | NCBI WGS metagenome assembly JABAOC01 (sample SAMN14538625, study PRJNA623070) | marine sediment metagenome | biome: marine biome [ENVO:00000428]; feature: marine pelagic biome [ENVO:01000023]; material: deep marine sediment [ENVO:00002113] | place: India: Gulf of Khambhat ...
AAAAAATGACCGCCACCATGGCGGTGACCCTCAACCAGTCAATATCGTAGCGTCTTTGAGTTTGGCCTGCGTTTGGATTCAGTTTCTTGATTCCTGAAAGGCTGACAATTGCTGAGCCAGGTAACTTTCGGCCTAATCCAATGAACCCAGAGAATTCGTGTGTGAAAGCACCGCTTTATTCTCCCATTTGCAATTAGAAGGGAAGAATTGGGGAAAGCCTACGAAAAACAAGATCCCACCTTCGAATTCAAAATGAAAACCACGAATAGTAGACTGGTTTGGGATTCATTTTACCCCTTGACTCTGTGTGGACATAGTAGAGTTTGAATTAAACACCACCATAGCTCCCTACGAATCCTAAATCTGCCCGGCTTGCGACCATACAAAATCCTTGACTAACCTGATGAGGGTGCTACGATGGAACTGTTCCTGCTGAATGCCAAGGGGGGCTGAAATAGGCTAAGCGGAGGGGAGGCTGAAGATGGGCTGAGAGCCTACTTTTTCTCTGAAAGGAGAGGGGTGGGCTTTTTTGTCGACTGAGCAATCGGAAGCGTATGGAGCGAGCCATGAGAAGGCTTTACCTTTACACTTTACTCGCTTTGTTTGTGACAATCCTGGCACCTACCAGTGTAACGTTCTCAGCCACACGAGGCATCAGGATTGTCTCAAAGGATGGGCAGAGTCTCGACCTTTATAAAGACTACCATGCCGTGGTGGTGGGGGTCAGCAATTATGAGCAGTGGCCCAAGCTACCCAATGCGGCCCATGACGCTAGGGAGGTCGCTGCAAAGTTGAAGGCAATGGGTTTTGAAGTGAAACTGGTCTTGAACCCGACATCCCGGGAGATGAAGACGCTTCTGACCCAGCTGGTATACGAATTAGGCAGTGAAAAGGATCGAGGGCTTTTGTTTTACTATGCCGGCCATGGGGAGACAGAAACCATGGCCGATAATACCAACCTAGGATATATCATCCCCAAAGATTGTCCTCTTCTAAGAGAGAATCCCATGGGTTTTGGCACTCACGCCATCAGCATGAAGGAGATTGAATCGGTTTCATTAAGGATTCGTTCTAAGCATGTCCTGATGCTTTTTGACTCTTGTTTTTCGGGTTCCCTCTTTGCCCTGGTTAGGGCGGTTCCTGAGGATATCACTGAGAAAAGCACACTTCCGGTGAGGCAGTATATCACTGCAGGCAGAGAAGACGAGCAGGTGCCGGACAAAAGCATGTTCAAACGCTGTTTTTTGCTGGGTCTGGACGGTGGCGCAGACCTTACGGGCGATGGGTATATTACGGGATCTGAACTGGGCATGTATCTTTCGGACAAGGTAGTGAACTATACACACCGCCAACAACACCCTCAGTATGGCAAAATCAACAATCCCGATCTGGACCGCGGAGACTTTATATTCGTGCGGAAGGTTGCCAAGGTAAAGACTTCTGCCGTCTCTCCTGATGATGAAAAACAGCGACTTGCCGAAGAGGTTGAACGTCTCAAACAGGAGTTGGAGCGGGTTCAGGCCGAGAACCAACTCCAGAAGCAACCGCAGGTTCTCGAATCTGAACGTCAACGCCCTGAAAAGGAAAAACAGAAGCTGGCCGCCATACCTCCACAACCGGAAGAACTCGGGAAAATCCGTATTGGCGTTGTGACAAAACTTGAAAAGAAGTACTTTTATCACCTAAGGGAAGTACTAGGAAAAAGAGAAGATTGTTATCTTTTAGAAGTTTCTGATCCAATTAGCCACAGTGGACTAGATTCAGATACGGCCAGTGTTTTGAAACGAAGATATCAAATAGACATGATAATCAGCATCAGACACACATTCTACACACCTGCCTGGTGGCAATTTGATACCAGACTAATTGATATTTCTGGTAAGAGGATGGTCAAGCTCGGTGTCGTAAAATTCTATGCCAGTCATGGTTGGGAGAGGGAACTAGTCAAGCAACAGATTGGTCCGATAAAAGAAATGATTGATCAAATCGCGCAGGAAAAGGGGAAGCCCAAACTGTGATAGGAGGAGGATAGGCCACAAAGGAACTTGACAGAATTGTTTGGGGTCACTTGGATGGTTTTTGTTCCTGCTCAGGCCACACTGAACTGAAATAGGCTAAGCGGATCGGAAGCTGAGGTGGGCGGAAGGATGGTGATTCATTCACAAAAGACCTTTAGGGATTTTCGAAAAACCAAATTGGCTCGGGATTCCCTTTGCGCCGTAGCTGCGTTAAGTCGATATTCGGAACGTTTCTAGGATCGTACATCGGCACGCCGATCAAAGCAGAGGTTTGCCTTTCTTGACCAAATGAAGCGCTTCCTGATCTACGTGGTCCGATATTTTCCTCATAATGGGATTTATCTTTACCGCCCAGCCGATCCTCGAACTGCCTAGAGTTCCCTGCACGATGCCAACCAGCTCAGGGACGCCGTCTCTCAACGCCAAAGCCGGGGCACCGCTGTCACCTGGGACAACGCCATTCGAGATCATGAAGATATCGTCTCTTTTGGTGGGCATCTGCTCGAGACCTTCCATCCCAAGAAGAGAACTCACGATCCCCTCCCGGACGTTGATTCCGGAATTAAAGGGATTTCCGACAATATACACGAACGTTCCCAGACTCAACTCGCTGCTGTCTCCCACGGGGAAGGGAATCGAAGTTAAGTTGAGATCATTGGGTGGTATTTCAAAGAGAGCAATGTCTAACTCAGGATCTCTAAGAACTGTCTTGAGAAAGAGCTTTCTGTTCTGGTAAACGAGGAAGGTTTTCTCCTCGAGTTTCTTAGAAGGAAGACTGACCCTCCCAAAGGGGGTCGGCATTTCAAGAGTGTTCTGGGTGACCACGTGATCGAGGGTGATAACAAAGCGACCCGCTATGAGGCCAAGGCCGGTGGAGTTTTCCATGACTGGCTGCAGGGTTTGACTGGTTTCGAAGAGGGTCTCTGTCTCGAGCGTTACGATCCAATTTGAGACCTGATTCAGCAATCGGCCATTCGCAAACAGGCTGTTGTTATAGTCATAAATCCCATCGGGTTTTGTCACAACCCTGAACCCTTCTTCGACCTCCTTTCTCAGACGGTCTAGGCTCTCCTGAATCTCAGACGTTTTTTCCTCGAGGTCATGGATCTCCTTTTTCGATGCAACACACCCATTGAGGCCGATCAATGCAACGACCGCCACAGAGGTCAGGATGAGTTGCTTTAGACTTTGAAGCCCTTTCACCATTTTGATGCCTTCCAGCGATAGGATCAGGAAGAAAATACCAATTCATTCGCATTCCTTGGCGAGGGAATTTTGAACTGAATGAAGTAAAGCATTTCCTCTTATATTCTAAAAAAATATATCACTACCAGAGAGAAATTTCAAATCCCATTAACCCTATTGACATTTTTACAAAATGTAGTAAAATTCACCTAAGGAGCGAGTCAATGGATTCTGTCGATAGGCAGATCTTGGACCTCTTGCAACAAAATGGGAGGGCCACTGTCCTTGAGATCGCAAAAAGGGTGAAGTTGTCTTCCCCAGCTGTTTCCGAGAGGCTGAAGAGACTTCACAAAAGAGGCTATGTCAAAAGATATGTGGCACTCCTGGACGAAAAGAAGTTGGGAAAACAGACAACAGCCTTTGTCCATGTCTCCATCCAACATCCCAGATATTTCCCTGGGTTTATCTCGCGAGTCACAGAGATTCCGGAGGTTTTGGAGTGCTACAGGATCACTGGAAACCACTCTTGCCTTCTGAAGGCAAGGGTGAAAGACTCGGAGGCTTTGGAATTACTCTTGAATCAAAAAATCGGAGAAATCGAGGGGGTAATTAACGCCACGAGCGAAATCGTCCTATCGACGATCAAAGAAGAGACTAAACTCGACCTTAGAGTGGAATAGATCCCCGGGTTCAACAGAGCCCCAAGGCGCGTGAACGTTTTCTTCCGCAGGTTCTGCATTAATCCCTCATCGAAATACTTCTGGCGTTTCTGACTCCGGTCATTGTGGGACGAAATGAGCATCAAAAAACCCTCTGTGCGGCGTTTACCAAAGATCAGACGATTCTGCCTTAAATGCGGGCAGAAGTTTGTAGCTAGGGGAAGGTTTAATCGAATCTGTGAGCGATGCACAGAATCGAATAGACGCATCTCGGATTTGGCTCTTGGGATAAAATATTCAAAATGATATGCAATTTGTTGTCATTATTGCCCCCTCATTCGGGGACGGAGAAAAGTCTGAGAAGATGTTAGAATCTCTTAGCATTGATATTGGGGCTCCTTCTGGCCAATCTATTCGTCCGACGAAATCCATTTAATTCAAGATAAAAGTGTTCATTCTGAAGCTGGGCTGAGCCGTTACTATTGGCATCGTAAATCGAAAGGCCAAAGCGCAAGGGACCCCTTTACTTTCAGGCACATTGTGGTATGATGAGGAAAAAAACAGGCGGAGCATTTCCCATGGACGTAAAAGAGTTTTTTCAAATCCGGAGCCTAATGGGAAAGACTCAAACCCAGATGGCCCAAGTACTCGGTGTTTCTCCTAAAGCTATCCAGAGCTTCGAACAGGGTTGGAGGAACATCTCCCCCCACATCGAGAGACAGGCGTTGTTTCTTCTCGCCCTGAAAAGGTCCCGTAATGATAAAATCATGCCCTGTTGGAAAATACGAAAGTGTCCCACGGAGGAGAGACGATACTGTCCGGCATGGGAACTTCGGGCGGGTCATCTCTGCTGGTTTATCAATGGAACCATCTGTCAGGGCAAGGCGCAGGCAAACTGGCAAAAGAAGATGGAAATCTGCCGTCAGTGCGAGGTATTCCAGTCTGTTTTCCCTTTCTTGTAAGAGCCTGGCTGTAAATCCTGCCTACCTCACCGTCTAGCGAATCTGAGTCCTTGACTCATTGCACTTCGTCAAATTCATTTGGCCTTTTTCTCTTCTCTTAAGAATAGGTTAGGGGCTTCCGCTTATTCCCATAAGGAAGCGAGAAGGCGGCCATTCGTCAAGGGTCATCAAAATGGGTTCTGAGGTCGGTCCAAGAGACGTTTCGAGGATTTTTCCGAGAGCTACTTCTCCGAGGAGAGAGAATTCAGTTTGAGGGCATAAAAAGAGCTGAGCAGGTAGAGCCCGAGGATATGCGAGAGGATGGTCAAGAAAAGCTCCTCATCTTGGCCAAATAATTTGCCCGGTCGTGTGGCATATAGGTGGATAAGACCGAGTGGGAAATTCTTGGCCACGAGAGGATAACTCGCCAATCCGTGGATCCCTTCCATCTCAGAGGAAGGGTTGGAGCAGAAGAGGCGATCCTGGACATTATGGGTCAGGATTGCTTCTTTTCTCTGTGCCAGTTGATAAGCCAGGGTGCCGACGCTTTTGATTTCAATTGCGTTGAGAGGATCACGCTTCAGCCCTCTCAAAATCTTTTCTCCCATGGTTTTTGATTCATCATTGATGAGGAGTAAGGATCCACAATCGAAGGCCGTGTTTTCGATGGCTAGGTCTACCGTCTTGGTGTGAACCTGATCGAAATCCGAATCAGCACACGCTTTCGCAGTTAATTCACCGAGAACGGCAAGGTCTTTTCGCATTTTTTCAATTTTGTCCGCTGCTTTGGCTTCCTGTGAAGAGTCCTCGGCAATGACGATGCTAGACCCCACAGAACGACTCAGGAGGTCTAGCGGTTCCAAGGTTAAATCGCCCCGGATTGGTCCGTCGGATCGTGCTGATGGATCCATGTCTCTGCTGGAAAGACGAACCTCCTTGTACCGGCTGGTCACCGGTCGAACCTCGCCAGACAACTGGCTCGCTCTTTTGAGATAGGGCGCAAAGATTTTTTCCACCGTGGCATTCAGTTCGTCATCGTTTAGACGGCTGAAATGGGTGCCATTGGAGGCTATTGCTGCCTTAGTGGCTTCCTTGAGAATCGCGGCCAGGGTCTCTAAAACACCTTTGCCTCGAATAGCCACAGCATTGAAAGCGGGAACCTTCCTGTCATTCAAGTCTGCGTTCAGCTCATTGACGGTCACAAGATCACGGAGGTCCTGCTTGTTGTATTGAAGGACCAAGGGCACCTTGTCTGGATCGATGCGGTTGGCTTTGAGATTGGTTTTGAGGTCAGCAAGGCTTTTTTTGTTATACTCTTCTCGAGATCGTTGGGAGTCAGCGACAAAAACCACCGCGTCAGCCGCCTCAAGGACCTTTTTTCGGGTAGCTGTATACTTAAATCTGTCCTGGAACTGTGTAGAGTTTCCAACCGAACCGGAAGCCCATGAGAGTTCCAAGGTCAAACGGCAGAAGGTCGAAAAAGAGGGTCCGATCCCCCTCGGTCTTCAAACATAGAAGCGTGCTCCGCTGTTCGGGATCGGTGAAGCGGTGGATCGCTTCCAGATTGGTGGTCTTTCCGCCTAGAGCGGGTCCGTAATAAACGATCTTGGCCGTGATGATGCGGTCTTTCTGGTTAACCTGCATCGAACGCTTTCCCCAAGGAGTCTTATTCTCCTCCCCCTTGTCCTTATCGACCAGGGCATCGGAAATCTTGAACGCTTTGTAATTCCCGAGAGTGGTCAGGCTAGCGCCTGGGAATGAAGAAAATCGTGACCGAATGGCTCTTCCCGCTGAGATGACCGAACGCAGATAGGGTAGGGGTGACAACCGTTTTCCTTTTGGACAGAGGACAAAATCCGGATCGCCCGGGATGGGCAGGAGAGGGGAGGAATTGGATTCTCATAGGGGATCACAAGCCCGCAGGGCAGGGTCAAGAATCCTTACGACGAGTCTGTCTCCTCTGGGGTCATCCGTGGTCGTGTGGTCAATCAGGGTGGACGAGAGGATGTACCCCCTGAGTGTGCCGTTTTTGTCGAAGATCATCGAGGTTTTGTAGGACCGAATCTGGTTCTGAAACTGCTCGATGTACGTATCGGGTCGGTCCGTTCCCATGGATTTCGTAAAAGCGGTCCGAATGAGGACAATTTCCGTATCATCATCGGGAATGTCGAAAAGGACCGCAAAGTAATTTGGATAGCTCTGATGGACTGTCACGTGATACTCCCTCGCTGGGATCTGGTCTGGAGTGATCTCCCCGGACACAATGGATCGATGGCATCCAAAAAATGCCCATGCGAAGAAGCCCGCAAGCCCCCAACAGATGGCGGTTTTCCTCATAGGTCGACCCGTCACCCTTTGTCTGTTTCCTATATATCTGACTTCGAATCGTTCTTCAATACTCACTTAGGATTCTTCCCAAAAACTCGGGATCATCCGGAATCGGTCCTTCATGATAGTTGAAGAACTCCGCCGGTCCGAAGCGGTACAACCTTGATATCCGATCTTGCCTCTATTCTGTTTTTAAATTTTTGAGGATCGGCTTTCAAATGATGCATGGGAATAACGGTCTTCGGTTTGATTGCGATTGCCTCCTCAACAGCCTCCTGCATATCCATCGTAAACGTTCCACCGATCGGGAGTAAAGCGAGATCGACGTTTCCGAGTTCTCTCATCTCGGGAATAAAATCCGTGTCTCCGGCATGGTAAATCGTTTTTCCTTCTATTGTCACGAGGTAGCCCACACCGCACCCCTTATGATGGATCTTTCGGGTGGAACTTCCTTCTCCGGTATTGTATGCTTCGACAGCCTTTATTTTGATATTTCCAGAGGTCATTTCTTCGCCTGGTTCAATCACCCTAACCTCCCTTTCTAGCTTCTTTGTGAATCGCTTGGGAGCTATCACGAGAGTATCGGCGCGGGAGAGTCTATTAACCGTGACATCCTTGCCATGATCTTTGTGGTCATGAGTCACCAGGATTAAATCTGCCCTTTCTAATTCTTCAGGTAATCCATCGATCGGATCGGGCCACTTCGTAAATTCGATTTTCTTGGGATATTTCGTGAAAAAGGTCCTCAAGTAGGCCGGGTCGATATAGATCGTTTTGTCTGCTGTCCTTATTTGAAACCAGGAGCGTGGAAACCACTTTATGATCACAGGCATCCCTTTCTCCTCTTATTCTGCTCAGAGGGTTCTCCATACCCAGCAAAAGACATCGTCCTGACTCCATGCGGGGAAGTCCGATCGTGTCTCCAAGTTCACCATTAAAGTAGATGCCTTGGTTAAAGTCAAGAAACATTGGGCTTCAGAATCCTCATTTCCCCCCAATTGAGTTTCTGTTATAATGGTGAGACGGGCTCCCTAAGTGAATTTCATGGTCATTGTTTGAGTTGCGCCCGTTGATTTTCACACTCCGGATTCTGCGAATTCTAGAGAGTGGGGGATTGTGATGGAGATCTATCTCATGCAACATGGCCAGGCTTTCTCGAAGGAGGCCGACCCTGAACGCAGTCTGAGCCCTGAGGGCGAGATTCAGGTGGCGGCAAGCGCCGAAGCTCTAGCGAGGATCGGGGTAGGTTTTGATCTTGTTGTCGCCAGTCCGAAGAAGAGGGCCCTTCAGACAGCCGAGATTGTGGCCGAGAGATTGGGTTATCCCCTTGAAGAAATCAAAATAACAGAGACGCTTCAGCCAACTGCTCCCGCCGCGGAAGCCCTCGCCTTCCTCAAAGCTTATGAGGATAAGGGTCTGATTCTCCTAGCGGGCCACCTTCCTTCCCTGGGAGAGATTGCGTCGGATTTGCTCAGTGAAGGCTCTAAGATCGCCATTCGCTTTGAAATGGGAGGAGTCTGCCGGATCGACATCGATATGGCCCAGGGCGGATCAGGCGAACTGAAATACTATTTGACTCCTGATCAATTGAGACTCATTGCCAAATAGACAATATGAGTCTTCGGGGACAGGTTGCCGCGGATCAGCAGCGTCGAAGATACACACTCATAAGATCTTCTGTAATCGGGCCTTGGCCTCCTCGGCTTCACGGAGAATATCTGAGATAACCTCCTTCACCGGTTTGATCTCTTTTGTGAGGCCCACACCCTGGCCACAGGGAACGAGTCCAACGTCGAGATCCCCCTCCCTGAACACTTTCTCCATGTTTTCTCCTTTGATAATGGTGAAAAGCTCGTCGAGGGAGGCTCCCCTTGACTCCATCTCCTGGACTCTGGAAGCAGCTGAATTCTGCCAGACCCGATGGGTATTCTGGATACTTCGGAGAACCAGGGTGGTATCAAGCTCCGTGGCTCCGAGAAGGGCCTTTTTCAGGTTTTCATGGATGGGGCATTCCTTCGTCGCCAAAAGACGTGTCCCCATGATCACACCTTCTGCTCCGAGAGATAAGACTGCCAGGAGACCTCTTCCATCTGCCACACCGCCCCCGCCGATGACCGGAACCGTCAGGGCATCCACAACCCGGGGGACAAGGCAGAGGGTTGTGATGTCCAGCATTCCCGTGGCACCACCATTTTCGTATCCAACAACCGTGACAGCATCGACCCCCAGGCTCTCCGCCTTTTTGGCATAACGGATGCCGACACATTTGTGGATGATCTTGACGCCATTCTTCTTGAGGCGATCGATATACTCCTCCGGGGCCTTGTGGCCTGAGGTCTCGACGATTTCGATTCCCTCGTCGAGAATGACATCGATGTACTCGCTATTGTCGATTGGTTGCATGGCTGGAAACATGTTTAGGTTCACAGCGATCGGCTTTTGGGTCAATTTCTTAGCCTTCTGGACCTCTCGGCGAAAAGACTCCTTGTCGCGGAACATGGCCGAGGCAATAATCCCTAAGGCGCCCGTTTGGGACACAGCCGCTGACCAGCTGGCATCGGAAAGATGCATCATTGTTCCACCGAGAATAGGGTAATCGATTCCGAATAACTCGGTGATTCTTGTCTTCATCATGATCCGCCTCCTACTTTGCGTGACGTCACCGAAGAGCGACACAATAGGCTCAAAAAATAACTTTTCCCTCTTTAACGCTGTAGACACCAGATACCGTAATCCTCAGGTCCAAAATCGATGTGAACGACAGAAAACTCATTGTCAGAAATGGATCTACCAAATGGCTTCCCATTTCCTTAAAGGCTCTCCTCAGGGCCTCCATTTCTCGAGCGAGGTCTGCCATGGGCAATGAGGACATGATTCCCCCGATCGGGAGGGAAAGGGCCCGGACGACGTGCTTGTTTTTGACCAGGGCAACGCCTCCTCCCATCCGCAGAACTTCGTCAGCGGCAATGCGCATGTCTTCAATATCATCACCGATGACCATGAGGTTGTGGATATCGTGGGACAAACTTGAGGCGACTCCACCTTTGAGGCCGAATCCTGAAAGAAAACCCTTACCGATTTTTTCCCCATCTCTCTGAACCATACATATCAAAAGAAGGTCACGATCACCGTCGGGCTGAATCAGTCCATCCCGAATGGCGAAGGAGACCTCTTTTCGGGAGGTCACAGTCTTATCCAGAATTTGAATGGCTGGAACCCGAATCGTGCTCCTCTCAGTCGAGTGAACTTGAAGCCACTTTTTCGGAACTGTTTTCATTCGAAAGGGCCTCCCCTCGGTACCGACGGTGGGGAGAGGAGCCGGAGCAATCCTGAGTTCTCCGTCTTTTACAACCACACGGCCTCTCTCGATGACCAGATGAGGCCTCGGGCTGTTCAGCTCTCTCGTCAGCAGGATATCCGCGATTCTGCCCGGGGCGATGCCCCCGAGAAGGTGGTCGAGACCGAAGTAGCTAGCCGGGTTCAGGGTCACCATTCTGATAGCTAGAATGGGATCGATTCCATAGCGAACAGCCTCCCGGACAAGATAGTCCATATAGCCCTTTGCCATCATATCGCTGGGAAGGAAGGTGTCAGGGGTGAGCATGACTCGATTCATACTGAGGTATGGTCTGTCTTTGAACACCGAGGCGAGTTCTTTGAGGTCGCTACGAATGGAACCATGTCTCAACATGACGAAAAGGCCCAGTCTGAGCCGTTTAATGACATCCTCCACACTCAAGGCCTCATGGCATGAGGTGATTCC
>JABAOC010022127.1_pt1 | contig 10893 bp, 7 predicted proteins | sample 7062161 | NCBI WGS metagenome assembly JABAOC01 (sample SAMN14538625, study PRJNA623070) | marine sediment metagenome | biome: marine biome [ENVO:00000428]; feature: marine pelagic biome [ENVO:01000023]; material: deep marine sediment [ENVO:00002113] | place: India: Gulf of Khambhat ...
CAACTTTATCTGCTATGGCATTCAAATTAGTAACAATAAAACTTATTCTCGGGATTAAATCTACCTAATGCCCTGTCAAGCTCCCGGTAGGCAAGAGCCCCCATCGGATGTCAATCTTGTACAATGAAATTCAAGCTTAATATTACTGCTAAAATGCATTGTGAATCTTTCACCCTTCGCATGCTTCATTTTTGATGCCATTATCATCCTTTATCTTATTATATAAAAACAACTTAGGGTGAATTTGTTAAGTGATTTTTGAGCTTAATATGGGGAATATTGGATAGATTCGTTAAAAGTTAATGCCTCTTTCCTAGAACAATCTCTCCGAGTACTTATCCCAACGAAAGAAGGAGGGCCACTTCCTTCTCAAGCAATATGGAATTGGGTTTATCCGAAATTGAATAATGAGAAGAAGTCGAAATAAAAATTCTTAATTATGACAAATTTATGACCAACTCAATGCGAAAAACGCACTAATGCACGCTATGCACTAAGATTTTCCCCAAGAGAGTGGATTTCCAGAGGTGTCTTGTCGTATGAAATACCACAAGAAAGACTGATATCAAAAGAAGCTGAGAAGGCAACATCTGCCCAAGCATGAACTTCTCCTTTTTTTAATTTAGGGAAACCTTCTACTTTACTTCAAAATCAATAGTCTTGGTTACCGATTTTCCTGAGACCTTATCGGTTATAGCCAAAGAAAGGGTATATTTCCCTGGTTCCAAGGATTTCTGTACTTGTTTCTCGCCTGACTCGGATTCTATCAGCACTGTTTTAACCAGAGGAAGTGGCTGGTCAATCAAGGGCTGAGTGATGTTATAGGTTTCTGGTGTCCAGCGTATAACTTTTTCCTCACCTTTCAAAACTTCGTAATTCACTTCGATTGCATATTTTCCGTCTGCTCCGGGTTGGACACCGAAGATGTAATAAAAAACTTCAAGATAGTCTCTGGAAGAAAAAGTTCCGGTGACATTTGGTTCGAACTGGAGGAAGGAATAGGTGAAGTAACCCTTGTGGGTAACCGGACTTGTCTCTGGAGCAGGCAGGTCTGGCATGGTCTTGAAGAAGAAAAGGGGAGTGGTATCAATCTTTTCCTTGAAAGAAGCGGGATTGGGGATGGAAAACTCGTAATACTGGGTTCCTATTTTTTCTAAATTCTGGGAAGCAATGGCGATTGAAGCCAGATAATTCCCTCCAGGTAAAGAATAGCCAACCGAGTAAATTTCCTCTTTGTCGGGCACAAAATTGCTGCTATCCACCTCCATATTGACCGGCGCATAAAATTCAAAAGCCACTTCTCCAGGAACGCCGACTTCGAGCTTGTTGAACTGGATAAAAATATAGGACCTGGCCCGAAGCTTGCTCGAAACAGTTTCGAAAGTAGTCAGCGTTTCTTCATTTTTTTTCTCTTTTTTCTTTTCCGGAATCACAGGCGCCGCCTCCGAGAGAGGAGCAAAGCCGAGTCCGGCGTTTTTCACTTTTAAAATAAATATCGTATGGAGATTCTGCGGTATGGATACAGGGAAATAAAGAACCTTATATACGGAAAAAGAAATATCCTGTCGAACTTCCCGGGTTTGGATTCCCTTTTCAAAAACCACTTTGACTTGCGGCGGGATAACAATCGGTTTGGCTATCGGACTCTCTTTTTGCAGTCTCCCTTTTTTTTGTGGGTTAACTGCCCAGAGAGTCAGGGGAGGCGAGTTATATGAATCCATTCCCACAGTTCCTTCGGGATTCAGCTTGATGCTTACCTGTTCATAGATTTTTCCCTTCCCCTTCTTTTTACGACCAATCTCAAGCTCTATGAGCATGAAAGGAAATCTCCAATCTATTACCCGAGGATTATCCGCGTCCCAGCTTTGACTTGATGTAAAGAGCAAGATTTTCCTACCTTTATCCATAGGGATGCTGTGCGCGGCATGGATTACGATTTTTATGCCACGGCCACCGATTGGGGATAAAATCCCCTTGTTCATCCTGCGGAAGGCATTCATGAACGATTCGTAGCCTTCATTGTTGAAGACCTCCCTTAGCTGCGAGATTTCCTCGGGACTGGTGTAGTCCTGGACTAAAATCTCGAATTTCGTCGCCAGCTTTTCACTTTCTCCTGGTTGCGCGAGGAGCCTGGCCTCAAATCTCTCCTCGGCCCATAAAACAGGGCTCGAGCCCAGGGACACAATTGCAACCATAAAGACCAACCAATTTTTCACAGTCTGTCTTCTCATTTCATCCTCCTTTATATAAAATATCAATATCAACGCAATTCTATGAGGCCGGACACCGCTAGCCTTAGCATCATCACCTGCAACGGACACTGCGAAGTCAGAATTTGAACCTTAGACCTGCACAGATGCTTAGGCTCTGCAGGTCGAGAACAGCTTTACGAACGCCGGCTGGTTCGTCTTCCAGGATGGCCAGCCTCGGGGGTTGCTCGTTTTCAAAGTAATAGAGTGCTCCCTCTCTTCTATAATCCGAGACAACTGGAAATGTATTGAACGACTCCAAACCTTTGAACCCGTCGAAGCGGGCATAGCGGCCCTGAGCTTCGATAAACAATCCTACCTTAGGATTCAGAGCTAATTCAAACCCGCCCCCTCCATGGATACCGGGTCCCCAAGCTTTGGCGATTTGACCTAAGTTCTCACCCTCGTTCTCCATGATAAGACTCAGGTTCTGGTTATATTCCGCACGATACAGCCCGACCCCTCCATTGATATAAAAGGAGAACATCCTGCCTAATGGCAGCCAGTATAAAATCCCCAGTCTGATGAGAGTCGTCTGCAGCTTGGGTGTGGTTTGCAAGCTGAAAGGATACTGGGCGTTTTCATAGAAAACAAGAATGCTCTCGGGCCTCGCACTCCCGATGTCTACTCCGAGGCTGATGCCGATTCGAGGCGTAATCTTATAGATGAGGTCGGCCGCAATCTCTCTTCCGGAATCGAGAGAATAGAACTGTTCTTTCTGGATGGTGAAGCCCTGGCCGACAATATCTTCGACCCGAACTTCGAATTCGCCTCGGCTTCCTTGCTCGAAATCTCTGCAGCGAAAGAAGCTTGCTCCTCCCGAGAGCTTTACGCTGAATCCGGTGAAACGGGGTTCGCCCGTATCGTCACTCCCGACATTCCGTTTATACTGGGCAAGCACTCTGACCTCCCTAAGGGCTAGGGGAGGCGAGTTATATGAATCCATTTCCACAATTCCTTCGGGATTCAGCTTGATGCTCACCTGCTCATAGATTTTCCCCTTTCCTTTCCCTTTATGGTCAATATCGAGCTCAAAAAACATGAAGGGAAATCTCCAATCTATTATCCGCGGCGTATCCGCGTCCCAAGTTTGACTTGATGTAAAGAGCAAGATTTTCTTTCCTTTATCCGTGGGGATGCTGTGCGCGGCATGGATGACGATTTTTATGCCGCGGCCACCGATTGGGGATAAACTCCCCTTGTTCATCCCTCGGAAGGCATTCATGAAAGATCCGTAGCCATCTTTGTTGAAGACCTCCCTTAGCCGCAAGAATTCCTCGGTACTGGTATAATCCTCGAGAAATATCTCGAATTTCGTTGCCAGCTCTTCACTCAGTCCGGATTGCGCAAGGAGCCTGGCCTCAAATCTCTCCCCGGCCCATAAAAAGGGGCTCGAGCCCAGGCACACGATTGCAACCGTAAAGACCAAGCAATTTTTCACAGTCTGTTTTCTCATCTTATAATCCTATCTAACAAAGAAACCCCGAATTGAGGATTTTTAGATATTTCCTTTTAGCGTCGGCTGCGAAATGAGAATATTTTTTCGAAATTTTCTTTCTCCCAAAAAAAATAAAAAATCATAATGAGAAGAGAAGCCAAGCGAACAGGGCGACCACAATGAGCCTGTCTCGGTGAGATTTCCGACAAAAGAATTTTCAAGTTCTGTGAACGCTATGCTAAGAACCTCGCTTCTCTTGTCAAAAACTTTATCGCTAAGAAAAACCTTCATCCACACAAAATAGAAGAAAATCATTAAAGCTAAAAACAAAAATAGAAAAAGAGAGGGAAATGACGAAAAAGCAAAGGATAATCCATTCTTTTGGACTGGAATCCAAAAAATTGAATAATTGATGTCCGGACTAAAAATTAAGATATTGAAAATAATAAAGATAAGTCTCATATTATTTGGCACAAAATTTGCACACTGTAAATATTAAAAGGCATTTTAATATCTCTAAGGGTAATATATTGCTGAATAGGTATTTTAATACTTATTATTATATCCCCACCAATACATATATACAACGATTAATTTGAGACAATGAAAACACATAGAAATCAATCTGTTATTCGCAATAAGTCGAAACTAGTCGCAGTTCGATTTGCTTATCCTAAATGGAAAGGAGGTGAGAAAGAGGAAAAATATTTATGCCAAAAAATTGTAAGGGGTGGAGTGAAGTTTTTACTCCAGGGAATTAGTTAAACTTCTTTCTCTGAAAGGGGATAAAAAGGAGGATATTTAATGCGAAAAGCTTTGATTTTACTTTGTGTGCTTTTCTTCGTTGCTCCTTTACTCGCCCAGATTCCGACCGGAAAACTTTATGGGACAGTCACCGATGAAGAGGGCAATACTCTTCCCGGCGTTTCGGTAGTGGCAACCAGCCCAAAGCTGATTGGAGTGGCTGAGACGACGACAGATGCAAACGGTATTTATCGCTTGTTCAACCTTACGCCTGGTGAATACAAAATCACCTATACTCTTCCGGGATTCAAGCCTTTTGTCCGGGAAAAGATTGTTGTCCGCATTGAAGAAACCCTTAAAATCGACATCAGCATGGAGATGGGCACCATCGAAGAACAAATAACGGTTATCGGCGAGTCACCGACCATCGATGTCAAGAGCACGACCAAAGGCATGACCCTGACCAAGGACATGTTTTTAATTCTTCCCAGGGGGAGAAATTTTGATACTCTTGTCTCGGCTGTGCCCGGTGTGAATGTTGAACCTTGGGCCGGCGGGCTGTCTGTGGACGGGGCTTCTGGTGCCGAGAACATGTTCTTTGTGGACGGAACGGACATTACCACTGTTGAAAGGGGCGTGCGTGGTCAGAGTGCGGCTTTTGAATTGGTCGATGAGGTCAAAGTCGTGGCCAGTGGCTATCCGGCCGAATTTGGCGGCGCCCTAGGCGGTGTGGTTAGCGTTGTGACCAGGGCGGGAGGAAATGCATTCACCGGCGAAATTATTGGCTATTATGAGGGCTCGGCACTGACAGGAAAAGAAAGAGACACTCTCCGCACTAACCCCTTAGATCCATATGTGGCCGAATATGTCAATTACCAGGACATGTATGGAAAGGACAAAAGGGACAGGATCGAAGCCGGTTTCAACTTGAGCGGGTATATTCTTAAAGACAGGCTATGGTTCTTCGCTACAGCGCTTCCCGTCTACACACCTCGGGTAAGGACCGTCACCTATTTAACTGACCCTCCAATAGAAGGAAGACACGAACGGACTAACTGGGCCTACAATTTTCAGGCCAAGATAACGGCCCAGCCTTTCAATTTCATGCGGATGGGCGCTTCCTTTATTAATAATTTCACCAAATACAGAGGAAATCTTCCTGCTCGGGATGGCAGTGGCAGTCCCGACGATGTTTACGAGAAATACGGTTTCGACTATCCCAACTATACTGTCCAGGGCTTTGCCGATTTCACTTTCGGGAATAATTTCATGATTAACATGCGGGGAGGCCGATTCTTTAGGAACACGACAAATCAGCAGGTTGTGGCCCCCGACCCCCGACGGCGTCATTATGCTGATGGAACGGGCGCTTTTGATGGAACACCGCTTGAGGTTCCAGCAGAATACCAGGTACCAATAGGCTATGAAAACCATCCGAGAATAAATACAACTGAACGGTATATAGGGTATAAGAACCACGCCAGCGTTGATTTCACCTACTATATCAATTTTTCCGGCGAGCATGCCTTTAGAGCAGGAGTTTCCTGGGTGAGGCAGGGAGAAGACGTGTTAAGCGCCCTCCCCTATCCTGACAAGCCTGAAATCCGTATCCGCTGGGATCGTGACCTTGTCGTAGGCGGGGTAAACTATGGACGAGGAACTTACGGTTATTATGAAGTCCGTGGAAATGAGGCGACCGGAGTTTTTGGCTCAGCCTATAATGTCCACAACGACCGCTGGGCGCTCTATGTCCAGGACAGCTGGACGATCGCCAACAAACTGACCCTGAATCTTGGTGTTCGAGCCGAATCAGAATATGTCCCCCCTTATTCTGAGGATCCTTCCATTCCTTCAGGTTTCAGACCGATGGAATTCGACTTCGGCGACAAGCTGGCTCCCAGACTCGGTTTCGTCTATGACATGTTTGGCGATGCCTCCTTGAAAATCTTCGGGAGCTACGGCCTCTATTACGATGTCATCAAGACCTACATGGCTGTCCACTCCTATGCCGGGTTCAAATGGAAAAGCGCCTATTACGAGATGGACGATTATCGATGGGATGAGATCGGATTAAATAACAACTATCCAGGAAATCTGATGTTGGTTTATGACTGGCGCACGCCTTCTTTTGATAGCACAGACCCTGACATGAAGCCGGTTAGCCAGCAGGAAATTACTTTTGGTGTAGAGAAGATGCTGATGGAAAACTTTTCCTTCACGGCTCGTTTTGTCCAGAAGCACCTGCGTTATATGATAGAAGACGTGGGTGTCATCGTGCCCGGCGTTGGAGAGCAGTACTACGAATGCAATCCTGGCTTTGGCTATTCCCTTCATGTCGGCAACGGCACTGGCAAGTTCGACCCCAAGTACCCTGAGACTCCGAAGGCTAAACGCGAGTATTGGGCAGTCAATCTCTCCCTTGACAAGAGGATGAGCAATAACTGGCTGGCCGGATTCTCGTACACCTGGAGCAGTCTGACTGGCAATACTTCGGGTCTGGCAGCTTCCGATGAGTACGGCCGGGTCAGCCCCTATGTGGAAAGAATGTTCGACAACTGGGCCATGGCTCAAACCAAGGAACTTGAGCCAATCGACGGCCCTCTGATGACCGATCGGCCCCACCAATTCAAATTCTACGGCGCTTACACCTTCCCTTTCCACCTGACCGTTGGAACTCTTATTCAGGCCATGAGCGGCACTCCAGTGACTGAGACTTGGACTATCCTCAGCACGTATTGGTATCCCTTCAACAGAGGCTACATTAGAGAAGGCGAATCAGGTGATACGCTTTACAAGAAGCGGACACCTTTCCTCTGGTTTATGAACGCTTATGCCGAATACAACTTGAGATTGGGAGATAAATACACGCTCAACTTCAACATCAATGTCGACAACCTGTTCAACATCAAAACAGCGCGCAGACTTTACAACTATCGAACTCGGGTCGGGCTGGATGTTGATGAGGACACAGTACTTTCCACAAACTGGGATATAACTGGTGGACAGTGGCTATACGAACAGAATCCGAGGTGGCTGATGCCTATGGATTTCTATCCGCCAATTTCAGTCAGGTTCGGAGCCAGGCTCACCTTCTAAGTTCCCCGCGGTTAAGTTGAAGCTCAAACCCGCCTCCCCTTCGGGGGAGGCGGGTTTTTCTTAAGGAGAGAAACCAAACCCGATCAATCCTTATTTGGACTTTCCGTTACTCACTTCTTTCCTTTGCGTTTGACTCCTGAAATCCATTAGGGTAAATTTTAAGTTCATGGCCAAGAAAAACAGAAGGAAGAAGAGAAGAAAGAAGAGAAGAAAGGCTCAGCAAACCTTTGTCCAGCCGTCACCACCACCCAAAGAAGAACCCCAAGTCAAAAAATCAAAAAAGAAAAAGCTATATCTTGTTATTTGCTTTGTTTTTTTACTTTTAATTATCTCTCTTTTTGCCGCCCGCTTTCTTCTCCTTCCAGCCCAAGCTAAGAAAGACAGCCGCTTGAGTGTCATGCTTGTCACCCTGGATACGACCAGGGCGGACAGGCTCGGCTGCTATGGATATCAAAAGGCTAAAACTCCTCACATGGATTCCTTGGCTTCAAAAGGCGTCCAGTTTCTGAATGCCTACTGCCAGGTGCCACTGACCACTCCTTCCCACTGCTCGATTTTAAGCGGGACCTACCCCATCTTTCATCAGGTTCACAACAACGGCGCATATGCTCTTCGTTCAGAAATCACAACCCTGGCCGAAGTCTTGAAAGGAAAAGGATTCGAGACTGCGGCTTTTGTCGGCTCTTTCACCGTCGATTCCAGATTCGGGCTCGATCAGGGCTTTGATGTCTTTGACGACAGGTTCGCCGAAGGGCAGACCTTTAAGGCCTTGAACTCGGAAAGAAAGGCGGACAAGGTCTTCGAGCCTTTTTCCCTCTGGCTGGATAAAGCCCATTCCGGACAATTTTTCTGCTGGGTTCATTTCTATGACCCTCATCTTCCCTATGACCCCCCTTCGCCCTACAAAGAAGAATTCGCCGATAATCCCTATGACGGAGAAATCGCCTACATGGATAACTACGTCGGGAAGATTGTCGAAAAGCTCCGAGAGAAAAACATCATCGGCAACACCTTACTTATCCTGGCCGGAGACCATGGGGAGGCTTTTGGCGAGAAAGTTGAGGCTGGCCACGGTATTTTTCTCTACGAGGGAACGATGAGAGTCCCTCTAATCCTCTATGCTGAGAATCACCTTCCCGAGGGCATGATTGTCAAGCCGAGAGTGAGGCTCATCGACCTCATGCCAACTGTCTTGGATATGCTCACTGTCCCGGCAGATAAAGACATTCAGGGCATAAGCCTCTTGCCTTTTATAGCGGGAAAGAAAAAAGAGAGCCTCAGCTCATACATCGAAACCTATTTCCCGAGGGAAAATTACGGCTGGTCTGAGCTCGTCGGCCTCATCAGCGGAGACTGGAAATACATCCGTGCACCCAAAGAGGAGTTGTATAACCTAAAAACAGACCCTCAAGAGGTGAGAAACGTCATCGATGAAGAGGAAAAAATAGCCCGTGAGAAGAGAGCCATGCTTGAAGAGATGATCACCAGAAATTCCGCTGCCCTCCGATCCGGAAAAAGAGTGATGACAGCCAAAGAGAAAGAAAGGCTGATGTCTTTGGGATATATTGATTATTCGGAAAACGTTCCCAAAGGGCCGCTGCCTGACCCTAAAGACAGAATCGAAGAGCTGCGTCTGATTCAGCAGGCGGAGACATTCGATCTTCAGGGCAATTTCGCCGAATCATCCAAGATTTATGAAAAAATTCTTTCCCTCAGGCCTGAAACCCCGGGGAGCTATATCAATTTAGCCCTTATGCAGGCCAAAATGGGCCAATTTGAGGATGCCATCCGCATTCTCAATCAGGGAGTCGAAAAAATTCCAAAATCCGAGATCCTTCTCACCCGGCTGGGCCACACTTATATGGTGACAGGAAGATTGAAAAAGGCCCTAGAGGCGATGCAGGCTGTCCTGGAGGTCAACGCCCATTCTTTTGATGCTCTCTTGGCCTCAGGTTGGATTCTCAACCTTACGGGTCTGAAGGAGGAAGCCCGCAGCTATTTCGAAAAAGCGCTGACTGTTGAGCCGGAAAATAAATTCTTGCGCAAGAACTACGCCATGAATTTGGCTACGTCAGGGAAAATTCAAGAGGCGATAGCTGTTTTTAAGAACCTCATCAAAGATTATCCCGATGACCATGAAATCTGGCAAGATTTAGGAATTGCCTATGGCTATGCCGGGAAAATCAGCGATTCTATCGACAGCCTGAAAAAGGCGATAAATCTTCAGCCGACCCCCCTCGCCTGCTACAACCTGGCTGTTGCCTTTAAAAAAGTCGGGAATATTCAAGAAGCGGTCTATTATCTAAAGCTTTATCTTGGAAACACCGAAGGCGAGGACGAATCACGGGTCAATTCAGCCCGGCAGGAACTCACCAATTTAGAGAAACTCTTGAGACAAAAATAGATTCCTTCCCGGCCTCACTTTTTTATTTTTTCCAGATAGTCAAGAATATTTTTCACTTGGGCGGTGAGTTCTGAATCCGGTTCGAGCTCTAAGAATTTTTTGAAATGCTCCTTGGCCTTCTCATAGTCAGTTTTGTTCAGGTTCACCAGCCCCAGTTTATAGTAGGGAAGCGGCCAGTCTGGCTTGATTTGAGTAGCGATGGTGAAGTAGTGGATGGCTTCGTCGAGCTTCTGGCTGGAAAAATAGATTTCGCCGACATTATAAGCGAGAGCCTCGTTTTCAGGATTTGTGTCGATGGATTGCTTGAAGAAAGATTGGGCTGTCTCAAAGTCTCCTTTTCTAAAGTAACAGTCGCCGATGCCCGCCAACGCCTTGGCGATAATCTCTTCTCCCATTTTTTCATCCTTCTTAGCTTCTTCAATACCTCTGTCATAGGACTCGATGGCCTTATCGAAATCCCCTTTTTCTCTATAGCAATCACCAATAAGGACATGGATTTGATAAGTACTGGGATTCTTCTCCAGTAGTTCCTGAAGAACGGTTAAGGCTTCATCATAGTTTTTTTCGTTAAATAACTGATTGGCCCTATCAATGAAAGCCAGGGAGGCTTCGTCTTTAATAGCCGAGGCTTCCACTGGCTCCAACTTCTTCATGACCAATATCACTTTGGGATTGAGTTCAATCTGGCTCACCTCAACATTCCTGGAAAGAGGCTGGTAGCCCTCGGCTGTTACCGTGATGCGCCAGAAGCCTGAACCCAGCCCCAGGAAAGCCCACTCTCCTTTTTTATTGGTGGTCATTTCCCTTTGGACGGACTGGTCTCTCATGAATTGAAGAACTACTTTTGCGGAAGCGACGGGATTTCTGGCTTCATCGATAACCGCTCCACCGAGTCTGGCTTTTCCTCTTCCTGCCTGAGCCATCCCTTCTTGAACGAGAAGAAGAAGAGAAATGGCTACGAC
>JABAOC010003117.1_pt3 | contig 10892 bp, 10 predicted proteins | sample 7062161 | NCBI WGS metagenome assembly JABAOC01 (sample SAMN14538625, study PRJNA623070) | marine sediment metagenome | biome: marine biome [ENVO:00000428]; feature: marine pelagic biome [ENVO:01000023]; material: deep marine sediment [ENVO:00002113] | place: India: Gulf of Khambhat ...
ACCGTCAACGTTTACCATGCGCTCCTCGATGAAGAACTCAAAATCGGGAGCGACTTAGTCGTGTTGTCGACGTCTCTTATCCAGCATAAAGACGCAAAGGAGATGTCTCAAATACTTAAGGTGCCGCTTGGTCCAGATGGTTTCTTTTTCGAGGCTCATGTCAAGTTGAGGCCTATAGATTTCGCGACCGACGGAATCTTCGTGTGTGGCACGGCTCACAGCCCCAAAGACGCGCCGGAAAGCGTTTCGCAAGCTTTGGGAGTTGCTTCCAGAGCGGCTATTCCTATGGCTCTTAAACGTTTACGAACCGAGGCGATAACGGCTGTAGTGAGTGAGAGTTTATGTAGCGGCTGTGGAACTTGCTTGAAACTTTGCCCGTACGGCGCCATAGAGAAGGATGAGAAGGGCGTTGCTAGGGTGACTGAGGTTGTCTGTAAAGGATGCGGAGTCTGCGGGGCAACATGCCCGGAAAGGGCTATTGAGATGCGTCACTTCACCAGCGAACAGGTGATGGCCCAGGCTCTTGCTGCTTTAGGGAGGGCGGTCACATGACGTTTGAACCAAAAATAGTTGGATTCCTCTGCAACTGGTGTTCTTACGCCGGCGCTGACTTAGCGGGAGTCAGCAGAATATCCTACCCGACAAACATAAGGATAATAAGGTTAATGTGCAGTGGGAGAGTTGACCCAAGTATCGTTCTAGAAACACTTGCCCAAGGCGCTGACGGCGTCTTTGTAGCAGGTTGCCACATTGGCGACTGCCACTATATAACCGGCAACCTTCAAGCTGAGCGTAAGATAGAGGTGCTGAAAAAACTTCTGGCACGAACTGATTTGGAATTGGAACGCCTCAGACTAGAATGGGTCTCCGCGTCGGAGGGTGGACGATTCGCGGAACTTGTGAAGGACTTTACAGAGCAAGTAAGAAAGTTGGGTCCATCTCCATTAGCTGGAGACAAACCAGACAAGAACATACTGGCAGGTGTACTAGCGGCCAAGGCAACGGCAGAAGACTTTAGACTGCGACTGTTGGTGGGCAGAGAAAAAACAATGATCGATGATGTAAATGTGTATGGAGAAAAAGTCTCAGAGGAAGAGCTTGATAAAATTCTAAACGAAGTTATTGGCACTGAATTTGTGCGCAACAGAATTTATCTTTTTTTTAAGGAGGAACCCTCGTCCATCAAGGAGTTATCCAAGCGTCTGGACTTAGATCCAAAGACGGTGCTGCGTCACGTAGTGGTCATGAGACGAAGAGGCTTGATCACGGTTGACAGAGTCGACGGGACGTCCCCACTATATATCGCGCTGGAGGTGGGAAGATGACAGACAAAGTAGGAGCCGTACTAGTTGTCGGCGGCGGAATAGCGGGAATACAAGCATCCCTCGACCTAGCAGACTCGGGATTTAAAGTATACCTACTAGACGAATCGCCAACCATAGGCGGCACCATGACCCAACTGGACAAAACGTTTCCAACTAATGACTGTGCAATGTGCATTCTCGCGCCCAAATTGGTTACCGCAGGAAGGCACCCTAACGTTGAGTTGGTGATGAATGCAGAAATTAGGGGTGTCGAGGGTGAAGAGGGTCACTTCAAAGTTAAACTGATAAGGAAACCTAGGCGCGTCAATGAAGAGAAGTGCACTGGTTGTGGCGTGTGCGCTCAGAAGTGCCCTATTGAAGCAATAGACGAATTCAATCAGGGTCTAAGCGAAAGAGGTGCGATTTACGTCAAGTATCCACAAGCGGTTCCCTTAGTCTTCGCTGTCGATAGAAACAAATGTATCGGGTGCGGAACATGCCAAGAGGTTTGTAAGGCAGGCGCAATCGAATACGATGAAGAGGAGAAAGAAATCGTACTAGATGTTGGATCAATTATATTGGCGCCTGGTTTTGAGGAGTTTGACCCCAGCCTCAAGAGTGAGTACGGTTATGGCAGATACCCAAATGTTGTTTCCAGCATTGAGTTTGAGCGCGTTTTAAGCGCCTCTGGACCCTACGGCGGATTAGTTTTAAGACCTTCCGATGGCGAAATCCCACGAAGAGTAGCATTTATTCAATGTGTGGGTTCACGAGACGCCAAGCTTGGAAACAATTATTGCTCCTCCGCCTGCTGCATGTACGCCATCAAGGAGGCAGTAATCGCCAAGGAGCACAACCCAGATCTTCAATGCACCATCTTCTTCATGGATGTACGCGCTTATGGAAAAGAGTTTGACGAATACTACAGTAGAGCAGAAGAAGAACACGGTGTGAAATTCGTCAGGTCCAGAGTTGCCAGCGTAGAAGAAGTGGCGGGATCACAGGATCTCATAGTGAAACATGTTACAGAGGAGGAGCCAAAGGCAGAGGAATTCGATCTCGTGGTACTATCGGTTGGAATGAGACCACCCAAACACGCCGAAGAACTAGCTAAAACAATGGGCATCGAGCTAAACAAGTACAAGTTCTGCTCCACCCAAACCTTCTCACCACTGGATACCTCGCGACTTGGAATATACGTTTGCGGCGCTTTTTCCTCTCCGAAAGACATTCCAGAGAGCGTGGCTCAGGCGAGCGGAGCAGCGGCGAGGGCAGCCAGCTTGATCGCCCCAGAGAGGGGAAGGCTCACAGTTGCAAAGGAACTTCCGTCAGAAATAGACGTATCCAATGAGGAACCTCGTATCGGAGTGTTTGTCTGTCACTGCGGCATAAACATAGGTGGCGTGGTTAATGTTCCAGAGGTTGTGGGGTACGCTAAAACCCTACCAAATGTCGCTTATGCTGAGCACAATTTATACACATGTTCAGAAGACACGCAGAAGGGGATTAGAGACAAGATAAAGGAGCATAATCTTAATCGTGTAGTTGTGGCGTCTTGCACCCCAAGAACCCATGAACCGCTTTTCAGAGAAACTATTAGAGAAGCCGGACTCAACATCTACCTTTTCGAGATGGCGAACATTCGAGACCAGTGTAGCTGGGTGCATATGCACGAGCATGAGAAAGCAACGGAGAAGGCTAAGGACTTAGTGAGGTCGACCGTGGCCAAGGCTCGCCTGTTAAGACCGCTGAAAAAGCCATTGATCGACGTTGTTCCTGTCGGCTTGGTCATAGGCGGCGGCTTATCTGGAATGACTGCTGCGTTGGAACTGGCGAAACAGGGCTTTGAAGTTCACCTAGTGGAGAAGGAGAAGGAGCTTGGAGGTAACTTGCGCCACATCCACTATGTGCTAGGAAGCGAAGATCCACAGGAGCGGCTAGGCTCGATTGTGCAAGAGGTCTCTGAAAACGAGAAGATTCACGTTTACCCAAACGCGGAAATTGCCAGCATAGAGGGATACATCGGAAACTTCAAAACTGCACTGAACCACGACGGTGAGAAAAAGGAGATTGACCACGGTATTGTGATAGTGGCAACAGGAGCCGTTGAATATAAGCCAACCGAGTATCTGTGTGAAAAAGATCAAAGAGTGTTAACTCAGCGTGAATTGGAGGAGAAGGTGGCTAATGGAGAGTTTTACGCTGAGACAGTGGCGATGATTCAGTGTGTTGGGTCCAGAAGCGAGGGACATCCATACTGCTCGCGAATATGCTGTTCTCAAGCCGTAAAGAATGCTCTAAAGATTAAGGAGTTAAGCCCTGAAACAGATGTCTACGTCCTTTACAAGGACATGAGAACCTACGGGTTCCTAGAGGATCACTATCGTGAAGCCGCAAGCAAGGGAGTCTTGTTCATACGCTACGACGACGAAAACAAGCCCAAGGTCACCCAAGAAGATGGAACGCTCAAAGTTCTGGTTTGGGAGCCTGTCGTAAAGGAGTGGATTCCCATCGAGCCGGACCTTCTAGTGCTGAGTGCAGCCACCATTCCAAATCCGGACAATGAAAGCATAGCAAAAATGTTGAAAGTCCCCCTAAGCAAAGATGGGTTTTTCCTAGAGGCTCACATGAAGCTCCGTCCTGTTGACTTCGCAACGGATGGCATATTCCTCTGCGGGTTGGCTCACTGGCCAAAATCAATCGAAGAGAGTGTTTCGCAAGCGTGTGCAACCGCGGCTCGAGCAATCACAATCTTATCCAAGGAGGCATTGGAAGTCGAAGGGACCATATCAAGCGTTAACGAGGACTTATGCAGTGGATGCAGAATCTGTGAGTCCATTTGCGACTATAGGGCAATCGAAATGAAGGAAGTAGATGGGAAACTAAGGGCGCACGTTCTTGAAGCTCTATGTAAGGGCTGTGGTGTTTGTGGCTCCTCTTGCCCTACCGGAGCAATATCAATGCTTCACTTCACGGACGAACAGATTCTTGCCCAAGTTAGAGCAGCGTTAAAAGAGGAAGCAAAATATGACTGAATCTGAATTCAAGCCAAAAATTGTGGGTTTTCTTTGCAACTGGTGCTCCTACGCTGGTGCCGACCTAGCTGGTGTTAGCCGAATTCAGTATCCCCCGACCCTTAGAATCGTGAGAGTGATGTGTAGTGGAAGAGTTGACCCTGTCTTCATCCTTGAAGCCTTCAGAAGCGGGGCAGATGGAGTTCTCGTCGCTGGCTGTCACCCCGGCGACTGCCACTACCTTTCAGGCAATTACAAATCACAAAGGAGAGTTTTCATGTTGAAAAAGGTTCTGGAACAGCTCCGTCTCGAGCCTGAACGTCTGAGACTAGAGTGGGTCTCCGCCTCCGAGGGAGACAGATTTGCAACGGTCATCAAGGACATGACCGAGAAAATAAAGAAGCTCGGTCCAAGCCCATTGAGGGCAGCGGGTTGATTCAATGTCAAAAAATAAAGAAACTCAAAAAAAGGAGATGAAAAAGGAAATGATGCTCAAAGTGAGCGATATCGACCCAAAATTCAAATATGAAATCAGCAAGATTCCAGGCGCCGAAAAAATCATGCTGTGCTTCCAATGCGGCACATGCACAGCCGACTGCCCAATAGCGCGATTCAGCGACTCCTACAGACCCAGAAAACTCATCCGTATGATTCAATTAGGCCTCAAAAACAAACTTCTTTCAAACGACGTCATTTGGCTCTGTTCTACCTGCTTTACGTGCATGGAACATTGCCCCCAAGACGTGGGAATCGCCAATGTTGTACGGGCCCTTCGAAACCTAACTGTAGAAAGAGAAACAATGCCTGTCGTCTACAAGGAGCTAGCTTCAAACATCCTGAAAACAGGCTACGCATACAAGATTCCAGAACTAAGACTCAAAAAGAGAGAAGAACAGGGACTGCCTTCCCTGCCAAAGTCTAACCTAGAAAACCTCGCGAAACTCTTCGACACCACAGGTCTTTCTAAAAAACTTGAAAAGGAGGGAACCTAAAATGCCAAAGTACCTAATCTTCCTAGGATGCGTTATTCCCTACAGAATTTCCAGCTACGAGATTTCCACTAGGAAAGTTCTCGACAAACTTGGAGTAGAATTAGTGGAGATGCCAGAGTTTAACTGCTGTGGATTTCCAATGGATCCAATAAACCATGACATGATGCTCACCTTAGCCGCGCAAAACCTCTGTTTAGCAGAACAACAAAAATTAAACATCATGACCTTGTGCAACGGGTGTTTTGGTACCCTAAACCACGTAAACAAAGAACTCAAAGAAGACAGAGAACTCAAGGAAAAGGTTAATGAGTACCTAAAAGAAATGGGCATGGAATTTAAGGGAACAATAGTAGTTAAACATCTCATCCATGTGCTCGCACAGGACATCGGCTTCGAAAAAATAAAGGAGACAATTCAGAAGTTACTAAATCCCCTACGCGTGGCACAACACACCGGATGCCACGTAATTCGTCCAGCAAATTACGTAGGCCTCGACGACCCAGAAAACCCCACAGTTCTCAAAAACCTAATAAAAGTAACTGGCGCGGAATGCTTAAACTATTTGGATGAAATGGAGTGTTGTGGCGCTCCAATCATCGGTGTAAACGCTGAAATTCCACTCCAGTTGGCTAGGGAAAAACTTGACCATATTAGGGCTGTTGGCGCTCAAGCGTTGATCACAGTGTGCCCTTTCTGCCACATGATGTATGACCTAAATCAGCCTAGAATAGAAAAAACCTTCAATGAAAAGTTCAGCATCCCCGTTCTCCATTATCCTCAACTGTTAGGTTTAGCTATGGGCTTCAGTCCAGACGAACTAGCTTTTGGTCAACTCAGAGTGGACGCATCTAAAATCGTAACAAACTAATTATGCAGAAGTAATAACGGGGGTCCAAAATGGAAAAAACGGAAAAGCTGAAATTCGCTTTCTACTGGGCTGCTAGTTGCGGAGGCTGCGAAATAGCAGTTCTTGACATAAACGAGAAAATCTTAGACGTAGTGGCCCTCGCTGACTTAGTCTTTTGGCCAGTGGCCATGGATATCAAATACAAAGACGTAGAGGAGTTTCCAGACAAATACATAGACGTCTGCTTCTTCAACGGCGCCATAAGAACAGAAGAACAGGAATACCTAGCCAAACTCTTGAGAAATAAATCTAAGGTTCTAGTAGCCTTTGGTTCATGTGCCTGTCAGGGCGGCATTCCAGGTCTCGCAAATGTTGCAAACAGAAATGAGGTTTTTGAAAGGGCATACCTTCAGTCCCCCTCCACGAATAACGTTGACTCCGCGACCCCCAAGACTTCTTTCAAGGTTACGGAAGGAGAATTGAAGTTGCCAGAATTTTTTGACACAGTGAAAACTCTTGATCAAACTGTAGACGTAGACTACTATCTACCCGGATGCCCCCCAGCATCTGATCTAGTAGCTGAGGCAGTTGAAGCGATTGCCAAAAACGAGTTGCCTCCAAAAGGTTCGGTGCTTGCTCCTGATAAGTCAGTCTGCGATGAATGTCCTAGGAAAAAAGAGGATAAGAAAATTTCCAAAATATACAGAGTATATGAGATTACCCCCGACCCAGAAAGATGTCTTCTGGAACAAGGAATAATTTGCATGGGGCCTGCGACTCGTGGAGGATGCGGAGCACAGTGTATCAACGCAAATATGCCGTGTACAGGATGTGGAGGACTTTGCCCAAACGAGTTGGAACAGGGGGCCGCGATGATAAGTGCCCTTTCATCGATTCTCGGAGCTAAAGGGGAAAAAGAGCCGGAGTATGACGCGGAAAAGCTGATGAGCCAGATCAAGGATCCTTTAGGAACCTTTTACAAGTACTCTCTGCCAGCTTCTTTTCTCAGAAGGAGGATAATGAAGAAATGAAAACAATAACCATAGACCCCATAACAAGGCTGGAAGGCCACGGAAAAATATCGATATTTCTGAACGAAAAGGGAAACGTGGAAAATGCCTACTTCCAAGTTCCAGAACTCCGGGGCTTCGAAAGGTTCTGCGAAGGTAGGAGAGCTGAAGATCTACCGATAATAACCCCCAGAATCTGCGGTGTTTGCCCAGTTGCACACCACTTTGCCTCAACAAAAGCATTAGACGCCGCATTTAACGTGGAACCTCCTTCAGCAGCTAAAAAGCTTAGAGAACTCATGTATAGTGGCTACTACGTCTACGATCACACCCTTCACTTCTACTTTCTAGGGGCACCAGATTTTGTTGTTGGACCAGATGCCCCGGCAGCGGAAAGAAATATTCTTGGAGTGATCCAAAAGGTTGGTCTGGACATAGCAAAAGAAGTAATAAAGCACAGGGCCTATGGACAAAAAATCACTGCCATTTTAGGAGGAAAAGCGACTCACCCGACTTGTGGACTGCCTGGAGGCGTCTCCAAAGGTCTCACGGAGGAGGAACGACAAGAAATCGAGAAGATGGCCGAGTCTAGCGTTGAATTCGCAAAGTTTAGCCTAAAACTGTTCGACGATGTTGTGTTAAAAAACAAGAAATACTTAGACATAATCCTAAGTGACCCTTACACTCTCAAAACATATTACATGGGCTTAGTTGACCAAAACAACAAAGTTAACTTCTATGATGGCAAAGTACGAGTTGTTGATCCTCAAGGGANNGTTGAACCATGGACCTACGCAAAATTGCCTTGCCTAAAGAAGATTGGATGGAAGGGCTTAATCGACGGACCTAAAAGTGGTATTTACCGGGTTGGGCCGCTCGGAAGGTTGAACGCCTCAGCGGGTATGGCAACGCCTCTGGCACAACAAGAATTCGAAAGAATGTACGAAACACTCGGTGGAAAGCCCGTACACTCAACCCTCGCATTTCACTGGGCCAGACTCATAGAACTACTATACGCAGCCGAAAGGACCTTGGAATTGAGCAGAGACGAGGAGATAACAAGTAAAGATCTCCGGAATAGTCCGGGCAGTCCCGGAGAAGGAGTTGGAATAATCGAAGCAGCTAGGGGCACCTTGATACATCACTACCAACTTGACGAAGAAGCTCTAGTAAAAAAAGTAAATTTGATAGTGGCTACGACAAATAACCACCCGGCAATATGCATGTCTATAAGGGACGCAGCTAAAGGACTCATCCATGGCGGTGAAGTGAGTCAAGGAATATTAAATATGGTAGAGATGGCTTTCAGAGCCTACGACCCATGCTGGGGCTGCGCCACCCACTTTGCCATTGGTGAGATGCCCTTAGAAGTTAAGATTTACGATAGCGAAAAACAGCTTTTAAAAACCATAAGAAGATGAGGGATCAAAATGGGCGAAGTTAAAGTTGAAGTATTACCTACCCGTGCGCGCTCAGATTTTATGCATGAAGTCGCTAACACTCCGAGAGGGCGAGGAGTTCTTTCGTGCATTCAATGTGGCAGATGCACGAACAGTTGTCCGGTGGCGAGAACAACGGACGAGCATAACCCCAGAAAACTCGTGGAAACAGTAATCCTCGGATCACGCAAAGAAGTTTTGCTAGGAAATCTTCCATGGTACTGCCTCTCATGTTTTACCTGCTTAGACCGATGTCCCCAAGGCGGAGACGTAGGTGAAGTTATGTTCGCCATAAGAAACCTAGCAGCCAAAGAAGGAAACATTCCGGAAGGCACAATAGTTCAAGCCAAGAACCTTTTCGAAACTGGTCGCGTGGTAGCACCAACCCGTATGGCCCTGATTAAGAGGAAAAGACACGGCCTAAACAAAGACATCTCTATAGGCATAGACGAAGCTCAAAAAATCCTAAAGAAAACAGCTTTTGTAAAACTAATCAATAAGAAGGTGTAAACTGAAATGAAGTATGCCTTTTTCATTGGCTGCCTAATACCCGCGAGAGAGCTCAGTTACGAGATTTCTGTTAGAAAGATTATGCCACTTTTCGGCGTAGAACTCGTAGGCATGGAAAACGTTAACTGCTGCGCGCCTTTCAGCATTCAATCGCTTGATTATACGAGCTGGCTCGCGCTAGCCGCTAGAAACCTATGCATAGCTGAAGAGATGGGACTAGACATACTTACCTTGTGCAACGACTGCTACGAATCGCTTCTCATGACTAATACGCTGCTCAAAGAAAACAAGGTTCTCAGAGAAAAAGTAAACTCAATTCTCGGCACAGTCGACAAGGAATTCAAGGGCAAGATAAACGTCAAACACTTCATCGACGTTTTGCACGATGACTTGGGCGTAGAAAAAGTGAAAAACGCTGTGAAAACGCCTTTCCAAGGTTTAAGAGTTGGAGTCCAGCCGGGATGCCACTTGAGCAAGCCAAAACGCCTACATTTCGGCGAAAGAATGGGAATCAAAGCCCTAGACGAACTTGTAGAAGCAACGGGAGTTAAATCCGTTGATTTTGAACGTAAAGAAGCTTGTTGCGGTGGACCATTGCGAGGCATCAACGACGCAGTTGCCTTGCAAGTGGCGAAACAGAAGCTGGACGGATTGAAAAAAGCCAGCGTAGACTGCATAGTAACGGTGTGTCCCTTCTGTTACCTTGAACTTGACATAGGGCAGTTGGAAATCAAACGACACTTGAACTTTGAATACAACATTCCTGTGGTACACTTCGCCGAACTCTTAAGAATCGCGATGGGTATGCCCCTAGAAGATTGGGAAACTCATTCTCACAAGATTCCGTTAACCAAAGTTTTAGAAAAGATGGAGGCGAAATAATATGGAGCAGAAAAGCGTGCTGATTATTGGCGGTGGAATAGCTGGAATACAAGCCTCGCTTGACCTTGCGAACAGAGGCTTCCAAGTAAATTTGGTCGAAAAATCTCCGAGCATAGGCGGAAGAATGGCGCAGCTAGACAAGACGTTTCCAACCATGGACTGTTCCATGTGCATACTCGCGCCAAAAATGATCGAGTGCGGGCATCACCCCAACGTGAAGCTTTTGACCTATTCCGAAGTTAAAGAAGTCAAAGGCTCAGTTGGCAACTTCAAAGTCAAAGTTCTGAAAAAGCCACGGTTTGTGGATGAATCCAAATGTACTGGATGCGGAATATGTTCAGAAAAATGTCCAGCTAAAAAAGTGCCTAACGAATTCGACATGAACTTAGGAATGAGAAAGGCCATATACATGCCTTTTCCACAGGCTGTGCCTAGAGTTGTAACCATCGATAAAGACGATTGTCTAATGTTCCAGAAAGGCGTGTGTGAGATATGCCAAAAGTTTTGTCAAGCGGGAGCTGTGGATTTTGATCAACAACCAGAAGAAATAACACTCAACGTTGGTGCAATAATCGTCGCCACGGGGTTCGACATGTTCGACCCGAAGCAAATAACGCCTTTTGGATATAAACGCTACAAAGACGTAATAACCGCCATGGAGCTAGAGCGGCTGCTCTGCGCTTCCGGACCAACCGGAGGACACCTAATAAGACCTTCAGACGGCAAAAAGCCTGAGAGCATAGCTTTCATTCAATGCGTAGGCTCTAGAGACAGAAGAGAATGGATAAACAACGCTTATTGCTCCAGCATATGCTGTAAATACGCCGTGAAAGACGCCGTTCTAATCAAGGAGCATGATCCTCATGCGATGATAACAATCTTTTACATAGACAT
>JABAOC010006442.1_pt3 | contig 10888 bp, 13 predicted proteins | sample 7062161 | NCBI WGS metagenome assembly JABAOC01 (sample SAMN14538625, study PRJNA623070) | marine sediment metagenome | biome: marine biome [ENVO:00000428]; feature: marine pelagic biome [ENVO:01000023]; material: deep marine sediment [ENVO:00002113] | place: India: Gulf of Khambhat ...
AAGGGGCTGGAGGAGTTCACCGTCGTCAGCCGCCACATCGCCCGCAACGCCCTGCTGCCGCTGGCGACGATGATGGGGTTCGCCCTGGTGGGGCTGCTCAGCGGCTCCATCTTCCTGGAGACGCTGCTGGGCATCCCGGGCATCGGCTCCTACGCCTTCGAGGCTGTGTCCGCAAAGGACTCTAACGCCATCATGGCGATCGTGCTTATCACCTCGACGGCCTTTATCGTGGCGAACCTGCTGGTCGACATATCGTACGGGTTCATCGACCCACGCATCCGCCTGGGGGCGAGGGCAGAGCGCTGATGGCCCGGTACGAGGCGGTGAGCGGAGTGCTGGAGGCCGAGGAGGCCGTCCCCCGGCCCTCCTTCCAGATCCTGCGCCGGCTGGCCCGCAAGCGCCTGGCGCTGGCGGCCCTAGCGGTGATCGCGGTAATCTACCTGGCCGGCATCCTGGCCGAGTTCGCCGCTCCTTACGGGTTCGCGGACACAGATTTCGGGAACACGTTCGCCGGGCCCAGCCTGGAGCACCCGTTCGGGACGGACCGCCTGGGCAGGGACATGCTCTCGCGGGTGATGTGGGCCTCCCAGACCACGGTCATCATCTCAGCTGCTGCGATGCTAACGGGCGGCCTAGCGCTGGGCGTCACCCTGGGCCTGCTCGCTGGCTACGTCGGGGGCCGGGTCGACAACCTGATCATGCGCGTCGCCGACGCCTTCTTCGGCCTGCCCGACATCCTCCTGCTCCTGCTCATAACGGCCACCGTTCGACCGCGGGTGGAGGACCTTTTCGATAACTTCAACGGGTGGCCGGTCCTGGGCAGTCTCAACGAGCGAGGGCTGCCAGACTACTTCCTCATCTTCGGGGCGCTGGCGCTGTTCGGCTGGGTGGGAATGGCCCGCATCGTCCGCTCCCAGGTGCTGTCGTTGCGGGAGTCGGACTATGTGCTGGCGGCCAGGGCCGCCGGGGCGCGCATGCCGCGCGTGCTGTTCCGCCACCTGCTGCCCAACGTGACCAACCTGGTGGTAGTGGCGGTCACGTTCTCTCTAGGGACCATCGCCGGGGCGGAGATCGCCCTAACCTGGCTGGGGATCGGCGTCCAGCCGCCGCACCCCAGCTTCGGCGTGATGATCTTCGATGCCTCCGGGCTGACGAACTTGCGGGCGCACCCAAACCTGATGCTGGTGCCGGCCGTGGTGGTGGCTGCGCTCCTGTTCTCGTTCAACCTCCTGGGCGACGCCCTCAACGACGTGCTGAGCCCGCGGCGGAGGTAGGGCGCGTGGAAGGCAGTATCGAGGCCGCGCCCGCGGATTTCATCGCCCGTGTGTGGGAGGAGCAATGGGGCCTGCCCGTCGTTACAGCCAAGCGGGAGTACATGCCGCCGGACGTAGAAGGCCTCGTCTGGCGCAGCAGCGACGGTCGAACTCTTGGGCTCGTCACCTGGGCGGTGGACGGCGCGCGGGCAGAGATCGTCTCCCTGAACGCCCTGGAGCCGGGCCGCGGTATCGGCTCGCGGCTGATGGACGCGGCGGAGGAGGAGCTGCGGCGGCGCGACGTCAGGACGGCGCACCTGGTCACCACCAACGATAACCCCAGGGCGCTCTCGTTTTACGTGCGCCGGGGCTACCGGCTGGTGCGCCTCCACTTGGACGCGATGGACCGGGTGCGACAGATAAAGCCGCAGGTGCCGGTCGCCGGGAACGACGGCATCCCCCTGCGGGACATGTGGGAACTGGAACGGGTGCTGTAGTTCCTTCCGCCGCTCGGAACGTGGGTGCTATAATCCAAAGCGTGAGGGTTTCCACCGAACGCACCCCCGATAGTCAGGTCGTCCTCCAAATCGAGATCGAACCTGACCAGATGGAGCGCTCCCTGGAACGGGCCTACCGTCGCCTGGCGCAGCGCACCGAGCTCCCCGGCTTTCGCAAAGGCAGGGCCCCTCGCCAGATGCTGGAGCGTCACCTGGGCCGGGAGCGGCTGGTGCATGAGGCGCTGGACATGCTCATCCCCGAAGCCTACAACCAGGCCCTGGACGAGAACCAGATCGAGGCGATAGACCAGCCGCGGCTGGACATCGTTCAGGAGGAGCCGCTAATCTTCAGGGCCACGGTGCCTGTCCGGCCCACGGTGCGGCTGGGCGACTACGCCAGCCTGCGCGTGGAGCGCCCCGCCGTTGCCCCGTCCCCGGACGAGGTGGACGCCGCAGTGGAGGAGCTGCGCCACCGCTACGCCCTGCACGAGCCGGTGGACCGCCCGGTGAGGAAGGGCGATGTGGTGCGGGCCGACGTCCGGGGCCAGATCGACGGCCGGGAGGTGTTCGCCGACGACGATTTCGAGTTTACCCTGCGCGACGACGCCACTATCCTGCTGCCCGGCTTCGCCGAAGGCGTCATCGGGGCCGAGAAGGGGGTGCCAAAGGAGGTGCAGGTGACCGCGCCGCCCGGCTCGCAGCCCCTTTCCGGCAAGACCGGGACGTTCACCATCGTCGTCAAGGAGGTGAAGGAGGAGCGGCTGCCGGAGCTGAACGATGAGTTCGCGCGCGAGGTGGGGGAAGGCTTCGCCAGCCTGCAGGCCCTGCGCCAGCACCTGGAGGCCAGCATCCGCGAACGTCGAGAGGCGGAGGCCGAGGAGCAGCACCACGAGGAGGCAGTGACGGCTCTGGTGGAGCAGGCCGAGGAGATGGAGTACCCGCCGGTGCTAGTGGAGCGAGAGATCGACCGCCTGCTGAGGGACGAGGCGCGAGCATCCGGCGAGGACGTGGACCGCTACATCGAGCAGATGCGGAGGCCCGTCCAGGAGATCAGGGAGGAGCTGCGCGAAACCGCCCAGGAGCGAGTACGCCGCTCCCTCACCCTCACCGCCCTGGCCGAGGCCGAACAGGTGAAGGTGGAGCCCGCCGAGGTGGACACGGAGATCGAACGCATCGTGGGCTCCTCAGGGGCGCAGGCGGTACAGATCCGCCAGCTCTTCGAGAGCCCGGGCGGCCGCGAGGCAATCGAGCGTTCGCTGTTGACGCGCAAGACCCTAGACCGGCTTACCGAGATAGTGTCCGGCCCTAAACCGGCGAAGAAGACCGCCGGGACCAAGAAACGGAAGGGCAAAGCGGCAGAGGAGGAGCAGAGTTGAGACCTGAACTGATCATCCCCTATGTAGTGGAGCAGAGCCCGCGGGGGGAGCGCGCCTTCGACATCTTCTCCCTGCTGTTGAAGGAGCGCATCATCTTCCTGGGCTGGCCCATCGATGACCAGATCGCCAACCTGATCATCGCCCAGCTTCTGTACCTGGAGCGGGAGGACTCGGACAAGGACATCAACATGTACATCAACTCGCCGGGGGGCGTCATCAGCGCCGGCCTGGCGGTGTACGATACGATGCAGCTCCTGCGCTGCGACCTGGCGACGATCTGCGTGGGGGAATGCGCCAGCATGGCCACGGTGCTCCTGGCCGCCGGGACTAAGGGGAAGCGGTACGCCCTCCCCAACGCCACTATCCACATCCATCAGGCGCGTGGCGGCACCACCGGGCAGGCGGCCGACATCGAGATCCACGCCAAGGAAGTGATCCGCCGCAACCAGATCGTCAAGGAGATCCTGGTCCTCCACACTGGTCGCTCCATGGAAGAGATCACCCACGATACGGACCGGGACTTCTTCATGGACGCCAAGGGCGCGAAAGAGTACGGCATCATCGATGAGGTTCTGGTGGGCGGCAAGCTGGCTGTGGCAACCGCCGGAGAGTCCGCCAAGGAGTAAGCGATGGCCAGCGGCAAGGGCAGCACCCGCACTAGCTACGCTTGCTCGTTCTGCGGCAAGAACCAGGACCAGGTGCGGCGGCTGATAGCCGGGCCTGATGCGGTCTACATCTGCGACGAGTGCGTGGAGCTGTGCCGCGAGATCATCCAGGAGGACAAGTCCAGCCCCTCGCGGCCAAAGGTGCCGCTGCAACGGCTGCCGCCGCCCAAAGTGATCTACCAGCAGCTCGGCGAGTACGTCGTGGGGCAGGAGCAGGCCAAGAAGGTGCTTTCGGTGGCGGTGTACAACCACTACAAGCGCATCGGGGCCTCCGCCAGCCAGAAGGTGGAGCTGGAGAAGAGCAACATCCTGCTACTGGGCCCGACCGGCTGCGGCAAGACCCTGTTGGCGCGCACCCTGGCCAACATCCTGGACGTGCCCTTCACCATCGCCGATGCCACCGCCCTCACAGAGGCCGGTTACGTGGGGGAGGACGTGGAGAACATCCTCCTGCGCCTGATCCAGGCCGCCGACTTCGACGTGGTCAAAGCGGAGCGAGGGATCATCTACATCGATGAGATCGACAAGATCACCCGCAAGAGCGGGGACAACCCCTCCATAACCCGTGACGTCTCGGGGGAAGGGGTCCAGCAGGCACTGCTGAAGATCATCGAGGGCTGCGTGGCCAACGTGCCCCCTCAGGGAGGACGCAAGCATCCCCACCAGGACTTCATCCAGATTAACACCACCAACGTGTTGTTCATCTGCGGGGGTGCCTTCCAGGGGCTGGATGCCGCCGTCGATGCCCGCGTGGGCAAGGGCCGCCGCACCATCGGCTTCCGCCCTGACATGTCGGAGATCGACCGCACGAAGACCGCCGACGAGCTGCTGAAGCAGGTCACCCACGACGACCTGCTGAACTACGGCCTGATCCCGGAGTTCGTGGGCCGCATGCCGATGATAGTCGCCCTGCATTCGCTGGACGAGGAGGCGCTGGTACGCATCCTTGTCGAGCCCAAGAACGCCCTGGTGCGACAGTTCCAGGAGTTCTTCGCCCTGGACGGGGTAGAGTTAGCGTTCACAGACGATGCCCTCAGGGCGGCTGCCCAGGAGTCGCTGCGGCACAAGATGGGGGCCCGTGGGCTGCGCACCGTCCTCGAGGACTGCCTCCTGGACGTGATGTACGAGATACCGTCCCGGGGCGACGTCAAGAAGTGCGTCGTGGACGCGGACTCCATCCGCGGCCTGCGGCGGCCGCTGTTGCTGGCCGGCTCCGGGCAGGCAGTGGAGTTGTGGGGGGACGAGCCCAAGGGTGAGACGGCCTGAGCTAGGCCGAGCGCGTGCCCATCGCCATGCCCGGGCCCTGCGCCTGGGCATTCGTGCTATATTGAGGTGCGAGATGGGCAAACGGCGATTGGACCTGCTGCTGCTGGAGCGGGGCCTGGTGGACAGCCGCGAGAAGGCACGGACCGCCGTAATGGCCGGCTCCGTACTGGTCGACGAGCGGCCGGCGGTGAAGCCGGCGAGCCTGGTGGACGAGACCGTCAGCCTGCGCCTCGTCGCGGGGCCGCGCTACGCCAGCCGCGGCGGCGAGAAGCTGGAGCATGCCCTGAACGTCTTCGCTTCGGGATAGACGTCGCAGGCGCCGCGGCCGCCGATATCGGGGCGTCCGCCGGGGGCTTCACGGACTGCCTCCTCCAGCACGGAGCTTCCCGGGTCTACGCCATCGACGTGGGACGGGGCCAGCTGGACATGCGCTTGCGCCAGGACCCGCGGGTGGTGGTAATGGAGGGTGTCAACGCCCGCTATCTGGAGGAGCTTCCGGAGCCCGTTGACCTGGTGACCGTGGACGTGGCGTTCATCTCCCTGCGCCAGGTGCTGCCCACGGCCAGGCGCCTGCTCCGGCCCGGAGGGAGCATCGTGGCGCTGTTCAAGCCCCAGTTCGAGGCCGCCCGGCGGGAAGTGGGCAAGGGCGGCGTCATCCGCGACCCCCAGATGCAGGCCAGGCTCATCGGCCGGTTCGCGGCCTGGTGCGTGAAAAACGGCCTGCGGATCCTGGGCCTGACGGCGTCGCCGCTGCTGGGCCCGGCGGGAAACCGCGAGTTCTTCTTCCATCTAGGGGAGGCCTCCCCGTGAGGAAGGTCGGCATCTTTATCGCCCCTCGCTGGCGCGGCGCCAAAAAGCTGCTGGAGAGGCTGCGCCGCGCCCTCGGCAAGGGGGTGGACGAGGTCTGGCAGACATCCAGCTGGGACGACCCGGCCGCCCAGGAGAGGCTCAAAGGGACGGACCTCATCATCTGCCTGGGCGGCGACGGCTCCATGCTGTGGGCGGCGCGGGCGGTGCTGCCTCACACGGTGCCCATCCTGGGCGTGAACATGGGGCGCCTGGGCTTCCTGGCTGAGATCGGACCCAAAGAGCTGATGGACAGCCTGCCCCGGGTGCTGAAGGGCGAAGGTCGGGTGGAGGAGCGGGCGATGCTCCAGGCCCGCGTCCCGGTCTGGGGCCAGACGTTCCAGGCCCTCAACGATGTGGTTGTTGGTCGCTCTTTGGCGGGACGGCCCGTCTATCTGGACGTGTGCGTGGACGGCTGCCGACTGGCCCTCTACCGTAGCGATGCCGTGATCGTGGCCACGGCCACCGGCAGCACCGGCTATTCCCTGTCCGCAGGCGGCCCCATTCTCCACCCGGAGTCGCGGGACATGGTGCTGACGCCGGTGGCACCTCACCTGGCCCCAGCGCGGCCCCTGGTGCTGCCACAGGATGCGGTCGTGGACCTGGTGGTGAGCACAGAGGAGGGCGCCAGCGTTAGCGTCGACGGGCAGGTGAACCGGGATCTGGAGAGCGGGGACACGGTCTCGATCTGCCGCAGCCCCCACGTGGCGCGATTCTTGCGGCTGTCGGAGCCGTCCGACCACTACCGCATCCTCGCCGAGCGGCTGGAGTGGCTGCGGGGGATCAACCCCGCCGAGTTCCCGGAGTTGTTCGAGCAGAGAGACAGCGGACCCGAGTAAGGGCTGAGGGCCTGCCTAGGAGCCGGAAGCTGTCGGAGCCATCCCCGGAGCGAGTCCTGGAGAGCCGCCGTCTGTATGAAGGACGGGTGGTCAACCTGCGGGTCGATACCGTGGAGCTGGCCGGGGGCGGGCAGACGACCCGCGAGGTCGTGGAGCACGGCGAGGTGGTGGCCGTGGTGCCGCTGCTTGAAGAGGGGGATGTGCTGCTGGTCCAGCAGTATCGCCTGCCCGCCGGCCAGACGCTGCTGGAGGTGCCGGCCGGGGGCCTGGACGAGGGGGAGAAGCCGGAAGAGGCGGCCCAGCGAGAGCTGGGCGAGGAGTGTGGACAGCAGGCAGGCCGTCTGGAGCGGCTGGGTGGCTTCTACCTGTCGCCGGGGTTCTGCAGCGAGTTCGTCCACGTGTTTCTGGCCACCGAGCTCCGGCCGGTGCGGGCACGCCCGGAGCCGGACGAGGAGATCGCTGTGGTGCGGGTACGCCTGTCGGAGGCGTTGCGGCTGGTCCGCCAGGGGGAGATACGGGACGGCAAGAGCATCATCGGCTTGACGTGGACTTGGGAAAAGGTGCACGATTTCACAATGGAATAGAAGACAGCGTGCCTGCTAGAATGGACTTGGACTGAAGGAGGGATGTTTGCCCCAGCATGACGTAATAGTTGTCGGCGCCGGCCTGGCCGGAATGCGGGCCGCCCTGGAGGCCCGCCGCCAGGGGGTCGACGTGGCTGTCCTGTCCAAGGTTCATCCCGTCAGGAGCCATTCTACGCAGGCCCAGGGGGGCATCAATGCCGCGCTAAGTGAGGAAGATTCCTGGGAGAAGCACGCCTTCGACACCGTCAAGGGGAGCGACTACCTGGGGGATCAGGACGCCATCGAGACCTTATGCACAGAGGCCCCCGGGGATATCATCGAGCTGGAGCGCATGGGGACCGTATTCGCTCGCCAGGAGGACGGTCGCATCGCTCAGCGGCCGTTCGGGGGCGCTGCTTTTCCCCGTACCTGCTACGTGGCTGATATCACCGGTCAGGTCCTGCTGCACGTTCTCTACGAACAGCTGCTGAAGGCGGGGGTGCAAGTCTACGAGGAATGGTTTGCCACCTCTCTCATCGTCGAAGATGGTGCCTGCCGCGGCGCCCTGGCACTGGAGATCCGGAGCGGCCGGTTGCAGGCCTTCGGCGCCAGGGTGGTGATCATGGCCACGGGTGGCCTGGGCGGCGTCTACGAGCCTTCGACCAATAGCCTGATCTGTACAGGCGACGGCCAGGCTCTGGCCTATCGCGCGGGCGCTCCCCTTATGGATGCGGAGTTCGTCCAGTACCATCCCACCGCTTTGCGCAACGGCATCCTGGTCACGGAGGGGGCGAGGGGCGAGGGGGGCTACCTGCTCAACGCCGAGGGCGAGCGGTTCATGGAGAAGTACGCCCCCAAGATGATGGAACTGGCCTCGCGTGATGTTGTGTCGCGGGCCGAGCAGACGGAGATCGACGAGGGGCGGGGTGTCGACGGCTTCATCCTCCTGGATCTGCGCCACCTGGGCCGCCAGAAGATCTTGGAGCGCCTGCCTCAGATCCACGAGTTGGCCTTGGACATCGCCGGCGTGGACGCCATCGAAGAACCCATACCCATTCGGCCAGGCATGCACTATTTCATGGGCGGCATCAAGGCGGATGTCCACGGCGCAAGCCTGTTGCCCGGCCTCTACGCCGCCGGCGAATGTGCCTGCGTCACCGTTCACGGCGCCAACCGTCTGGGCGGCAACTCGCTCCTGGAGACGATCGTCTTTGGCCGTCGTGCCGGTGCCGCTGCCGCCGAGTACGTCGGCGGTGTGCCTCCGGCCAACGTCTCCGAAGCGCTGGTCAGCCGCGATGAGGACAGGATCAAGGCGATCTTCGACTGCCCCTACAGCGGCGAAACCGTCGCTCACATCCGGACGGAGATGGGGCAGACGATGAACGAGCACGTGGGTATGTTCCGCACTGAGGAGGGCCTGCAAACGGCCCTGGCCAGGCTGACCGAGCTCAAGGAGCGCTACAAGCGGGTAGCGGTGCAGGACAAGAGTCGGATGTTCAATACCAGTCTCCTGCTCCACCTGGAGCTAGGCAATATGCTGGATCTGGCGGAGGCTATCGCAGTGGCCGCCCTCCACCGCCAGGAGAGCCGCGGCGCACACACCCGCCGCGATTTTCCCGAGCGCGATGACGAGAACTGGTTGAAGCATATCCTCGTCCGATACGCTCCGGAGGGACCCAGCCTTGATTACTTTCCCGTCACCATTACCCGCTGGCAGCCAGAGAAAAGGGCCTATTGATGGAAGTCAAGCTGAGAGTTAGTCGCTTCGATCCCGAATCGGGTGACGGCGCACGCTATCAGTCCTACGTCCTTGAGGTCCCCGACTACGCCACCATTCTTGACGCGCTGCTCCAGATCCGCGATGAGGTGGACGATAGCCTGGCCCTGCGCTGCTCCTGTCGCAGCGCCATCTGCGGCTCCTGCGCCATGCGCATCAACAGCCAAGCGCGGCTAGCCTGCAAGACGAAGGTGAAAGCGCTGGCAGCGGACGGCGAAGAGATCGTGGTGGAGCCCATGGGCAACATGCCCGTCGTCAGGGACCTAGTGACGGACATGGGCCCCTTCTGGCAGAAGGTGCGAGCGGTGGAGCCCTGGCTTCAGCCCGAGGGGCCCCCTCCGGAGCGGGAGTACCTGGTTCCCCATGAGGTGATGCGCTCCCTGGCCGACATCGCGGCCTGCATCATGTGCGGCGCCTGCGTCTCCGACTGTACCGTGCTGGAGACGGAGCTGGGGCTGGAGAAGCCCTCCGAGCAGACGTTCCTGGGCCCGGCAGCCCTGGCCAAGGGCTATCGATTCGTGGGCGACCCGCGGGACGGCGCTCACGCTGACCGCCTGCTGGCTCTGAGCCGCGCTGAGGGTATCTGGGACTGCACACGCTGCAACATCTGCGTAGAGGTCTGTCCAAAGGGCGTCGCGCCCATGGAACAGATCCTTGCCCTGCGCCGGAAGGCTATCGATCAGGGCTATGACGAGTACCTCGGTGCTCGCCATACCCTTGAATTCGAGAAGACAGTACGGGAGACGAGCTGGCTTTAGGGTTTAGGGAGGTCTAGAGGATGAAGTTCGCCTTTTGGCCTGGCTGCAGTGTCCCTCGACAGGGGACCCCTGAACTGCGTATCACCGCGGCGGCAGTCTGTGCCAAGCTGGGCATCGAACTGGAGGACCTCAGCCTCGCTCCCTGCACCGGCTCGGGCATACTTCAAGCAAGGGACCTTGTCTACGCCGACACCCTGAACGCCAGCACCTTCGCTATGGTGGAGGACATGGGACTCCCCCTCATGACCATCTGTAGCACCTGCCAGGGGGTGTTCAGCCAGGCCAAGAAGAGGTTGCAGGACAACCCTGACTACCTGGCTCAGATAAACCAGACCCTAGGGGAGCAGGGGATGAAGTACAGCGGCAATGTGGAGGTGAATCACCTCCTCTGGGTTCTGGTGGAGGAGTACGGCCTCGACAAGCTGAGGAATGCAGTGGTCAGGCCCCTGACAGGCCTTCGGGTAGCTCCCTTCTATGGCTGCTACCTGCTTCGTCCTTCGGCCGCCCTGGGTTTCGACGAGCACCCGGAACGCAGGACGTCCTTGGAGTCAGTCATTGGGGCCCTGGGGGCGGAGGCGGTGGACTTCCGCGGCAAGAGCCTCTGCTGTGGCTACCCTCTGGTGGGCGTCAACGATGAGAACTCGGCGGCGATGGTCGGCACTCACACCCTTGAGGCCAAGGAGAATGGCGCCGACTGTATGGTCACCCCTTGTCCCCTCTGTCACATGAACCTCGACGGCGTCCAGCCCCAGGCCGGCGAGCAGCGCGGTACCAGGATCAGCATGCCCGTCCTTCACCTGACCCAGCTCATCGGCCTGGCTCTGGGGATCGAGCCGCCGGACCTGGGCTTCGACCGCCACACCGTCTCGGTCAAGGCCGTCCTCGACAAGCTGGGGCTGTGATCCAACCCTAGGTGAATATACTCCCGCCTGGAGCGGTGGGGCAGGACAGGCCATGCCTGGCGGAGTGAGAGCCGGGTGACAGTAGAGCGCTCCTGGGGGAGGCGGGGCTTCTAGGAGCCTGAGGCGCCGGCGGCGGCCGCAGCGGC
>JABAOC010027620.1_pt2 | contig 10887 bp, 8 predicted proteins | sample 7062161 | NCBI WGS metagenome assembly JABAOC01 (sample SAMN14538625, study PRJNA623070) | marine sediment metagenome | biome: marine biome [ENVO:00000428]; feature: marine pelagic biome [ENVO:01000023]; material: deep marine sediment [ENVO:00002113] | place: India: Gulf of Khambhat ...
CTGGATGACTGCCATCACCGGGTAAATGGCCTGTTTGACCACGATCGCTTCTCCCAGAAGGATACTGCCCAGAAGGAGCCCGACCGAGGCATTCTTTTCCCTGAGCTGGCGTTCTTCATCCAGATGGCGTGTCATAACCAAAAAGAGACGGTAGCTCCCGAAAATAAGGATAAAACTGATAAATATTGAGACTAAAAACTCCAGTGAGCCGAAAATGACTTGTTGGCCGCTCATATTATTCCCTCACATTCCGAATTTTTATAACTTTCTTGTCTGACTATCAAAGGCATACACAACTCAGGTATGTTATACACTCATGAGAAAAGGAAGACAACATTTTTTCAATGAAGCGGATAGTTTTCTTGTTCGAGTCATGCCAAAATCAGAGTCCATGAAAAATCCAGCCTCTGGTTTATGCTCCGTGATCAGGCAATACTTTAAATAGCGATACTGAATTTAAAATTGTCATTGCGGGCGTAGTAATCTATTTAAAACATTAAAGAAAACTTTTTTATGAGATTGCCACGTCACTTTGTTCCTTGCAATGACGTGAATGTGAGGTTGCCACGCTTCGCTCGCAATGACAACGAAAAAATTTTACTTCATAACTGAGGGCGAACACATCTTCCTTTTTGATTATCTTCCGAAGCGGGGATTGACGACATTGCTGTACACAGAGCCGAAAGTATAGCTGAATCCTACGGATACGAAATAGTCGAAATCCGTGGCCAGCTCAGAACGGCGAAGCAAAATCTCATCCAGCGACCTATCCCCTTTGCGCAGAGAGAGTTGATCGTGAATCGCTGAAAATCCTCCGCTCACGCTTAAAGAGAGGCCTTTTACCAGACGTAAGGAAAGGCGGCCGTATAACTCTAAACGATATTTACTGAAATCATGGAAATAATGAGATCCCTCTACTGTCGCACTCGCGTTTCCCCACGGCTCATTGACCTCAAAAGTGGCCGAAAGAGATTCACCCCATAATCCCTCTTTCGTTTTATCGTAGATGGTTTCTTCTCTGTAACGGATGTAATCAAAGTCAAGCCTGTAAACAAAACGGAGCTGCCGTCTCGTTGATTGTGAATAAGGAAATAGATTGTATTCGATCGCTGGGCTCGGACTCAAGGACAAGTGAATGTTGCTATATGTCGCCGAAGAAATGGTAAACCAGGCCCCCACGGACCAGTGTTCGCTCAAGCTCCAGACATACATACTGGAAAAATTTTTCCTGTCTGAATAGCTGGAAATGGTTTCGTCTTCATATGTGAAATTACTCTCGCTGAAATTCCCGGAGACACTCATTCTAAACTTCGATTCAGGTGTGACTCGGTTGGCAGAGAAGTTGCCCCGCAACGAAACAAAGTTCGCTTGCTTTTCTCCGCTCACAGATCCGCTAAAGCTCATATGGAAAACCCAGAAATTCCACTTGTCTTCCACGGCAGTTGGCTTGACCTCACCCTCGAATTGGACATTCATGATATCCGCTATCGGAGTTTTATTGAGGAATGGGACAAGCCCCAATTTCATCACGCGCACCATTCCTTTCCGGATATCATCTCTTGTGTCTGCCCGGGTGGACACGTACTTCAATGTATCTTGAATGCCCTCGAAATTTCTCTGGCCGATAAAGGCCATAGTGTATTCATCCCCTCCGGCCCCGGTCCTCTGAGTCGTAATGAGCAGGTGGATATCAGCTTCTTTCCTATCCCGGACAAAATTAACAAAAGGGATCTCTGTCCGGATGTAATCGCGGTCGCAGCGGCGGCAATCTAGAAATATTTTTGGGGCATCCTTCTTTAATTCATTATTATTAGATTGCTGATCCTGCGGATAGGAGAGTGTGGTGAGAATAAGAATGAAAGCTACGAGGAGAGCCACCTGTCTTTTCATTCTCTTATATTCTCTCTGTGCACAAACAACCTTCATAAGTCATTTTCAATTTAAAAGGATACACTAATACCACATCCCTGCAGACAAATCAAAAATTCCAGAAAAAATTATGAATATCAAGAAAGATGGAAAATGGAGACTTGACTCCATTTAGTGTTAAAGGCTTTCTCTCATGGCGGGCCAGTTGTTAATCTTGAACCTTTCAATGACTATCCCGCCTGTACTCACTTCAGAATGAATACGATAGAGGAAGCCATTTTTAATAAGCTCGGGAGAGACAGGGGCATCTACTCTGTAGAGGTAATAGCCATCTCTGTTGAAAATGTCAAATTCGAATGTATCGCTCTTTTCCAAGACTGATTTTACTCTTCCAACATAGATCCTCCCTCTGTTGTCAGCCAAGATCTTGTTGAAAAAAGGCCGGTGAGGAGGAAACTGAATGGCATCTCTCACAACATCCTCGGGCCACTTCTTCTCATAATCAGAATTCTTTTTATAAATCTCATCTTTCTCTTTTTGAGAAATCGAAGAACGGGGGATATCTGTTGTGATGAGCATCTCGGATTCGCCATTCTCATCAATCAGATGCAGTCTGTAACTCGATGAGTGCGCATACAGCAAAGTTTTCTCGTCGATGGCGATGAAGCTCAACTGAGGGACGTATTCATGGCCAATAAAAAACATGACACCTCGTCCTCCCTCACTCCTCACAGCGACTTTGGGAGGAGGAAAGTCAGCGATAATTTTTTCCAGCTTCCCGTTCTTGCTCAGCTTGATTATGCTTCTTGTTCTCCCTTCTTCAGAAGGAAGCCGGCCGATTCCCCAAATATTTCTGTTGAGATCAACCGCAATATCATGTGTGAAGCTCTCAAGAGTAGTCTCTTGAACGAAACTGCCGTTCTTTGTAAAAGCCTTAATTTTCATCCCGTCGTGAACATAAATGATGTTTTCAAAGCTCAAGAACATCCCGTAGGGCGTATCCAACTCACCGGGCCCCTGTCCTTTTCTCCCGATTGTCTGAATGTAGTTTCCGTCTTTATCGAACTTTTGGACTCTGTGATTTCCTCCGTCCAATACATAAATATTGTTTTGGCTGTCCACGGCGATGTCTCCGATCCGGTAGAACATGGTATTTTCGTCGTCCACGCTGCCTATCGATAGATCCTCTTCTAATTCGAGGTAGAGTTCCCCGTACAAAGGTTCAGCCGGATTTTTAACGACCCTGATGCCGTTTTCCTCCTCGATCGTCCCCTGCCAGCCGGTTTTTTGTTTTTGGCAGCCTAAGGAGATGATGAAGATAAAGGCTATGATGCCAACCTGTATGAGTCTTAATTTGAGCTTCATTACTCCTCCCTGTTTTTAATCTGAAATCCTGTATTTTACAATTTTGGGTATGCCCTCCTCATCGTGTTTGATGAACCAGATATAGTTTCCTCTGGTTTTGACCCTGCTGTAATAAGGAAAAGCGACATTGCCTTCGATTTGAACATTACTGATGAATTTCCCTTGGGGATTGAAGGCATCAAAACTTTTTACATTTCTAGTGCTATTTTTTTCGTAGGGAAAGACTAAGAGATTTCCATCGCCGTCGGTCATGATATGTTGATAGGGGGGTTTATATTTGGGAAATTTTGTATTCTTCACGATATAATCCGGAGCCCCTTGAGTGACGCCTATGCCACCCGGAGCTGTAGAGGTCATCCCGTTAAACCATATTTTTTTGTCTTGTTCTGTGATTTTCACCGGTTCATACGAATGACTGAAAGAGGAAAGCTTTCCCTTTTCACTGTCACAAATTTCAATTGTATAGCTCTCCGAAAATCCTATGATAATTTTCCCCTCCGGCGAAACATCCCAGTAGACTAACGCTGCGAAAGGCTGGGGAATGTTGGTGAAATTTGGTTCTCGAATCCATCTGTTTCGCCAGATTTCCTGAGAAAATAATGTTTTTTTATGTTTGAGTTCCGGTGAATATATTTCGATGGTGTATTCTTGAGGTTTATCCAGATCTCTATAATACATTTTTTCCATACCGAAAACGAAATCTCCATTGGGAAGAGGACGGATTTTTTCGGGCCGTCCTTCTCCAACTTGTATCTGAATGGATTTAAGATGTCCTCCCTGCAGATTCAGAACACTGATTCGTCTGTTGCGAAGTTCCCAGACAGTTATCCTGTCCTTAGCGACGCTTATCTTATAAGGTCCCTGAAATTCTCCGGGCCCTTGACCCTCTCGTCCCAGGGCTTTCATGAATTTTCCGGAAGAATCGAACACCTTGATATTATGTGATTTATAGTCACAGACATAAATGTTTCCACTGGCATCAAAGGCGAGATCGCGGGGGCTTTCTAGGAAGACGTCCTCGGGTAATGTTTCATCGTCGATTGTGAGCTCGGGATTCAAACGGATCTTCCCTGTGCGGTAGAGTTCCGCCAGGGATTTTTCAGAAGGAATTGAACTCACGACTGCGACTGCAGATAAAAAAATAATAAGAATGGCAAATACGGAGACTAATTTTTGATTTTTCATCGCTCCTCCAACCTTATGCTCGGATTCAATGATATAAACTACATTAAGGAGAGATCGGATTCAAGCCTATTCCTCAATCATTCTCAACCTCAGAGCTTTCACGTATCCAGACTCATCCCTCGCCAATGTGTAGATGTATCCGTTCTTAAAGATGAGCTGCGGATAGGCTGCCCTGTCAATTTTGGTCGAGAACAAGAATTTTCCATCAGATGAGAAAACATCGTAGGATGTTTCAGTCCTGGGCTTGTCTCTCCAAAATGGCTCATAACGCTCAACCCAGATTCTATCTTTTTCGTCAATAGATATACAGTTGAACACCGGATGATATTCCACAATCTTTCTTATTTCAGGGTTATCAATTCCAAGCCCTTTTCTAATTCTCTTCAATATTTCTGAGATTTTTCTTTTGGTTTCGTCTTTCACAGGGATGGGCTTACGGTCGAGATTAAACTTAAAGAGCAATCCACCCTCCGGAGTAAAAACATTCATCTCATACTTGTTGGCTGTGGCAATGACTATGTGGTTTTGAGAGTTGATGTCCCATTTCACGAATACAGGATATTCGAAGGTGAACGTGCCATCACTGACTCTATCAGTCATTTGCTGTTCCTGGCTGTAGAAATTAAGGATTTGATTCTTTTGAGAGTCGCACTTGCCAACTTTATAAAAGTATAGAATTTCATTTCTCTGTCCCTTTTCAGGATACTTAGCGCCAATAATGAAAGCTTCGTCCTTTGTGATTGAAATTTGGCCCAAACGCTCTACAATTATCGCTCTTTGAAACTCTCCGTCTGAGTTAAATTCATGGATCTTTCTTGTCATCCGATCGGCTACAAAGATATTCCCTTGTTCGCTTATACAAAGATAACTAGGCCCATGGAATTCACCGGGTCCTTCTCCACCTCTGCCGATATTTTTGGCGTGTTTCCCCTGAGAATCGTATTTTTTTATTGCGTGTTCTTCGGAATCCAAAACATAAATATTGCCCTGTGTATCTGCGTCTATATCTCTTGGTCGGGAGAACATGTAATTTTCATCGCCTTCCTCTTCACCGATAGAAAGGTCTACGATGAATTCGATGGGTTTGAATGATTCCTCAGGATCTGGCTCGAAATTGTGGACGACTTTTACTCCGTCTACTGTTTTTATTTCACCTCTCCACCCGCTCTCCTGTTTTTTGCATGCTGATGGGCTGAGAAAGCATAAAACAAGCAAGATGGATATCAATGTGACGAATGAAAATTTTGCCATGGTTTTCATTGTTCCCCCTTAAACTGTGTATCTCTCACCTGATCATTTTATATTTGACGATTTGAATATTCTCGTTTTCATCTTTTTCATTGACGAAAATAAAATCTCCTTGAACAGCCATGAGCTCTCCTTTAAGGTTGAGGTAGAAATTGTCGATATACTTTCCTTCTTTATTAAAGACATCGATCAGGACGCCTTTCTTTTCGTCTTGGGTGGAGGTTTTAACCCAGAGATTATCTTTATTAAAAAATAAACCAAGGATGTCGTTTTTGTACTTTCTTTCCGGTGGATCAATATTTAAACGTTCATAGAATTGCTTTTGACTTTCTGTCATCTTATATTTAATCCTGCTGTATTTCCGATTGAATTTTTTAATGACTTGACCTTTTCCCAAATCTGCAAGAGCAATATTATATTCGCAGGTGTGACAAACAAAGAGTTTTTGGGCGTCACTCTCAAGCAAGACATAAAAAGGGGCCCAATCCATCCCGAAGTCTCTTCCTCCATATACTTTTTTCGGGAAAATCATGATTGTCCTGCTGGTGCTTCCGTCTTTGGAAACCAAAATTATGGACATGTCAACATCTTTGAGTCCGGTTGGCCCTACATTGGCGAGCGACTCATCCATTAAAATGAATCCCTCATCTGTGAATCCATACATCCTGCTCATACGTGTCATTGTTAACCTGATTTCTTCAATCAGATTTCCTTCATCATCCATGCGGATGATTTTGCTGCCGTCACGGTCATAAAGAAAGATATCATCTTTTGAAAAAAAATAGCTCAATCCCCAATGCGAACGCGTCGATATTTCCCCCGGTCCCTGGCCTTTTTTAAAGAGATTCTTGAGGTATTTGCCACCAGCGGCGAACTTCAAGATTTGGCTTTCGTCAATGATGAAAAAATTACCTTCGGAATCCACCTTGAGGTTTTGCGGAGAGCTGAAGTAAAAGTCATCGGATTCGTCCGTAATCCGGAAAACTTCCTCCAGCTTGAGTATTCTCCCGGCATTTTGGCTCAATGGTTTTTCCGGATTTTCGATGGTTTCCTGAGCAAGAACGAAAGAGAAAAAAACAAATGAAGAAAGAAACAATAATGTAATTTTTCTCATGTTCCCCCTATTTTTCGATGATTTTGTATTGATAAAACTTGCAGTTTTGCGCGTCCAATATGAGCAGGAAATTTTTCTGGATGCGCATGCGGTGGGCGATATGGTCGAGTGGGATTTCTCCAAGCAGGACGCCGTCAGGATCAAATATCTCCAGCTTGTATATATCCATTTTCTTGATTTCCTTACCTGGTTTCATTTTCTTTTGGCCTCCCACAGTGGCTATAATTTCGGTTTGTTCTTCCTTTTTCCACTGCCGGTTTAAAGTCACCACCCAGACTCTCCCTTTCTCGTCCACCGCTATGCCCTCGGAAACCGGAGGCGATCCGGGAGCTTTGCCTATGTTGCCCATATAAATCCCATGTTCATACTTGGGTTTCATGCTGTAATTCAACATCCGGTCCGCTTTCCACAACAGTCGGCCCTCCGGAGAGTATTTTTCGACACGATTTTGTCGGTTGAAGGAAAGATAGAAATATCCTTCTCTGTCGACATCGAAATAGAGCCAATTCGCATACCATGTTCCAAGTCTGTCGCCAAAATCAATCATCTCCCCGAATTCTTTCCGGACATTTCCTTCCAGGTCAAGGACCTGCATCAGTTTGGGAGGTTCCTTTTTTTTGGCCCTCACCCAACCCAAACCTGTCCATCCACCTATCGCCATTAAATCCGGTTTTATGCACCGCACTTTGCCTATTCGGTCAGAGATCAGCGGTGTGGTTCTATCTGCTTTACCCTCATGACTCAGGACCTGAATCCTGTTATTCCAGCGGTCCAGAATAACCAAATAGCCATCGGAATCAATATCGATTGAAGAGGGATGTTGAAACTCACCAGGCCCTTGTCCAAATCTGCCGAGGGTTGCCAGGTATTTTCCTTTGGGACTGAAGATTTGAATCCGGTGATTACCTGAATCCAGGATATATATTTTCCCGTCTGCATCCATAACCATGTCTTCGGGTGAATAAAACGCCAGGTTCTCATCCTCGACGTCGATCCCTCCGATTGTTCTTATGAGTCGCAAGGAAACCTTGAGGTCCTTTCCCCACTTTCCACCCTTTTCATTGTGGATGATGCGCACACCATCTTTGGTTTCGACTTTTTGAGCGTATAACAATGCGAACACAGAAAGAGACACTATGAGAAAAAATAAAACTAATTTGGTTTTATTCATCATTTCACATCCCATGTGACTTCGTATCTTTTAACCATTTGAAATCCCTCAATTTTCTTCTTCTATGGATCCTCTCCATTCGGTCTTGCTCTGGCTGCAGGAGATGAAGACGATTAAGATAACAAAAAAAGAAAAAGCAGAGATGGACTTATTTTTCATGGTTCGAAATGCTCAATCGGTTCGGATAACACGATAGTACTTTGAAACATATTCATTACTTTCAATCGATTTTCTCTAATATTTTTATTTGAGGATACAGGTCATAACCAGAACTGGTAATGATGATTCGATTTTGCCAGGCCACATGAAAATCGACAAAAAAATCAAATTCGGGAAGCTCGGGCATTTTAATGAGCTGGTCTTCACCAAGCTTATACAAAACAATCTCTCTGTATTTGGGGTGAGTGTACCATTTATCATCAGGTGGAAGAAAATCCTGCAAAGTCACAAAAACATAAATTTCATCATGAATGAAAAATGGCTGGGCGTAATTGAACAGTCTGAAAGCTTGCCAATCTGGCCCATCAATAATCTCGAATTCCCTATAATCCTCTTGAATGGGTATTGTTTTAATTTTTTGGCCGGTTTTAAAGTCATAGACAATAAATTCCATCTCGTCTCCGGGACATGTCCAGAGAATCCCCTTTTGAATGACAAAGCTCTGAAAGGCATTTGACAGAGTAGGTGTTTCTATGGGGCCAAATTCCTTCTCGATTTTTCGCGTTTTCAGGTTTAGGACCTTAAAATTATTATATTTTTTCACGCCAAATTTTCCCCTTGATACATAGACCAGTCTATTTTCATCGATGAAATCAAAATAGAGAGTGGACTGTTCAGGAAGAGTATGAATTTTGACAAATTTTCCGAAATGATCAAATTCCTTCATTCGAAAGCCATGCTCTTGGATAATGAACAAATTTCCTGTGTATTTATTTATCGCTAATCTGTAAGGATTTCTTAGCTCCTGGGGTCCGTCTCCTGATTTAAACATTTTTCTCAAGAACTTCCCATTCTGGTCAAATACCTTTACACAGATATCTTTATAGTCCAGCACATATAAATTCCCGTCTTTATCGCAGTCAATGGACATGATGTATGAAAACTGATAGTCCTCTTCCGCTTTTGTTTTGGCCTCTTCAACTCCAATATCGGCAACAACGGTGAATTTGACACTTTCAATTTTTTGGTTATCTTTCTGTTGACATGACCCCAATGACAGAAGCATAAATACCGCAAATAAAGAAAACAGCTTAAAGAAATTCTCTTTCATTTTCCCTTGCTGTTAAACTTCAAGAGCCCATGATTTCTAATATCCAAAACAAAAAAATTGTCATGATTAAGCTTGAAATAATCACAGCAGCTAGAAAAAATGCAGCTTTGCCTCTCATTTTAGTTTTATCCTGCCCAGAAATGCGATATCATCATTTCCTTTTCTTCTCAATCTAGAGTAAATGTAGTTTTTATAAAAAATTGTAGGATATACATCTTCATAATTTCCCGAATTGATTTTTGTTGTACAAACATATTGCCCGTCTTTTAAATAAACTTGAAAGGTCACTGCAGAATCATCTATCCAGGTGTTCAAAAGGACTAGGATATTATCCTCACTATCGACGGCAACTTTGTAATAATATGGAAAAGATTTTGGAAAAGACATTTTATCTCGATTCATCTTTATATATTGACGCATCCATTCTTTTCCCTGCTCGGTTCTTTGATTCTCTATCGTCTTATTTAAAAGATGATCGATGTCACTTTTCTTAACTTCTTTTCTCTCCAAATTTAATTTAAAAGAGAACAATTTTTCTCCATTTAAAGAATAGATATTTATTTCCGGATTTCCTGTAAACGCGACGAGAAGTTTGTCACTATCAATTTTAGATATATATACTCTTCCATAAAAGTGCACTGCCGTTAGCTTTGATCTCATCCATTCTTGGGTAAACGAAGCCACATTTATTTCCTTTCCCGTCCATATATTTTTAATAAAGATATTATCTGCTCTAGAACTAGTGACTTTCCTCTCACCTGGACCAAAACTTCCTGTGACAATTGCAATTTTATTGTTTTTTAGAGAAATACAGGAGTTAGCGTTATAATTTATTTTTAGTAATTTGATAAATTTTCCATCAAAATCAAAAACACTAATTCTTCTACTTAAACCATATTCCTTGATGATAAGGTATTTTTCATCTAAGATTGATAACTCTGAAGGATGATTTAAATCTCCTGGCCCTTGACCATATTGCCCAAATTCAAATAAAAGATTTCCTTGTTCATCAAATTTATAAACTTTATGGTTTGCAGAGGCAGACCTGAAAAAACTCCCATCGGGTAGAAAAGCGAACCTTTGATCAACATCTCTAAACAAGATATCCCAGTTAGTGTTCGTGCCAAATTCTGGATCTGGGATTATCGTAATCTTACCTTTCTTATAGACATCTATGAGGTCCGCTGAAACAGAGAGGCAGATAGGTAGGATAATTGTTAAAGCGATAAATATTTTTTTCATTCAGCTCTGCAGTAATTCTTTTATTTATTTTGCATCCTGCTGGCCGCTAGTTCTCGGTTTTATTATTTTCAAACCACCGAACCAGGGATTTTACATATTCTTCCAGACATTTTTGACTTCTTTGAGTTTTTCATAAGCCCAGGCGCGGATTCTATCTCCGTAAAAATAGAAAATGGGGATGGCGATGAGAATAAAAATCGTCGAGCTGATGAGTCCGCCGACCGCTGAAAGAGCTAAAGAAGACCAGATGTATCTTCTTCCCTCTTCCACCTGGACCAGGACCAAGGGCAGCATCCCCAGAACGGTCGTGCTTGTCGTGAGAAAAATGGGTCTGATCCTCTCCCTTGCTCCCTTCAAGACGGCTTCGAGGATGGGAAGGCCCTCTCTTCTTCTTAAATTGATATGGTCAACGAGCAGGATCGA
>JABAOC010011678.1_pt2 | contig 10882 bp, 10 predicted proteins | sample 7062161 | NCBI WGS metagenome assembly JABAOC01 (sample SAMN14538625, study PRJNA623070) | marine sediment metagenome | biome: marine biome [ENVO:00000428]; feature: marine pelagic biome [ENVO:01000023]; material: deep marine sediment [ENVO:00002113] | place: India: Gulf of Khambhat ...
GCTTTGACGCTTCTTTAAGAGCCCTGGCAATTGTATTGGCTCGCTGTCCCTGGCCAACGATCAAGACCCGATGTGGTAAACGGGAGAACAGGACCGCATAGATCCAGCGCCAGATAGTGATCGCCGGCCAGACGATGACCAAGAAGTAGAGGAAGAACGTCCGCGGTAGCTGGCTCGGAATCAGGAAGAAGACGGGCAGGTAAATCAACAGGTTGATTATACCCACCACAAGCACCCGCGCCGCGCTGGTCATTTTTCCGAATGAAGACGGAATGTCGTAGAGATCGTTTAGCCAGGCCAGGATCAACCAGCCGCCAAACAGGACGGGAAACCAGTACCAGCGGGCTTCAACCTGGCTGGCAACATCGAGGCCGGCATTCGCGGTTTGTTGCCAGAGGAAAAGAGCGCCAACCACAGCCAGAGCCACCAAAAGCACATCTCCCAGTACCAATAGCCGCTTGCGTTCGGACAAGGAGATAGAGAAGCCCTGGTATTTGTTTATGACACTGTTTTGGAAAGCAGAGAACTTGTTGCCGAATTCAATAGAAGGAACTATTTGGTCTTTTATCTGTATGTTCATGATCCACTCCTCGACTCATTGATCCTTACAGTTATGAGTTTATTTGCAGGGTACGCTTAACGGGCTCAGGAACGTGCCCAAAGCGATTGAGCGACGACTCAGGCAATGGTCAGGAGTGTATCAAGCTTGAAAACTACGGCTAACTCCGTTGACGTAGCATATAATTGTTGCTATAATCGAATGGCCTGGGTCGAACGCTATAGGACGCAGGACCGTACACCTAAACGTACGCCCTGCCGTGCTCAACAGGTTTACTCCCATAAACTTGTTGAGATTAGCTTTGACCTTGGTTGTCCTGAGCTGGCTCGCTCTCGCGAGCCAGCTCAACTCTGATTTTGCTATGCCGGCTCAAAGTTTTTAGATCAGGTTGAGTTTTAGTTAACTTTTCATTGTACTTCCCTTTCACGTAGAGTACTGAGGCAAAATAGGCGTTACTACTCAGCCAGAAGGTGCAACGCACTTACTTTTCACGAATTCAGGGCCGTATNNACTAAAGTGCGTTGCACCTGGGCCAGCCTGGGTAGTAACAAATAGGCTATGATTTTTTCGACGGCTTCGCTATCTGTCTACTCGTGTTTAAACCTTAGACCCTTCAACTAACTCCTACGATCTTGCCAGCGACGCAGCAGGCTCTTGAGCGAATCTATATCTTCCATTCTCCCCCGTGTAGCAGCCTCAGGTACAGTAGATATATCCTCGATCCGAAATCGGTACCAGGCTCGAAAGAGCAAAGAGTAACCCAATTTACGCGTTCGGTTTTCGGATTGATCGGCCAATAAATGGATAACGTATGATAGTACGGCGATACCCAGAATCTCGTCGCCTACCAATAGAGCAGCTACTGCACCAAGAAGGGCAAACTCATAACCGTGCAATGGTAGAATTAGCCGATGGTCGCCTCGCCAGCGGTAATACGAATAGTCGATGATGTGATCGACATCTGGCAGTACGCCCGTGGTCAGGGCCGCCACACAGGCAGCGGGCTCCCCGGTTGCCCACCAGCCGACTCCTCCCACCAGCGTCGAGATAATAACATGCTTATGAGGCAACATAATCAATCCCGCTACAAAAGAGCACGCCCCATTTGGCGCAAGCGTTGGGCGTCAACACGCTTGGGGAACGAGTAGTAAGTCGCCTGGCTTGTATCCATTCGATGCCCTTGCACGGTGTCCTGCTCAATCTGTTCCACCGCTTCAAGCAAAGCTTGAACACCGATCTGCTTGGATCGCACCATCAAATCATGCAAAGAGTCGGTAGGGTAAATCGGCACTGGAAGTTGCACAATGATGTCGCCCGCGTCCAACTTTTCGACCATGTAGTGTACGGTGACGGCTGCCTGACGCTCGCCGTGGACCATTGTCCAGAAGTTGGGCATCATGCCCTGGTAGCGTGGCAAAGGTGCTGAATGCAGATTGATACAACCCAGTGGCGGCACCTCAAGGACACGTTGTTTGAGAATTTGGCTGGCAGCCACAGAGATAAGCAAGTCTGGGCGGATCTCGTCGCGCAGGGTAGTAACAAACTCGGATGCGTTGATCTTAGAGGGCTGGTAAATTGGAACATCATAGCGCCAGGCAACATCGACTGCAGAGTAGGGACGAGTCAGGGTTGCCAGACGATTAAGTTTATCGGCGATCTTAGCCCAAACGAACCGCGCTGATAAACGGGCAAAATCCCACGGACCATAGAATTCGTAAAGACGTCTGGCGGTGGCACTCAGGCCCTCATTGAAGGAAGGCAAGATGATCAGTGCCACGATGTCCTCATGCCGAGCAGTACACAGCGCCGCCAACGCTGGTGGCAAGTAAAATGGCTCTTCCTGGGTAACAAGCGCAATCCGCATCAATCTGCCTCCAAATAGCTGGCAAAAACCTCACACATGGGCGCAAACTCGAATTCGTTCAGCAGGGCCCGTAGTCGGCTTTCGGTTTTGCCTATATTGACATAGTGACGAAAGCGAGTACGCAAGGGCGCGTTAGGTATGCGGGGCTGATCCGGGTCAAACTCCCAGGGATGCAGATAGACGACGGCTGGATGTCCTTGGGCATTAAGATGACGAATGGCCTGGCGTGTGATCCAGAGTGGGAAAAGTCGGAAATAGCCCCCGCCTGCCACCGGCCAATTCTGTTTGCCCAACCGTATTGTGCTGACCGGAAACTCCCACAAATCGCCAAACGTCTTATTAGCAAATCGATTGGCATTGCTTATGCCGTATCGATCGTGAGCCACCAGCGGAAAAATGCTTGAGTCATATATAATGTTATGATCACGCAGTATATCCAAAGCCCACAAAGATTGTTTGGTAATTGAAAAAGCAGGGGCACGATAACCTGCCGGCTGCGGCAAGCCGTTGAAGCCGTTAAGTGCTCGTCCGATGGCATCAAGCGACTGGCGTAGGTCAGCAGCGAACTCATCAGGCGTTTGGCGGTAAATGAGTTCGTGCCAATAACCGTGGTTGGCTATTTCGTGACCACGTGTAGCGATCTCCTTGACGAGATCAGGATAGCGATCTGCGATCCAGCCCAATATGAAGAAGGTAGCGTGCACATCGTAGTCCGCGAGCAGGCGTAGGATGCGGCGCGTATTAACGACAACCCGGCTGGGATAGTGATCCCAGGTCGATCGATCAACTACCGTCTGGAATCCATGGACCTGAAAATACTCTTCGACATCAATGGTCAGAGCGTTGAGTATTGAAGCCATAAACATTACTCTCCGTATCTCACTAAAATGTCATCTTTGAGACATTGGGACAACATCGGTAGATGAACCAGTCAAAATAGCTTATAATGTGGCAGTAGCGGTCACTGGTTCGATTGAGAAAATTCTGAACCTTTTTTATTATTAGGTATCAGTCGGCAAATTTGGAGCAAATCCTTTGGCTCTATTCCTGGCAACCGCGGTCCAGCAAAATTGCCGGCTTCGGTCAAGTGCATCATCAGGTATCCAAATGATAACCTCGTTGCCACGTACTGTACTGGTCGCCTGGGCTGATTTGATGTTGCTCCAGCCTTCATTCGTCTCATTCCGGGCATAAAGATAGGTTTTGCCAGTATCGTGCCTGTACCGAACTCGAAAATCTAGACCCAGACCGTTTTTCGCCAAACCGGTGTCGGCACGGCAATCCTTATCGATATAGAGAATATATTCCAAAGGCTTGCCTGCCGGTCCCACTTCTCCGGCGGTGTAGAAACCTATTTTGAGACTGGTCCCGTCGTGACCAAGAGCCAGACTCACCAGGTCATAATTCGAGAATGGGACATCGCCAACTATATCAGACATCACTTGCTGCGCCATGCGTGGTTGGACAATGATATCGCCGCTTCTGATTTCCTCTTGGAACGGAACACTCCGACCCACCCGTTTGCCCACGTTCTTCCAACTAACCCAGGCATACGTACTGACATAAGCGGATTCTACCCCTTGACTGGAAACCTTAACCTGGAGCGGACCAACGTACGCTCGCGGTTCCAGTCCCAGACTGGTAAAGAATACCTCCCGGCCGTCAAACCCGGTAGCAAATGAAGCCGGCGCTTCAGCCGACAAGAAAGTTGTACCCTCAGGTATCGGCACGCTAACTTTCACATCCCATACCTGTTTGCTGGTGTCACTGAAAGGATAGATGCTGTAAGTGATAATGTCATCCGCTACAGTGCCACCGGCCTCGAGTTGCACGCGAGAGTCAGCCGGAGGCCTCCAATTCAACCACTGCAGAGCGGTGTCAACGACTTCGTCTTCCGTCACATATTCACCGGGCTCGTCTCCTTTCCACGCGATCCAGCCATGCGTGACAAAAGTAGTCTTGGTTGGATCGGTCACTTCGACTATGAAGTAAGCGTTCTTGATAGACCGGTAGGCAACAGCCGTGACAAAGGTTATCTCTGCGCCGTCAAAGCTAACCTGAGTTTCTGGCCGGGCCCCGGCCTCAAGGAATCGAGTTCCTTGGGGGAGCGGAAACTTGAAGGTCAAGTCAGTAAAAGACCAGTCGACTTTACTCGAAAAACTGACATTGTATAAGATTTTGCCATTTTCATACGAGGGGCGTAACCGAAACTTAAAAGGCGGCCAGTCAGCATTAGCTTGCCGCGGTGCGGAGATGAGGTTCATCAAAATGGCAAGAACAATCAGAATAGACCAGTGAGCCATCCATCCTGATCTTCCAGTCTTGAACATAAGTGCAATCCACCTCAATTAAACCCTCTTCCCAAAAAGGCAAGGTTGGGCGGTCGGGTTAAAAATTAGTGTTAGGGCGCACTTGGTAAGATTAGTTTTCTGTCCCGACGAGCACTACATCGTTCGGGGTAACATTAAAACCGACTCCGCCCAGGGTCGCCCACTCACCGGTGAGGGCGCTGTAAGCGTGAAGCTGCTCTTGTCCAGGTTGCGCGACTACAATCAATGAATCATTCACTTTGAATATATCATCAGGATCAACACGAAAATCGGCTCCGCGCAGGGTCGCCCACTCACCAGTCAGGGCGCTGTAACCGTGAAGCTGCTCTTGTGCGGGCTGCGCTACCAAAATCACAAGATTGCTTGCGACCGCAATATCATCAGCATCAACACGAAAACCGATTCCGCCAAGAGTCGCCCATTCGCCTGTAAGAGCATTAAAGGCATGAATCTGGTCCTGTCCGGGTTGCATTACCACAGCAACCACATGGTTACTGATGTTTGGTATTTCGTGAGTAGCGGTCAAAGTAGCTGTGATTATTTGATTGTTAGTTCTTATAGGCTTTGTCACTGTAGAATCATATGCGGCAACCGCTTCAGAAGAAAAGAGTATCACAGCTAGACCTAACATTGACGCGATAAAACATGAAACNNATCGAAAACACTTTTCGCTTATTCATCATTTCCTCCCAGCCTTTTTTAATAGTTTGAGCTGTCGCTCGCTTTGTGGTTTATGGTAACAAGATAGCATGCGCCCTAACACTCAGTGAGAGAATACAGGGGAATACCCCTTTTCAACGTACCCTTTTTCAACAAGTAAGCGCTCATACAGTGCCTCAATCTGCCCCACCATTCGTTCTGCGCTGAAGGCGGGTACCACCCGGTTTCTAGCACAGCGCTTCATCCTTTGTGCTTCTTCTGGATGATCTAACAGCCATATCGCATTCTCAGCTAACTGAGGGGGGTCCCCAGGCGGTGATAACAATCCAGTCTGTTGGTGAGTTACCAACTCTGGTACACCATCTACGGCCGTGGCTGCTACCGGCACACCCACAATCATCGCCTCCGTCAGCGCCCGCCCCAAACCCTCCCAAAGGGAGGAAAGAACGAACAAATCGAAGATAGATAATATTTCCGGCACGTCGTCCCGATATCCTAACACCCGGATCCGTTGATCATCGCCGATTGCGTGGTGAACCTCTGAGGCCAACGGGCCGTCGCCTACCATGATAAACTGAACGTCCGGTTTCTGTTGCAAAACAATTTTGGCTGCGGCCACAAAATCTAACGGCGCTTTTTGGGTTGATAAGCGGCCGATCGTACCGATTATGGGTTGGTTTGGCGATATACCTAAGCTGTGGCACTTTTCTACCCGATCTACATTTACCTTGAAGCGATTTAGGTCAATCCCACTGTAGATGGTCGTGAATTTTTCCGGCGGAGCAAGATTTATATTAATGGCTTCCTGCTTGTTCAAGTCGGAAACAGTGATCAGCCCATCGCTAAGAGAAGCAGCATAGCGCTCAATCAGGATATACAGCCATTCTTTTATGGAAGAGGTATAAGACTGCCATGGCCGGGTGTGCGCGGTACGGGCAACTTGCCAGCCAAAACTGTGAAACGTATGGATAACAAATGGTACTTTTGCCCGTCGTGCGGCAATACGTCCCACAGTACCAGCCTTGGCGCTATGGGTGTGAACGATGTGATACTTCTGCCTCTTGATAAAGTCAGTAATTTGATTTAGCGCCCGCCTATCAGCCTGGGGTTTAACGGAGCGACTTAAATCCGGGAAAAGGAAGAAGGCATCAGCATAGGCCCGACCTCGCGCCTCCCAATCAGTGTAGTCTTGTCCAGTGGCCAGGTGTACCTCGTAGCGCTCACGAGCGTGACCCTTGACTGTAAGCAGAGTATTATCCTGCGCCCCGCCAATTCCCAAATGGGTAATTAAGTGAAGTACTTTTATTCTTTCCATGTTAGAGCGACTCCCAAATGGCATCCTTAACATTGCAGATCGTTTCTTCGAGACTCTGTTCGGTATCTATGTCATAAACATATCTCGTCCCAGGCATATACCAATCCTGGCTTTGGCGATGACGAGCCTCCAGGTAAGCGTCTCCATCTTGCCCATTGCGTTCACGGTTTCGTTTTTTGGCAGTTTCAAGCGACACTTGGAGCTTGAGTGCGATGTCGGGTGGTGGAATTGGCCTGTACAGCCGTTTTTCAAGCCGGGCCAAGCGATTGTAGATAGCCACAACTCGCCCTGTCTTGAGCGGCTCTTCCTCTAAACGGGGGCTGTCCATGGCTCCTATTACGTTTGATGGGTAACGATCGCACACAATGATTTCACCTTGGGCGGCCAGGCGTCTGGTCTTAAGAATGAGCCGCTGCCGGTCCCAGGCCAGAGTGATCGCCCTCAAGGCATAGGGTATAGAAGACAGTCCCTTAAACTTGTGCTGGGATGGATTTGAATCGCTTGAGGGAATCTGATCTTTGAGGCGACTGACACGTTGCAAAGACATTAGCCTGCGGACCAGAGCCAGAGCGATATTGACCGGGGCAGTCAACCAGGATGAAGGTGGTTTGCCGGTATGTATAACTTTGACAGCGAACGTATCACCTAACCAGTGCGTCGTCTCTGTGACAAGCGTGGATTTACCGGTTGCATCAGCTCCGACAAATGCAATGACCGCCCCCCCAGCCTGCAACACCTTGTTCTTCTGTTTTGTCCCCATACGCCGCCGCACTTCAGCCCATAGCACCCGAACATAGGCCAGGAGCCTTTTGAAAAAGGAGTATTTGGCATAAACCTTAAGCCGTCGCCGGACCTGTTGGGCTAACATCATTCTCTCAATAAGAGGGCTATCACCATTGAGGGTCTCAACGCACCTAACGAATAACGGTTCGTCTATCACCGGACAGTGTTCTTGTAATAGGGACAAGGCCTCAGTCAGATCACCGCCATCTTGTAACCAGCGGACCTCTGTTTTCAGGCTCTCAGACTTTCGCCACAGAGATACCAGATCGAACAGCGAGCCATACTTAATGAACATCCTCAAAGTAAACAAAACGAGTTCAGCCGGCTTGGATGATACCCTGATTTGATCAGAATAGTACACATTCTCCAGCAGCATCGTCTCGAAAGGAAACAGATGACTTTTTACGTAACTTTCACCCGTTAGCACCCGGCTGAATAGATGGACGTGAATAAGTTGTCTGGTGTCTGGGTCGAGACCGTAATAGTGGCGAATGCTCGGCGGATTTGCTCCCCATCTGGCAACTGCTGGCTTATAGCCGAGATGCGAGAGAATGGTTAGCGCCTGCGACAAAGATTTTCGGTCTACGAGCAGATCCAGGTCCATCTTGCCTGCGGTGGCCTGGCCCAGATCAATGTTACTTTTCCAGTGACTATAGACAATCTCTTCTCGATTGAATGTGTCGACGAGACAATCTACCATTGTTGCAGTCTGGGTTTCTTCTTGGTGCATTGGAACGTACTCTGTTATCATATTGACTTACACCTGAAGTTTGTAAGCTGAGGTCTGAAGTTCAGACGTTGGCAAGTGCCTGTTGAGCCTGCGTTGAGCGTGCCAAACAGCAACTAAACTGCCACCCACCCGAAAAAGGTTGCCTATGATGAGGGCCAGCGCAGCAGCCGGCAGCCCGCCGGACGGAATTAGCAAGAAACAAGCAAGCGCAACGGCGCCGGTCGTGAGAATCTGCAATGGCAACTGTACTCTAAAATACCTGGCTGATGTGATTACAAAAAGAAGCATGGTTGCAATATAGTCAATGCCTGCGGCCAACATGACCAACGCAAACAGTCCGGGCAGGGCGTATTCCGCTCCATAGAACAAAGTCAGAATAAAACGTCCGGCAAAAAGAGCGACCACGACCCCCGCGCCAGCCAGCACCACACCGATTCCAACCAGTCTAAGACTGAGTCTGCGAAACGCCCTGGCGTTGATTGCGGCATAGTACTTGGCTAATCTTGGACTGGCCGAACGCCCCAGGGCCTGTACAACCGTAGGGGCTACCTTTTGGAAAGAGGCTATGGCAGCAAAGATGCCCAACTGGTACGCGCCCAGGTGCCCCTCAATGAAATAGCGGGGTATGTTGGTATTGAACGAGATCAACATGGTTACAAAGCCAAGGGGTAACGCAAGCCAGGCTAATCTGGCCAGGGTCGTTTTATTCCAGCGCGGCCGCGGCAACTCTTTTGGAATGAGATTACCGATTAGCCTGGTTGATGGATTCAGGCTCAGGGCTGCGTTACGAAGATCATAACCCAGCATAATCACAACTCGAGCCGAAGCCAGACCTGCGACACCCCAGAAAACGCTGCCGGTTAGATAAAAGCCTAGACCAAGACCTATAAGTGACAAGGGTCCCTTGATTATCATTGACTTGGCAATACGATCCAATCGTTCCTGCTGCATAAATAGGCCGTAAAAGGCATCACTAATAGCCTCACTAGCTTTGGACATCGCTGTAGCAAGAACAATCAGGGCCACTTCCCATTGAAAGCCCGAGACAGTTACAACCCCCACAACGACTAGCAACGCCAGCGCTGTCGTAATCAGGCGCAAAGCGAAATAGTCTCCAAAAAGATACTCCTGCTTGGAATCGGTTGCCTGAACATCTCGCAAGCGCAAGGTGGCAAACATGAATATCGGCGCAGTCGTTGCCAGGGCCAGGGCAAATTGGCCTACATGCTCAGGCGAGCCAAGTTTGGCCAGCACGATGGTCATTGCAAACCAGGAAGCAGCATTAATAACGTTACCCACGAATGTCCACGAGAAATTGGCTCGTAGGGTCAAGCCGGAAGGCCGGTTGGGGACAGATGTATTCAAGCTTGTCGTTTCCTCTCTTGCATAAGGATTGTCTTTTTCTGGTTTTAGGTTGCCGGGCGATATTGCCGACTTTCTAAACCTTAATTTCCCCAGCAACTCAAATCGATTTGCAGGCATTCTTCAAGTTCAACAAATTCATCCCGATATAATTGACCGAAACGCTTCCTTACTTCTTCATTTAGGGGTGGCAATGAGTCGCCCTTGGCCAACCATCGCTCAACACCTAGCCGCCTAACGAAGTCAACGACCCACTCTAAATGCCATTTACGAAATTGGCGTGCTGTCTTCGCAGCAAGATTATAAGCCAATTGACTATGCGGCACGCTGCTCACGTTAACTTTTCTACTACCGGCACATGAAGGAAACCCATCCACATCAATATCCAGGAAATTTGCCAAGGTCTTTTTGGTTTTGAACACATCATCGACAGCATCTTCAAACAACAGGACTAAGATTTCTTTCCTATCAAAATATCGCAAGTACCGCTTAATAAATTTGCTATAAAATCCATGTTCCAATGTCCTGGGTATAGAAGCCACGAAATCCTCAAACGAACCTACATAGTTCCTTCGCTGAACGAAAAAGCCATAATGTGAATACGATCGGTCAACTGGGTGCCGCAACATAATTATCAACTTACCTTCGGGCAATGTCTTGGAAATTCGCTCTGGACATTCCTCACACTGATAATACTGTGGTGAGATCTCTCCAATCGCTTGATACTGTAGCGTGAGCTCTGATAGTGGAAAAAATGTCCTATACCAATCGAGACCACGCTCATAGTGTCTATCGAAGAAGCGAATTTCTTTACGCCGGGTTGGCATATACACACCTGGATGGCTGGCCAGCAATGAATGCAGCCAGGTAGTGCCACCTCGCGCCACGCCGATACCTAAAAAGGTAGGTAAAGTCATCTAATTTTCTCCACATCAAAGCTTTGCGGCAAGAGCTAAGAAAGTGTCCAGAAACAACTTCCTGTTTTCAGGCCAAAATTCCGGCTGAATATCCTTCAAAATGCGCAAAGTAATTCTTGGACGTGGCCTAAATGGATTTTACGCACAACAAGGCACCCGAAAGAAACAGAAACACAGCGAAATATTTGGAATAATTTTTGTTAGTGAGATCCATATAGACTAACCTTTCCGTAAATATGAAAATTGTAATACTGGCAATCAGATAGATGCCAATTCCCGATAATCTAACATCGACACTGTGGCCTGAAACCAGTAAGGTCACTATTTGAAATGTCGCAAAGGTGGCGTATGAGAGTGCCACG
>JABAOC010041023.1_pt1 | contig 10880 bp, 13 predicted proteins | sample 7062161 | NCBI WGS metagenome assembly JABAOC01 (sample SAMN14538625, study PRJNA623070) | marine sediment metagenome | biome: marine biome [ENVO:00000428]; feature: marine pelagic biome [ENVO:01000023]; material: deep marine sediment [ENVO:00002113] | place: India: Gulf of Khambhat ...
GTGAAGATATATGCCTGTGAGATCGAGACAGGCGCACCTTTAATTGCCTCATATAAATCAGGTAGAGCTGCAGAAAATGCTGATTATGTGCACAGTTTTGTAGATGGCATAAGTGCACCCTGGGTGCTACCGGAGATGTTTGACTTGGCTAAGACTCTGATAGATGATACTCTGGTTGTTTCTCTAGAGGAGACTGTTGAAGCAATTAGATTGTTGGCTGTGCAGAATAGTGTCGTTGCAGAGGGCGCGGGGGCTGTGTCTGTTGCAGCTGCTCTATCAGGTAGAGCAGGAACGGGCAAGATTGTATGCATAGTCTCGGGAGGANNNCACCGTGATCCAGGGGAATTGAAAGGATCAACACTTTCTCTTGAAACCACTTAGATTCTAAATCTACGTTGAAGCGAGGATGAAATCTTCGACCCGTGTAAAGACGTATAGGGACATACGCACGTCATGTTTTCAGGAACTCGAAGGCGTCTTTCCTTAGGCTAATACCTTATCCCGACTAGAGCCGTGAAAAGTTACAAGAGGCGACGAATAACTCATTCTTGTATTGGTTCTTAAGCTGAATAATGTCAGCCGTAGGATTCTTTCAGGCTCTGGATCACCATGCCCCATGCCTTCACGTGCCAATCCCTTGCCTCTCTCCACTCCTTTCCTTCGCCCCACCCGCCGTGGACCACGGTGATCCGTGTCTTGTTGCATCGTTCGTGTAGACTCACCTCTACTTTGGTGAGGGGCTCCGGCTGATTCATGACTTCCTTGAACTGGTCTGGGCCCTTCCACGTGAAGGCGAGGAGCCGTTTCGGCTCGAAAGCAGTTATCTCGCATCCCTTGGTTGACATGCTGTCGTGGTTGTCGGGGTCCCAGAAGAGCTCGTATGCGCCTCCTTGCCTTGGCTCGATGTGCGCCTCCGGGGCGAACCATTTAGCCACCTTTTCTGCCTGGGTCCACGCCTGCCAGACGTCGTCGGCTGTGGCGTCGACTCTTAGCTCAAGTTTTATGTCTTCCGTTTCTTTTCACCCATCCTTCACACTCAGTTACTTTATGTAACCGTGTTACTTTCAATCACAGAGTCACAAAAAGTAATATATAACTGGTTGCTAACCCAGAGGTAACATGGTGAGCGACTTGACACTAGGCTTCAAGCGGTGCCCGATAGAGGTGACCATGGACCAGCTCGGTGGCAAGTGGACAATGCCCATAATAAGGGACCTCCACATGGGGATGACCCGGTTCAAGGATTTCCTGTCCAACAACCCGGACCTTAGCGCCAAGATGCTGTCCACCCGGCTGAAGGATCTGCAGAGGCACGGCGTCGCCGAGAAGGTCGTCGCGTCCACCACCCCCCTCCTCATCGAGTACAGGCTCACCGAGAAGGGGGAGGCGCTCGGCGACGTGCTCTTCAGCCTCGCCGCCTACTCCGTTCACTTCCACGAGGACAAGGTATACAGAAGACCGCCGGCAGACAAAGAGAAAGACCTTGCCGAGTTGAAGGAGATTTTCTGCCCTTCTTAACGCTAGACGGAGCCTACTTCAGCACGTCCATCGCGAGGTTGAAGCAGACCCTCCTCGTGAGCTCCACCGTCTTGAGGCTCACCCTCTCGTTGGGTCCATGAACCCTCCTGGCGCCCGGCGGCGTCCCGGGGTCGTACAGCCCGAAGCCGTAGCACTCCACCCCAAGGGGACGCAGGAACCTGAAGTCCGTCTTCCCGGGCATGGTCTCGGGGACCAGCGCTGCGCCCGGCATCTCCGCCCTGACCGCCTTGGTCAACGCGTCCACGAAGCCCGACTCCGTGGGGCTGGAGCCGCCGCCCGCCTCGCCGCTGGTGAAGACCACCTCGCCCGGCTCCCGGGGCCAGCCACCCGCCTCGGAGACCGCATAGTCCACCTGGAGCGCATCGGGGTGGTTCTCCAGCATCCAGCCGGTGCCACGCTCTCCCTCGTCCTCCTCGTCGCAGACCAGGAGAAGCGTCAGGCCGCCCCTGGGTGTGAAGCCCGTGGCGCAGAGGTCGGTGAACGCCTGCACGTGGGCCGCCACCATGAAGAGCATGTCGTGTGAGCCGCGGCCCCACACGTAGCCGTCCCTCACCGCCGCTTGGAACGGGTCTACCTCCCCAGTCGCCGGGCTTCTCCACAGGGGCGACGTCCACGTGGCCGGGGCCAAACATCAGCCGCGGGCCGCCGCCGGTGCCGGGGATTCTGGCCACCAGGTTGCCTCTGCCCGGAGCCGACTCGTATACCGTGCCGTCGACTCCACGCCGCCGCAGGTGCCGTCTGACTGTGTCGATGGACTTCATCTCGCCTCCGGGCGGGTTGACGCACCTGTTCCTGATGAGCTCAAGGAGTAACTCGATCATCACCATATGGACGGGCGTCCGACGCTTATATGATGTTAAGGAGACCCGGCTGGCGTTGCCTTAGCCTCCCGGCATGTAACCCGCCGCCTTGAAGGCGCTCGTACCTAGACGGCTTCCCGGATGACCGATAAAATCAATAATAGACGAAGACAACGTTCAAAGTGTGGCTGTTTTGAAGACGGCGGTCGTTTACTGGTCCAACACGGGTAACACGAAGAAGGTGGCCGAGTCGGTGAGGCAGGGCCTGGTGGACGCGGGGTTGAAGCCGGCTCTTATCCGGGTGGAGGACGCGGAGGGCGTCGACTACGCGGACTACGACCTGTTCTGCTTGGGCTTCCCGTCCTACGAGTGGCACACCCCCAAGCCGGTGACGGATTATCTTCGAAGGAACCTCGTGGTGCACAGGAAGAAGGGGCTGGTGAAGACGGCCGCGCCTCGGGTGCCGGGTAAACATGCGTTGATATTCTGCACCTACTCTGGCCCCCACACCGGGCTCAACGAGGCCACCCCCGCCGTCAAGTACGCCGGCCAGTTCTTCGAGCACATAGGTTTCGATGTCGCCGCCGAGTGGTGCATACTGTCGGAGTTCCATGGCTGGGAGGAAGGCAGCACCGAGGGGCGGATGGGGGACATCCGCGGGAAGCCGACGATGGAGGACCTTGAGGAGGTGCGCGTGGAGACCCGTAGGCTGGCTGACAGCCTCATAGACGATTGACGCCGTCGAGTCGCCGCGGCGCTCCACATCATATATACGGCACCGAGCGTAAACAACGGCAGGGCAGCCAGATGGTCAAGTGCGACAAGTGCGGCAAGGACGAGTACATGCCCTTCAGGTGCAAGTACTGCGGTGGCTACTTCTGCGGCGAGCACAGGCTACCGGAGATGCATGACTGCCCCGGCACGTACAACTACAGCCGAAGCACCACCGGCCAGACGGGCTTCAGGGCCACGGGGTACAGCTACGCCCCCAGGCCCAGACGCACGCTGTTCTGGTTCAGCCAGAAGGAGCTGCGGGAGCTAGCCATAGGGCTGCTGGTGATCCTGGCGATCCCCCTCGTCAGCTACTGGAGGAGGGTGCTGGAGAGCCCGGTCGTTTTCGGCGCCTACTTCCTCATATTCGGGCTGGCGTTCATACTTCACGAGGTGGCGCACAAGTTCACGGCGCAGAGGCTCGGCTACTGGGCCGAGTTCAGGCTCAACCAGCAGGGCCTCATGCTGACGCTGCTCAGCTTGATCTCGCCGTTGAAGATAATCGCCCCGGGCGCCGTGATGATAGGCGGCACGATGGACTGGGACGACTACGGTAAGGTGAGCGTCGCCGGCCCCGCGACCAACATAGGGATGGGGCTCTTCTACTTCGCCGTGTACCTGGCCACGGGCAGCCAGCTGGTGGCCACGCTGGCCCGGATAGGCATGAACATCAACGCCAGCCTCGCGCTCTTCAACCTCCTACCCTTCGGCGTCTTCGACGGCGCCAAGGTGCTTAAGTGGAACCGGGCGGCGTGGGGCGCCGCCGTGGTGGCCGCGGGCATCCTTTTCTTCATCTCGTTCTAGCTTCGCATTTGTTCCTCGTTTAGTGGCTTGGGTGGCCGGCCGCCGTGGTCAGACTCTTATCTATCCATGGCGTATTCAAGCACGCTATGATAGTCGTTCCCGGACCCGCGTCTAAAGAGCTCGGTGAGGCGGTGGCGGCCCAGCTGGGGCTCACCGCCCAGCCCGTCGAGCATAGGCTCTTCCCCGACGGCGAGAGCTATCTGCGGCTGCCGGAGGGCGTCGGTGGCGAGAAGGTGGCGCTCGTCCAGACGACGGCCCCCGACCCGGACAGGAAGATGATGCAGCTGCTCATCATGGCGAGGACGGCCAAGGACCTCGGGGCCGCACACGTGGCTGCGTGCGTACCCTACCTAGCGTATATGAGGCAGGATAAACGGTTTCTGGGGGGCGAGGCGCTGAGCCTGGACGTGGTCCTCGGGCTCATGGAGGCCGCCGGCGTGGATGACCTCGTCGTTGTCGACGCCCACAGCGCGTCTTCCCTCGCGGAGATTGAGGCGGGGCACCGGGTGAAGGTGCACAACCTATCGGCCATACCGCTCCTCGCCGAGTACGTAAAGGAGCGTGGATACGACGGCGCCTACAGCCTCTCACCGGACGTGGGCGCCATACGCCTCGCCGAGGCGGCGGGGAGGGTCCTCGGGGGAAGACACGGCTACTTCGAGAAGAGCAGGGACCGCCGCACCGGGGAGATAACGATGGAGGTCAAGGACCTGGAAGTCGGGGGAGTGAACGCCGTGGTTTTCGACGACATCATCAGCAGCGGCGGCACCACCGCCCGGGCGGTTGAGGGCCTGAAGCGTCAAGGGGCCGCGGACGTGGCGGCGGCGTGCGTCCACGCGCTGTTCATGCCGGGCGCCGAGGAGAGGATCAGGGCCGCAGGGGCGGACCTAATCGTCTCCGCCGACACCGTGGAGTCCAGGCACGCCGGGGTGACCGTGGCAGGGCTCATAGCGGGCTGCCTAGAGAAGCTCTAAACCGATACCTATTTCACGCAGGTCACTGGAACGTATAGCGGCGAGATGATAAGTAGCAGGATAAAGCTCAAGGTCCAGGCCGTCAAGGCGGTCAGGGACCCCGAGAACCGGGAGGCGTTCCAGATCGACTTCGTGGAGGTACGGAGCAAGCCCCCCATGGTGATGATGAGCAACCCCGACGTCCCCGAGGAGATCAACCAGATGGTGGTCCAGGTCACCAAGAGCTTCAAGGGCATCATGCCGGGGAGCCAGAGCAACACCTACGAACAGCGTAAGCTCACCCTCATACTCACCGGCGAGGAGCTTGAGAGCTTCAACATGAAGCCCTACCCCAACCAGCTGTATGAGCTCAGCATCTCAGGCGGCCAACTCAGCTTCAAGGAGCTCTAGCCGCCTTACCGTTAAATCCGGCGCCGCCGATTCTCCACATGTGGTTCCATGGACGAGGTAATAGACATAGACTACCAGAGCTTCGAGGAACAGGTTCTGGGTTCGGAGAAGCCCGTGGTGGTGGAGTACTGGCACCATAAGTGCCCTTCATGTATGGAGATGAAGCCCATGTACGAGCGGATGCCGGGGATCATGGGCGACAGGATAAGGTTCATGCGGATGAACCTGCTGGAGAGCAGGGAGAACCGCACCCACGCGATAGGGGAAGGCGTCAGGAGCACCCCCACTTTCATACTCTACTGCGAGGGCAGGCCCACCGGCGTCATCATAGGCGTATGGGGGCTTGAGGACTTCAAGGAGGCGCTGGAGAAACTCCTGAGGATGAAGGACGGGTGCCTCATGGGCACCGCGCTGGAGCCTGAGTAGGTTGGTAGAGCCCATCGACGTCGTCGTCATAGGCGGGGGCCCCGCGGGGCTCACGGCCGGGCTTTACGCGAGCAGAGCCCGGCTGTCCACCGTGGTGCTGGCCGGCCCGAAGCCAGGGGGCCAGATATCTTACACGTATAGGGTGGAGAACTACCCGGGGCTCCACGAGCCCACCACGGGGCCCGAGCTCGTGGAGCGGCTGGTGACCCACGCCACGGGGTTCGGCGCCGAGCTGGACCGGCGGGAGGCCACAGCAGTGGACTTCTCAGCGAGCCCCTACAGGGTCTACGTCAAGGACGACGTGATCGAGGCCAAGACAGTGATAGTCGCCACGGGATCAAGGAACCGTAAGCTGGGCCTGGAGTCCGAGGCTAGGCTGCTGGGCAGAGGCGTGTTCGTGTGCGCCACATGCGACGCCGCCCTCTACGAGGGGCTCAGGGTCGTGGTGGTGGGCGGCGGAGACTCCGCCCTCCAGGAGGCGCTGGACTTGACCCGGTTCGCGTCGGAGGTCGTCATAGTGCACAGGCGGAGCCAGCTATCAGCGTGCAGCTGCCTCAGGGCCCAGGCCGAGGAGAACCCCCGTATAAGTTTCATGATGGACACGGTGGTGGAGGAGATCATAGGCGACACGGTCGTGGAGGCCGTGCGACTCCGGGACAACGCGACGGGGGAGGCGGAGGTGCTGGCGACTGACGGCGTGCTCATAGCGGTGGGTTGGGAGCCCAACTCCGAGCTGTTCAGGGGCCAGCTGGAGCTGGACCCCGACGGCTACATCGTGGCCGACGGCGTGAAGACGTCCAGGCAGGGGGTGTTCGTCGCCGGCGACCTCAACGACACGCGTTACAGGCAACTGGTGACGGCGTCGGCGAGCGGCTGCATGGCGGCGCTGGAGGCCGAGTGGCTCCTCACCCGAAGCGGCTGACCACCACCACTTTTATCGTGCCCGGCGTCATGTTCAAGGGAGCCCTCGATGAAGGTAGTCTTCCTGGGAACCAGCGGCAGCATGCCCACGCGGCGGAGGGGCAGCAGCAGCGTCGTCGTAAGCGTGGGTCGAACCATGTACATGTTCGACTGCGGGGAGGGCACCCAGCGCCAGATGGTCTGCGCCGGGCTCGGGTTCAGGCGGAAAACCATGATATTCCTGTCGCACCTCCACGGCGACCACGTGCTCGGGCTCCCCGGGCTCCTCCAGAGCATGAGCCTCCTCGGTAGGGAGAAGCGGCTGGACGTCTACGGGCCTACGGGGACCGTGGGGTACGTCAGGGCGTTCAGCGAGACCCTCGGGGGACCCTCGTTCCCAGTCATAATCCACGAGATAGCTGAGCCGGGCGTCGTTTACGGCGGCGACGGGCTGGAGGTGGTGGCCGTCAGGTCCAGCCACAGGGTTGAGAGCTGGAGCTACGGACTCTGGGAGAAGCCTCGGCCGGGACGGTTCCACCCGGACAAGGCCAGGGCGCTGGGCGTCCCCGAGGGCAGGCTCTGGTACAGGCTTCAGCACGGCGAGCCGGTCACAGTGGACGGGAGGGTGATCGAGCCCATGGAGGTATCCGATCCGCCGAGGCCGGGCAGGAGGGTCGTGTACAGCGGCGACACGAGGCCGTACCCTGGGATGATCGAGCTTGCCCGGGGCGCCGACCTGCTCATCCACGAAGCCACGTTCAGCCACGAGCTGCAGGAGAGGGCGGCGGAGGACGGCCACACCACGGCGCAGGAGGCCGCGGAGGTTGCCCTGGAGGCCGGCGCCAAGAGGCTGGCACTGGTACACATAAGCTCCAGGTACTACGACCCGGACGTGCTTCTCTTAGAAGCGAGACAGGTGTATGAGGACGTTTTCGTGGCCGAGGACCTCATGGAGATCGAAGTCCCGCTGCCGTGATCAGGGGGTCCAGGGCGTCGAGGCTCCGCTGCACGTCGCTGTAGGACTCGACTGTGACCCAGCCGCTGAACCCGTTGCCCCGCAGCAGGCCCATCACCCCTTCCCAGTCTATGCCGCCGTCTCCTATGGGTAGGTGCTGGTCGGTTTCGCCGTCGTTGTCGCTGACGTGGACGTGCCTTATCCTGTCCCCGAAGCGCCGTATGAACTCGGCCGCCTCGCCGTTGAGGCTGGCGTGGGCCACGTCCAGCACCATGCCCATCGGCTGATCCATCTCCCCGTAGAAGAGCTCAAAGTCCTCGACAGAGACCAGCAGGTACGGCGTGGGCCCGGGGACGTTCTCTATGAGCAGGTCCACGCCGTACTCCTCGGCGTACCTGAGCAGCCACCGGAGGGAACTGAGGTTGAGCTCCCAAGCCCTGCCCATCATGAACCTGTCCGTCGCCGTGGTCCACCCAGGGTGCACAACCACGCACCTGGCGTCCAGCTCGCTGGCGAACCTGATGGACGCCCTGATGCGTTTGAGTATCCACTCCCTGATGAGATCGTCGTCCGCAGCCAGGTTGGTGTCAGCGTAGGGAGCGTGGATGCTGAAGCGTAGCTCGTAGCTGGCCATGAGCTCCTGGAGACGCTCGACGAGCTTGGGGTTCAACGCGTGGTGGCCGCTGTCCGCCAGCTCTACGCATCGCGTGCTGAGGCGGAGGAGCTCGGGGAAAGCCTCCTCCAGCGGCCTGTCAAGGAGGTGGAGCGTCGACGCCGCTAGGTTCATCTGCATTCAGACACAAGGGTACCGGGTTCCACATAAGCCTTTTATCCCGTGCCTCTGATGCAGACTCAACTAGGTGGTGTTTTGATCGAAGTAAAGGACGGGGTGACCTGGGTGGGCGCCGTGGACTGGGACGTGAGGAACTTCCACGGCTACGTGACCCACAGGGGGACGAGCTACAACGCGTACCTGGTGCAGGGCGAGAAGACGGCGCTGGTGGACACGGTGAAGGCGCCGTTCTACGAGACAATGCTCCGCCACATCGAGGAGGTCATGGACCCCGGGGAACTGGACTACATCGTGGCCAACCACGCGGAGCCCGACCACTCCGGGTCCCTCAAGAGGATCTCGGAGAAGGCCCCCGACGCCACCATCGTATCCAGCGAACGCGGCATCCCTGTGCTCAGGAAGTACTACGGGGACATGGACCTGGTCTCCATCAAGGAGACGCCCAGCGTGGACCTGGGCGGCAAGACCCTGAGCTTCACACCGGTGCCCATGGCCCACTGGCCCGACAGCATGGTGAGTTACATACCCGAGGACAGGCTGCTCCTCAGCAACGACGCGTTCGGCCAGCACCTGGCCTCCGAGGCCCGGTTCAACGACGAGGTGGACCAGGCCGTGCTCTGGCGCGAGGCCACCGCCTACTACGCCAACATACTGATGCCGCTAAGCCGAACCGTGAACAACGCCGTCAAGGCACTGGCCGGCGTCGAGATAGACATGATCGCACCCAGCCACGGCGTCATATGGAGGAAGGACGTAGGCGACATACTAGCGGCGTACAAGCGCTGGGTAGGCGGCGAGTCCAAGCCAAGGGCCGTCATAACCTACGACAGCATGTGGAAGAGCACCCAGGAGATGGCGTACGCCATAGCCGAGGGGATCGGCAGCACGGGCGCCGAGGCCAGGGTGTTCAACCTCACCGGCACCCACCGCAGCGACGTCATAACCGAGATACTGGAGGCCCGCGCCGTCCTCGTGGGCAGCCCTACGCTGAACAACCACGTCTACCCGACCGTCGCCGGGTTCCTGGCGTATATGCGCGGCCTCAAGCCGCCGAACAAGATAGGCGCCGCGTTCGGCAGCTACGGCTGGGCGGGCGGGGCCAAACGGTTCGTCGAGGAGCAGATGAAGCTGGCCGGCGTGGAGCTCGTGGAGAACGACCTAGACTTCAGCTACAAGCCCACCGAGGAGGAGTGGCGGAGGTGCCGCGAGTTCGGCGCCGCTATCGGTGAAAAGATTAAACACTGACCGTTTCTTGAACCACCATGTTATCTGTCGAAGTCGACCTCTCGTTCATTGGGCAGGCGCTCGGGTACCTTTCTTCGCCATCGTCAAACAGGCTCAAGGAGATCATTGGGCACCCAGCTGCGAAGGGCGTACACTCACACGCCGCGAGGTTCGGTAACACGGACAAGGATGTGGCCGGGTTCTGGATGGAAAGGCTGGCCGCTGTACCGGCGGACGCAGCTGAAAGGGCGCAGGCCAACGCCATGTACATGGCCGGCGACGCCGAGGCGTTCACCGACGCCTTCGACGAGCTTGAGGAGTACATTCCTCGCGGCCTCGAGCTCAGCTGCCGCCTCTACGCCGTCGTGGGCTACGACGTGGGCGTCGTGTCGGGTGGAGACGCGTACCTGAACCTGGCCCACCCCGTCTACGCGGACCAGAGGGAGCTCGTCTACTTCGCGATGCACGAGCTCCACCACGTGGCCTACACCCGCCTCCAGCCCATATACTCGTTCAGCGGCCTCAAGACCACGATGGACATGCTGCGCGCGGTGACGTACTCCACCCACCTTGAGGGGCTAGCCGTCTACGCCGCCTACGAGAAGAGGAGAAGAGAAGGCGGGCTCAACCACCTCGACTACCGGCTATACCGGGATCAGGGTATGAGGGAACGGGTGATCGAGGAGTACTTCAGGATCCTGGGCGTCCTGCGTGGTACTCGGTTGAGGGCCCTCAGGGAAGAAGACTGGGGGTTGATTGAGAGGCTGAGCGGCGAGAGGCTTTGGTACGTGGCTGGGCTTCACATGGCCAAGACAGTCGACGAGCGGCTGGGGAGGGTAGGTTTGAACGATACGATGTACTCTGGCCCGGGCTCGTTCTTCGAGGCCTACGAGTCCTCGATCTAGATGAAGAGGTAGTTGACGTAGAGGACCATCTGCAGCCACGTGAGCACCGAGCTAAGCAGCGCGCCCGCGGTGATCTGTTTCTTGTCGTGGGCCTTGAGCTCCAACCTCGCCCACGCCACCGGCAGGAAGAGCATGAAAAGCGGCAGCATCCGTGTGCCCAGCAGGTAGACCAGCGCCGTGACGGGGCTCGCTATCCCCGAGGCGTGGATGCTGATCTTCCATTTTAGCGTGATGACCAGCAACACGAGGCCGTTCACTATGTAGCAGGCCATGAGGGCGGTCAGGGGCGTAGGCGCCTTCACCATTATGAGGGCCACCGTGCCCATGACGTAGGACGTTATGGTGGCGAGGAAAGGTATGAACCTCTCAAGCCTGTTTGTGGCGTAGAAGTCGGGTATG
>JABAOC010002534.1_pt3 | contig 10874 bp, 15 predicted proteins | sample 7062161 | NCBI WGS metagenome assembly JABAOC01 (sample SAMN14538625, study PRJNA623070) | marine sediment metagenome | biome: marine biome [ENVO:00000428]; feature: marine pelagic biome [ENVO:01000023]; material: deep marine sediment [ENVO:00002113] | place: India: Gulf of Khambhat ...
CTTTCGCCAAGAGGCACCGACTCATGGAGAAGGTTGGGAAGCCTCATCAATATGTAATCAATCTTCTCCTTGTCTTCCTTCACGCTTTTCTCTACTTTCTCTATTTGCCGTTCAATTTCGCGTGCTTCCTTAATTTTTTGAGCAGTGTCTTTGCCGGCTTTCTTTAACTCAGCAATTTTGGCGTTTGCCAGGTTCATTTTATGTCTAAGCTCGTTTAGACTAGTCAGCTGTTCTCTCCATTTCTTGTCGTGTTGGATCAGCTCATCTAGCATTTCGAGCTTTTCGGGGTCTCTTCTTTTTTTCAGGTTTCCTTCGACGACATCTGGATGTTCTCGAATGAGTCTGATGTCGAGCATGTTTGACGCCTTGGATAGTTCATGGAACTCTATTACGTAATCTCTACGTAGTGAATCTGCAAATAGGATACTTTAAATTATTCGCAATTTCTTGTCTTTCACGGTGGAAAAGGCTTTTTCAGCAACCGAAACACATGCTAGAAGGTCATCTATTGTTGAGATGAAGGTTTGTAGTCGGGTCTTACAGTCTATCTGAGTGAGCACTTCGTTTTTTTTCCTTGTTGTTCTTACATATAAGCCAGGTGGTGCTTTTGCGTTGTCGGGTGAAACCGCATCCGCAACGGCCTCTGCTTCCTCTACAACTCGATACGTGAGAATGATTTCAGCCTTCAATCGGCTTCCCCTCCAGTTGTTGCTTGACAAGTCTATTTACAAGTTTAATGAACGCATCGACGTTCTTGACCGGCACCTGCGCACCAGCTGCGATATTATGTCCTCCGCCTCTGCACGAGTATTTCTCAGCCGCAATCTTCAAGATTTCACCCAGGTTTAATCCTTTTTCTACAAGCAGGTCGATCGTTCTGGCTGAAAATTTCGCGAATTCCTCCCCTTGAATAGCTGAATATGCTATCAGAGGTTTCTCAAGGTTGGGTATGTTGGTTGACAGAAGAGACGATATGGTTCCAATCATCTTGTCGTCGATCATCCCTTGGCCGTGCGCTACGTATATGTTGGTTAACTCTTCTATGCGTCCGGGTTTCTCAGTTAGCCAGCTGAGGTATTTCGTAATTGTTCTCCGATATTCATTGAGCACTTTACCAGCTTCTTCTAGTGCGGCGCTCCTATCTCCCATGCAGATGGAGACTCCCACACCGGCTCTGCCCATCCGTCCGGTGGAGTTAAGCAAAACGGAAAACTCTCGGGCATCTCTAAGCGGCGTCCAAGGTTCTTCATGGCTCAGCGTGTAGACACGCCCAATCAAATTCAGTGCAATATTACCGGAAAGCCCCTTTGAAGCGAAATGATCTGCCAAAGCTGAACATAGCTTCTTTTTCTCATCTTCTGAAAGATCTCGAAGCACACGCCATCGGTCTCCCTTTTTCGGGGTTATCCCTATACGCGCCAGAAAAGCCACGCTTCGGTCTTCCTGACCGCTTAAGTCAGGAATAAAAGGAACAGTTGTATAGGCTAACGCCTTGTGGATGGGGCGAGTTTCTCTGCCAAAAAGCATAAGGTCGGTTTCAGTTTGAAGGTTCCCTGCAGTCTCTGCATCTTCAACTAGTATTTCGTTGGCTCCTCCAAGTGCCCTTGATTCGTATTTGTCTTGCATGTCTCCAAGAGCTCCTATGACTGCGATTTGAGCTAGATCGATGTTGACCTCGTTGAGAGCCTTGGCCACAAAATATGCTACTCCCGCACCGCTAAGATCTCGCGAGCCGTCTATTCCGTGAAGGTGAGGATTAACGTGAACGAATTCTGGATTGGCCTCTTCTGTAGTTTGATGATGGTCCAGTATGACCAGGTGGTTGTCAGCAAGCTGAGCGTTCAATATGTCGAGGTTGCCACTTCCAAGATCTGTAAAAACGGTCAGCGCTGGTTTGTCTGCAGCAATGCTGGCTATATTTTTCTCATCGAGCCATCTCTCAATTCGAATGCGAAAAGACGCACCTAATCGCGCAAGAGCTTTTCCGACTATACCAGCTCCAGCTAAGCCATCTGCATCCAAGTGCGAAACAACATGAACCAACTTGTGGCTTTCCACGGTTTCGAGAATCAGATCTGCAGCTTGTTTAGCACTGTTTTGAAGAGAGTCAAGCTGCTCCTTGCTAACGGCCTCATTAGGCATGAAAAACCCTATTTGATGAATGCTGTTCGAGCTTCATATTTCCAATCGGGTGGGAGTATGTTTTCTCGTTTGTAATATCGTGAAAGCTTGTAAATTTTTGATTCGATAAGTTGAAGCGCCCGTTTGTTTGGCAGATCTTTCTTGTTCTTCTCAAGATGAACATACAGGCGACCCGCCTTCTTCAACAAGCTTTCTAGGTCTTCCGGCAGAGAAGGAACAAGTTCAGCATCCTTCAGGATTTGCGTTATCGTCTTTCCCATAATGGGCTTGACTAGGGGTATGCCGTATTGGTCGCGAAGGATCGTTCCTATTTTGCTGGGATTGTGACCTTCCTTGGCAAATTTTATTACTAGTGCCTCCACTTCTTCGGTGGTGTACCTACACCATGCAGGCGGTCTTTTGCTTACAGGTCGGATTGAGTGGGATGTTCCTTTTTCGGTTTTCGGCAAGTTTCGTCCTCCGTAGACTTCTTAAGAGCGAAGACTCACCCGTATTTAAAACCTTTGTTATATGTAGACGTATACCAGACAGCGAACTTGCCTAAAGCCTGACCTCTGTGCGAAATCTTGTTTTTCTCGGTGGTTGTCATCTTGGCAAGAGTCTTGTCAGATCCACCTTTTGGCGCAAAAATCGGGTCGAACCCAAAGCCTTGATCTCCTCGTTCCTTTAGAGTGATTCTTCCTTCAACTTTGCCGTGAAAACACTTGGGAGAAGCTCGTTCTGGGCTATGAAAAGCAACTACCGAATAGAAATAAGCGTTTCTTTCCGTTATTCCTCTCATAAGCTTCAGAATACCTTTTGTACCCAAGGTTCGATACGCTTGAGAAGAGTAGGGTCCCGGAAAGCCCTTCACTGCTTCTATAAAGAGCCCAGAGTCTTCAACTAAAACTGGCAATCTAGACTTTTCAACTGCGTCTCGAACGCTAGCTGCTGCAATTTTCTCCAGATTATCATCCTGGATTTCGATGGCTTCAAGTTTTAGCAGAGCAGCCGCAACTCCTGCTTTGGCCAGCACCTGACGGGCTTCATTAAACTTGTGAAAATTGGTTGTTACGAAAAAAGCCACTTTACCTTTCAGAGACATAACGCCCCCTCCTTTCGATTTCCTGAATCTTGTTAAGCACATCTTCTGTCTGATCTCTTCCAACGACCTCAGAGTAACCAGCCATAATTGCCTCAAAGCATTTTTTTGCATATCGGTAGTGGGTGCTTTGCAAAGCTCTCTTCATCAGATGTAGGTCCACCCCTCTCGCTTCAAGCTCGTTTGACCGTTCGCTCAATCCAAAATCTACAAGGAAAACTTTGTCGCTAGATGTTAGAATCATGTTGGACGTAGTGAGGTCGTTGTGCGTAATGCCGTGGCGGTGGAGGCGCCCAATGAGCACACCAATGTGACGGCAAAGACTCCTTCGCCTTGCTTGTGAAAGATCATTGAGAACAAGTTTAACTTGCCTACCTTTGATGAACTCCATGATGATGATTGCGTTGGCAATATCTACAAGGAATATGGTTGGAGTTGGCACACCTGCTTCCTTTGCTCTGTGAATAATTTGAGGTTCGTGTGCAGTACGGTGAGTCCGGATTGACTCGTCAAGAGCTGGGAGCCTATACGCTTTTGGAAGTCGTTGTTTCATAATTACCTTTCGACCTTGCCACCGTTCCAAGTAAAGGCTGGCTTCCGCACCTTTCTTGAAAAGCATCTTCAGCCTAGCCTCCAACCCAAGGCACATAAACCTCATCTAAGCGCCACTTCAACTTAACAAAGCTCTTCTCTATGGGCGTCGATTGGCCATGTTGATAGGCCAGAACGCCAGTCCATGCAATCATGGCACCATTGTCTAGTGCATACTGCTTCGGAACAACGCCAAATCCAGCGTTATGCTCACCAGCAATATTCTTCAACATGGACTGCAACCGCTTGTTTGCCGCAACGCCTCCAGTTAGGAGCATTTCTGGCTTTTCCGTATGGGCTAGAGCTCTTTCTGAGATCTCAGCAAGCATAGAAAACACAACCTCTTGCAAACTGTAGCACAAATCTTCAAGACCATATTTTCCACTCTGAAGCAGCTCGATGGCTGCGGAGAGCAGACCACTAAAGGACAAATCCATGCCCTTCACTGTGTAGGGAAGAGAAACAAAGTTTTGACTTCTGGCTGCGAATTTCTCTACGAGGGCACCAAAGGGTTCACCAGTCTTCTGACGTAAACCAGCTTCTCGAGCAAAAACATCAAGGCAGTTTCCAGCAGAAATATCTAAGGTTTCTCCGAAAACTCGGTACCGTCCGGCTTCAAAGGCCGAAACTATAGTGTTTCCACCGGATACATAGAGAGTCAGAGGATCATTTACGTCAGTTATGAGTTTGCCGATTTCAATATGCGCAACACAGTGATTGACCCCCACCAATGGAACTTGAAGATAACTTGCCAAAGCACGAGCGGCCGTCGCCCCGGTTCGAAGGCACGGTCCCAATCCTGGCCCTTGTGAAAAAGCCACTATCGTTATTTCGCGCGGCTGAATCCCAGCTTTCTGTAGAGCTGCTGACAAAACCCTCCCGGCTACTTCTGCATGATGCCTTGCCGCTTCTCTTGGGTGGATTCCCCCTGTTTCGGGCATGAACATGCTGACTTCATTGGCCAGAATTTCACCTGTGAATGAAAGTATTCCCACACTGAAATCATCCGCCGTAGATTCTAGGCCTAAACAATAGGAATCAGCTTTTCTCTGCGTTGCCAAGAGCTTTCGTCATGCTCCATTCAGGTCTCTACATGTAACTTTTTATTGTCAGACCGCCTTTATTTATTTAGAGATTTAGATACAAAGGAACCGATAGGCTTGCCAAAAAGAGACGATCTGGAATACAAGGCACTACACTTCATCGTAAACATCGGAAGCCAAGGTGTATTACAGTCCAATTTATGGCGTAAACTTGGCGCCACAAGCCGAGAAGGTTCAAGAATAGCTTTGAAACTAGAGAATAAAGGGTTGATAAAACGGGAAAAAGAGCTTTCCGGAGGCAGGTGGACCTATAGGCTTTACCCGAAAAGACTGCCTGCGTCTATGAACTCCATCACTGAATGCCCATGTTTAATGTGTCCAAATGACGCCCGCTGTGGAGCTTGGGGAACTATCTCGCCCAACGAGTGCGAAAGATTAACCGAATGGATTCTAGGCCTAACATCACGCGAAGCTGGCTCTTCTGGTGAAAGCTGATATTGCCAAAAGCTTGGGTCAGAGAAAGAAAAAGAGACTATTACTACCGCAAGTCAAAGGAAGAGAAATACAGATCAAGAGCGGCATACAAGCTTCTTGAAACAGCGAAAAAATACAGATTCATTCAGCCTGGTGACGTAGTTGTTGATTTGGGAGCTTCTCCCGGCGGTTGGATGCAAGCAGCGAGAAGAATAGTAGGCGATAGTGGCCTTGTTCTAGGCGTTGACACAAGATTCATTGAGCCTTTGGATCTTTCAAATGTCAAAACATTGATTGGTGACATTACTGACCCTCAGATGGTAGAGAATATTAGGGCGATGCTTTTCAGTCCTGCAGATGTTGTGGTTTGTGACGTTTCACCTAACATCTCAGGGATTTGGGAACTTGACCATGCCCGACAAATTGACCTCGCCGAACGGGCGTTGCTGATCGCGAGAAAAATCGCGAAAACTGGAGCAAACTTCTTCGTCAAAGTTTTTCAAGGAGACATGCTGGAAGAATTTGTCATTGAGACTAAGCAGCATTTTCGCTTTGTGAAACTGGTGAAACCGAAGGCGAGCAGAGCAAAGAGTGCAGAGATTTTTGTCCTAGGCATGCAAATGAAGAACCCTCGCGAACAACAGGAGCCTAGATAGGCAGTTCCGCGATTCTAACGCTGCTTTTCTCTTTCATTTTTTCTGCAGCATAATAAGAAAGCTCTCTAAACTGAGCATCTTCCAGAACCTGCTTCGCTCTTGCCAAGATTTCGAGGCATATATCTTTGAAAACAAGATCAGTACAGCCGTTTCTGGCATCATCGATTAGCTCTTTGCAGGCTGTAAGAAGCATTTCACTCAACATTACCACCTTCGCCCTACTTTCACGGTGATATGCCATTATAGTTTGCGACTCTGGAATATTGATTTAGGATACGGACCACAGAGATGTACACATGAAGGAAGACAGATTTGAGATTGGCAATCTTGGGGGCAAGACTATTTGTACCTTTTCTGTCTCCGTTTTCTCTTGCGCTTTTCCTTACGCATGCGCTTCTTCTTCCATTTCGCCCTCATTTCAACCTACCCTTTTAACTCAAGGCTAAGTGGCCCATCAGAATCCTTTGATCTGTTGCCAACCACTACAGTTCTTAGTGTTGTGAGGGCAATATTGCATCATGTGCTAAAAGCCTTGCGGTTTCAGCTTGGTTTTGATCAAGAGGTTCAGGAAATCCAGCTATCATCAAGGCAATTTACGTCAAGAGCATTGTAAGAGAGGGAACGGCAACATACAAGCGAAGGTATATGCTACAAACCAACATGCCAAGAGAAGCTATAATCAGAGTATAATCCGCACTCTTCAGTCTAAGCACGTAGAGGTTGGTCCGTTTTTGAGTTGCCCCCCACGCCCGCGACTCCATTGCTTCCGCTAGCTCTAGACTTCGCCGAATAGCGCTCACAATTAGCGGAATGAGTATTGGAACATAGTTTTTCACTCGTTTGATGAAATTGCCCCGTTCAAGTTCTAAACCTCTCGCTTTTTGAGCGTCCATAATTGTTTGAGCCTCTTCGGCTAGGACTGGAACAAACCGAATCGCAGTGGTGAAAGCGAAGCAAAACTCGTAGGGTACATGACTTTGTTCAAGCGCCAAACTCAGATGATCTGGAGAAGTTGTTAGAAAGAATATTGAAAAAGATTCAACGAGAACTAAAAATCGCAGAGACATGGCTAGCGGATATTCCCATAGAAACATAGACGAAGGACTAGTGCCGCCGAAATATCCCCAAGCAAGGTTTACAGCGAAAATGAGGATTGCCAGAAATAGGGCTCCTTTCAATGATCGTATCCACTCTCGTTGCACACGTGCCAAGAGCACAAAGGGTATTTGAATCAGAAAAAGAAGGACAAGAGGAAAAACTTCCAGAAAGGCGATGGCTATCCCGAAAATTACCAGCACATACAAGAATTTAACTCTTGGATCCAAATGATGAATCGGTGAATGAACATGCCTAAATCTAAAGCCTTCAAACACGCTCATGGCTTTTCCTCTTCCTTTAGAAAGCCCAGCAATATCCTACGTGCTTCGTGAACGTTGATGACATCCATAGGTAGCCCAAAGTCGGCTAACCCTACGAAAATTTGAGTCATCTGTGGTGGTACAATGGAAGCTTTGAAGGTGAGTTCTTTGTTTGTAAGAATTTCTTTGGCGTCACCATCAGCCACGATTTTCCCTTCAGCCATCAACACGATTCTTGGACCACAATCTGCAACGAATTCTACATCATGTGTGACGACGACAACCGTTTTCCCTTGCGCATTCAACTGAACAATAAACTGGCGTAGTTTTTCCTTTTGTTCATAATCCTGACCGATTGTAGGCTCATCGAGAACAACGACTTGGGGATCCCAAGCAAGCACTGAAGCCAAAGCTAAACGCTTTCGCTCGCCTCCGCTAAGCATGAAAGGAGAGGTTTGACGATACTGCGTTAGCCCCAAGAGGTTAAGCGCCCAAGTTACTCTGCTCTTGACGATTCCTTCCTCAAACCCAAAGTTCTTGAGAGCGTAAGCAACCTCCTCCTCGACGGTTTCGCAGAACAGTTGATGGTCTGGATTCTGAAACACAAATCCAACCTCGCGGGCCAAGCTTGCCGTGCTCACACTTCGTGTACTCACTCCACCAACGAAAACTTCACCACTGGCTGGCTTTAGCAATCCGTTGAAATGTTTAACTAACGTCGTTTTCCCAGCACCGTTGGAGCCCATTATAGCAACAAAATCACCGTCTCGAATCTCAAGAGAGACCTCTTTTAGGGCTTCAACGCCGGTCGGGTAAGCGAAGCAAACACCCTTAACTTCGATCACGCTGCAAAACACCTCGCAACAGCTGAACTGCCTCTTCAGGATTTACTGGAGCTCTGCCGAGACGAACTCCATTTTGCCTCAACATTACCCAGAGTTTGGTGGCTTTTGGAATCCCTACTCCAATGAGCCGAGCGCTTTCGGAATCGAATACTTCTTGGGGTTCATCGTCTAAGACAATCGTTCGCTCGTCCATTATGATGACATGGTTTGCGTGCTTCGATGCCAGGTCCAAACGATGTTCAACAAGTATTACTGTGACTCCTAGTTTTCTGTTGAGTTCGCTGACAACTTCAAAGATCTTTTGGGCACCTAAAGGGTCTAGGAAAGAAGTGGGCTCATCGAGAACCATAACTTCGGGTTGCATGGCAAGGACGCATGCAATTGCAACTCGTTGTTGCTGTCCCCCGGAAAGCTCGTGCGGGGCTCTCTCTCGCAACTCTTCTATACCTGTCATCTGCAAAGCCCAATCTACGCGTTCACGAATTTGGTCTCTTGGCAGTCCAAGGTTCTCCAGCCCAAAGGCAACGTCCTTTTCAACTGAAAGTGCGAAGAGCTGATTCTCGGGATTCTGAAAGACAAGCCCAACATGACGAGCCATCTCGTAGATTGGGCGCTCAATTACGTTGAGTCTGGCAACTGACAGCTCACCTTCAAGTCTTCCAGCATAGAAATGAGGGATTAGACCATTGAAGCAGCGGCAAAGCGTGGTTTTACCGCAACCGCTTGGGCCAGTGAGGATGACAAAGTCTCCTTTCTCGACTGTTAATGACACGTTCTTGATGGCTGGTTCTGTGCCACCTGGATAGGTGTACGTCAGGTTTTTGGCTTCGATGATGGGCAAGTTGTCGTCGTCACTCCAGTTTCCAGATGGAACGCAATCATTTAAGAGTAGCTACTTAAAAATGTGTCTTGATTTTTCTTTTATTCAGACATGCCCAAGAAGACAGAATATGAAAACTAGGTTTGTGTCANNCCGTTGGCGCCTGCGGAAACTGCATGTCCCCCGCCCATGCCATGAAGATACTCACCGAGCGGTTTTGCAACGTCTCGCCCAAGATGGACACCGGTTTTTTCATGAAATTCACGATTTGCCCGCATACTGATTTGGATTTTTCCGCCATGATGACCAGCAACAATCGCCACGTGAGCTCCAAGCGCTATTAAAGCACGAGCAGCTGAGGCCTGATAGGCGCTGACATGAGAAAAAGCCAGTAGCCAGTTGTTGATTCTCAAGACTTTCACTCTTTTACCTGCTTTGAGACGGGCTATCCGTTCTGAGAGGACTATCGGAAGAGAAAGCGATGACAATGCTTCTCCAGCTTTTACGCCAGCTTCAGTGAGGTCAGCCAAGATCTTCAATGTCGCAGAGCTGGCTAGGATGAAATGTCTAGTATCAAAGGCTATTCCGAGAAACAGGGCTTTGGCCTCAATTAATGTCAGTTTCACTCCTGCTTCTTTAAAAAGGTTGTAGATAATCTGGCAAGTGGACGATGCTTTTTCGTCGGCCACGATGAGGGTTGCCAAGTTCTCAGTATCTGGGTGACTTGCATGATGATCTATCACAATTATGGGAGCACTTGAAGCTTCAACTTGCCTGCCCCAATCATCAAGTTGCTGAACGGTATTGGTGTCAAGCAGCACGATAGCATCAGCCTCTTCAATGTTGGGTTGATCAATCAATGTTGCCGGCAAAGACTTCAACATGAACTTTGAAAGTCTGCTTGGTCCTTGCGCAGCCGCAATCTCAGTTCTCAATTCTGGACGTAATCGTTCTAGCAGTCGAGAGAAAGCGAAAGCAGAACAAATCGCGTCGGGATCGGCGTTGTGATGACATAATAACAGAATGCGCCTTGCATTGCATTCGTCTAATAGCGATGTTATCTCGAGGATTTGCATGCCACTTCTCCTAGGAAGGTTTTAACTGCCTCAAACGCTTGTTTTGTGGCTTCTCCTGCGAGTGTCTGTACGTCATAGTTTTTCATTGAAGCCGACAGGGCGATCTCAACTTCAACATCGACAGTCACCGGTTTTGGTCCTTCGATATCAACAGCTATGTTAAGAACTGGAACTCTACGTGAAGGAACTTTGGACAAAACGTAGTTTCTCGCTGCTTTCTCAGCGATGGAGCATAATGTTTCTACCTGTTCGTTAGTCAGCTCTGAAATGCCGATCTCTTCCAAAAGAGATTTCACCTGGCAAGTCAAGGTGAAACTGGACGCAGATCTTGCTGAAGCTTGGTTTGTAGGTTTTTCACTTGTGTTCGCAATCTTTCTTCTTGCTTGCCGAGCACAGTGACACGGGTGTTAAGAAGTTCCTTTCGTTCGGCTAATTCCGTGACAACTTTTGTCCGTTTAGCCTTGACAAGAAGTGAACCTATAGATTTGTAAATAACCGTGGCATCACTAAGCTTTTCCAGCTCGCCTAAGGCTTGATCCGCTTCGGTGAGTTCCAGTTCTAACTGCTGCTTCTGCGACAAAACCATCTGTAAGGTCTGCTGCAGCTGCTGAAGCCTAAGAAGACGCTCTTGCACCTTCGGCGGAAGCCTCGAGATTTCATCGCTCATCTAATTGCCTCAAACAATTTTAACGAATTCTCTCAGCAATAGGGTTTCCTATCAATTAAGTGTTTTTTATCTATTGCGGACATTAAAATCAAAGCTCTAAATCACGAAGGAACTTTCTTGA
>JABAOC010012284.1_pt5 | contig 10874 bp, 11 predicted proteins | sample 7062161 | NCBI WGS metagenome assembly JABAOC01 (sample SAMN14538625, study PRJNA623070) | marine sediment metagenome | biome: marine biome [ENVO:00000428]; feature: marine pelagic biome [ENVO:01000023]; material: deep marine sediment [ENVO:00002113] | place: India: Gulf of Khambhat ...
TTTTTTGTCATATTTCTAAAATCGACTTCCACCAGCTAAATAAATGATGCTTCCCTGATTGAAGATAATTGGCGTGAATCAAAATATTATTGAGCACTTTCTTAAGGTCAATATTTCCAATTAAAATCCTCTCACTCCACTCTTTAACAATATCCAAAGTTGTTGAGTAATCAATTGTTGGGAAATCTCTCCGTAAGATTCGTATCGCTTTTTTATCGTCAGTAATGACCGTCATGTTCCGATTTATTGCGATGGCGAGCGTTGCCGCTTCACCATCATCAAGCTGATCAGCTAGATTGAGAAATAACACTTTTTCATCGTCAGTTTCAAGCTTAACTACTTTTAAAAGATCTGAATTAAGATATCGATCTAACATAGTAGGTTCGTAATCGAAGCCCCTGTCCGAATCATCTGGTTTTCTGATATAAAGGCTCTCATTTTTTACCTGTTCAACTATATAAAATTGAAACAGCAAATCTCTCAGAATCGATTCAAAGAAAGCGGAGGCATAAAAATTTATCAAAGAACATGCATCAATAATTGCGGCAACTTCAGGCATTATTCCCTCCCGAGCGTTACTTGTGCATCTTCAGAAATTGGCTGGGAGAGAAAATCAAACTTCATCGGATATGCTTCCCCATCGTCAGAAATTGTATAACGGGAAACAAATTTATTAACAATTTCCCGGGCCCGTACTCGATCCGTTCTGAGCAGCCGAGCTAATTGTCCTTCACTAATGTCACCACTATCATAAGCCTGGACAGCTAAAACCCGATAACGATAAGGAAATTCAAATTGACTACTTCCAATCTTTAGTTTAATCCCTAACATTTCCTGCGCTTTTCGGACTTGAAAATCTTCATTTTTTAACCTGTCCCACGTTCCTGGTCGTATCAGCCGATGCTCTTCTAATCTCAGAATAAGAGCCTGAAATGAAACGGCGTAAAAATCAGCAAGAGCTAATAAATCTGCGACAGTAACATTTCCTTCTTTTAAACTTTTAATTTCATGAAATCGACGTTGCAGGTCGCTTGATGGCATGAGAAAATAACGGGCGAAAGCATCTGCGAAGCGCTCGATGGCTGACATTCTTGGATTTGTCCTGAGAATCACAATATCTGCTTTTGAACGAGTAGTCAGAAAATGGGCGTACTCATGAATCGAACTCATTAGTTGTCGATCAGTTGGATGTTTCGTATTCGTTGCAATACAAGCCCCGAACTCCTCCGTGAAAGCGAAAAGACCAGCTATTCTAGAAGGAAGCGGCATGCCAAATATTCGAATCCCAATTTCATTTTCTAATAGATTTTTCAGATTTGTAATTACGTTGTCGCCTAAACCCAATCTATTTCTTTCTAGACTGGCAATGTCTTCGGCTCTTCTAATTGGGTCAAAATTTCTAATTTCATACTCAATGGGATATTTAACAGATAAAGGAGTTTCCGTAATTTTTTCAAGATATTGATAATCTTCACATAATTTTTGAAGTTCTTGGATAAATTGTTCTAAATCGGATTCATCAATTTGTGCAAGTGCCGCTCGAAATTGAACAACAAATGGTTCCGTATTTACATCTTGACGCAACAAGCGGTTGACTGATTCATTATAAAGTTTAGATAAATCCATGAGTTCGTCAGGACGGATTAAGCGTTCGCCCTTTTCGATTGCGGTTAAAGTTGTGCGTGCAATTGCTAAGCGATCAGCGACTTCCTGTTGGGTTAATCCCCGAGCTTTTCGAAGATTTTGTAATTTTCTACCCAACTCTTCTTGATTTACTAATTTTAGTATTTCCCTCATATTATATCCTCCACACCTATTTGCTTATTATTTGATTCAATTTGAATCCTTATTAATGAATTAGACTTTTAAATCTATTCCATTCGTTTAAATAGTTTGATTAAAGATTTAGTATTTTTTCTTGAAATAAAATTTGCTCATTTTTTGAAGAGCCACAAATCCGCAATTTCATTTCTTCTAGAATAGGAAATGATTTTGCTAATTCAAACCAAGCATTTTTTCTATCTAAACAGGATTTTATTTTCGATACCTGGTATTGCATTGCATTAAATTGAGATAGTCTTTTTCTTTCTCTAATCGTACTTAAGTAATAAATGTCAAATTGGTAATTTTCATTTAGATCAATATCGTAAAGTTCAGCAGCAGCCGATGCTTGTCTCCGTAGTAGGCAAGAAGTACAAATTCCACACTGTGTTTTACGTCTCACTCGACGAGAAAAACTTCCATCACAAGAAACTGTTTTGTTTACATCCTCTCTTAAAGGTGAATTTTTCAATTTCTTACATAGTTCTGCCTTGGTAAGCCATTGAGCAAAGTTTATAATTCATAGGATGTATTAAAAATTTCACTCAAATAATTTGTAATTCCTGCGAAAGAATCAAGCCCTCGGCCAAATAATACTGTAAAGGTATTTTTTAGATGAAAAAAATCAAAATTGAGTTGCTTGGAAGAGGACAGGTTAGAATTAATATTAATAATCCAATGATCTTCAGTAAGATAATCTAAGACTTGTTTCAATTTTTCAATAACCTTGTATTTTTCAGTTAATAAGGAAAAAGAATAAGTGCAAATTTAATAATTCAATATAAGAAATAAAGCTGACACATACAAGCAAAAAATCAAAAAAATATTATAAACTGTCAGATATATGACAAGTTATTATAGCTCAACATAAGATTAAAAGCCTTTACTCATAATTAAAGTAAATTTTCGTTTCTCTTTCAGAAATTTTAGAAACATAGACAGTCTGTTATAGTTTAAGTTAATTGAATATCGTTGAATAATTTGATTAAATTAGGAATTTATGAAAATCTCTTATGACGAAGAAGGAGATATATTAGAAGTACAATTTACGCTTGGCAAACCATGCAATCGCACTGGTATTAGTCGAACAGATCAAATTACGATTTGTAGTGATACTTCATCCCGACAGCTCTTGGTTTTGCAGCTTTAGCGTATTCAAAATTATTAGCTTTACCTGAGTTACGTTTAGAAGAATTGAGCCGTGTTCCACAAGACATTCAAAACAAAGTGAAAAGACTAATCTCTTAATCACCGCTCAATCATGTTCTGTATTTCGTTGATGATAAGATCGGCGTGGAAGATCTACGAATGTCTGAATTAGTGGCAATAGGACAAATCGCGATTAGTAATTTTGTTAAAGAAGATATCTTTTTATCACTAATCAAGAGAGGTTAATAGATGAAAACCATCAAAATATTATCCTGGAACGTTAACGGCATCCGTGCTGTCCATCGAAAAGGGAATTTTGAAGATGTTTTTAAAGGACAACCTGACATCCTCTGCATTCAAGAAACCAAAGCGCATCCAGACCAGCTTGATGAGAAGATAATGAATGTTGAAGGTTATCGTGCCTATTTTGAATCTGCTGAACGAAAGGGTTACAGTGGTGTCGCATTGTATACGAAAAAAGAACCAAAGGATTTGAAAATGGGTTTTAGGATTGACCGATTCGATAACGAAGGTAGAATTCAAATTGCTGATTATGATGACTTCGTTCTTTTCAATATTTATTTCCCAAACGGCAAAGGTTCAAAAGAGCGCCTTCAGTACAAAATGGATTTCTACGATGCCTTTCTCGAATATGTCGATAAAATAAAAGATGAAGGCAGAAAAATCGTGGTCACTGGCGATGTCAATACTGCCCATAAAGAGATCGATCTGGCTCGACCAAAAGAGAACGAGAAAATCTCAGGTTTCCTACCTGAAGAACGAGCCTGGATCGATAAATTTCTCAGTCATGGTTATGTGGATACGTTTCGAACATTCAACCAGGAGCCTGGACAGTACACCTGGTGGGATCTTAAATCCAGAGCCAGAGAGCGGAACATCGGCTGGAGAATCGATTATTTTTATGTAAGTGAGAATTTCAAGGACAATATAAAAGCAGCTTATATTCTGCCAGATATTATGGGCTCGGATCATTGCCCGATTGGGATTGATGTGGTGATTTAGATTTATGAATTTATGGATTGAAACCTTGGTCAGATTTTAAATTTCAACATTTATCCGTTGGGAATTACTATCAAATTTTCAATTAAGTCTACTGATGAATTTTTGTAAAAATTGTTAAAATCTAATTAAGTTTAATTGGAGCATATCATGTCAAAAGATGATAAAACAGAACGTCTGAATGAAATCAAAGAATTGCTCATACCATTTTGTACAGAACATTTGAATGAGGAATTGACAGGCTATATCATGACTTTGCTCGAGCGTTTGGGTCGCAAACGTGTTATTTCGATAACACGGGGCAAGCCAGAAATTTGGGCAGCGGCTATTGTTTACGTTATTGCCCGGTTGAATTTTCTGTTTGACAAGGACAATTCATTCTACCTGACTGCTGATACCATTGCTGACTTTTTTGATGCAAAGAAATCAACGGTAAGCCAGAAAGCAACTTTTATTGAAGATACCTGTAAAATATCAATGGGCGAAAAAGATCTGTGCAGCGAAGAAATTTCTGAAATGTTTGAATTTGTCGAAACGCCCGAGGGATTTATTTTACCTAAAAAATACTTCAAAGAAAAAATAATTGAAGTCACGTTCATGGATGAAGAAGAATCCAGAGAATTTGATGCGCAATTAGCTGAGCAACAAAGGCAAAAAGAACAAGACGAAAGAAAAAAGAAAGAAAGACTGGCAGATATTAAGCGTCAGAAAGCGGCTGAAGAAAGAAAAGAAAAATTTAAAGATCAAGAAGATTTGTTTGAATAATAAAAACTTACTGCATTGAAATTTGACAAGAGGTGAATTAAATTTCAATAGAATCAATCCATGATTTTTTCCTAAAATTAGAAACAACCCAACAGATTTAAAATTTTTTAGTTTAATCCGTTGAGAAATTATTAAGAAAAATTCCCTGAAATTTACTTTCCTTTCTTAAATTTTCCACACCAAACTGAATTACTCTCGTTTTTAGCTAGTTCCACTTAGTTGCAATCAAAAGTTCTTGTTTAATGTCTCCAATCAAACGGTGGACCGTAATTTGAGACGTGAGATATGGCAATAATTTGATTAACAAATCTATATATTCATTTTCTTCAAAACTCTCACTTTTCCCAGCAAGTACCAATCTGCCAAACAGGATATTTCTCAATCTCTGGTTACCAGGATTCTAACACATCGATACTGGCGTAGGTGTTCGTTTCGGTCTGAAAATCGGCGATGTATTTTCCCTTGAAATCATTATTTCTGGCTTTTGTGATACATTGATGGATTTGGGTGGGGACATCAGGCAGACCGGTTGTTAAATTGCTGAATCCTGGATTATAGCATTAGATGGATCCAACAGATCCGGTTTGATTCTCTCGAGGGAGACAACCCAAATTTATGTGGATGGCGAGTTTGCGAACTTCAAGAAAACGTTCTTTTAAAAAATCTTCGAATTTGTAGATGACTCTTTGCATTATGGTCTGAACTTATTTAATTTACCGCCATGACGCCAGGTCGCAGAGATAATATAATGCATTGCCTCTGTACGCCTGTGCGGTTCATTTATACTTTTTGAACATCAATAATTAGCTCATCATGTGAAGCTACCACTTTCTCACCAGGTTGCACAATTAAAAAATCCTCTGAGTTCCAATTCCCTTTGAGAAAATTAATGATAAGTTGCGGGTTGCCCGAAATTTCATCATAATTCCAGCTTAACTCTTTTGCACATTTTCTTGTATATGTCTTGTAAGCTTGTGTCTCGTAAAAACCTAAATCCACATAAGCGGCATTGGAATAATCATGGATCCACCGCTGTTCGACTTGCATTAAATATTCGGCATTTTCTTCTCCGTATTTTTCTTTATATTGATTAAACATTCGATCGAGCCTTTCTTTGCCTGGCATGAGAGTGCAATCAATCCAGCCTGGACTGTACCAATACGTTCCTGGATGGCTATCAAAATATTCCTGGTAACGCTTTTTGGAACCAAGTAAAAAAGTAATACAATCATGTCCTCGTATAGTGACCAGTTTTGTGTTCCTTGCCTCAATGCCGACAATTCCGTTGCTACATAATCCATATCCGATTAAAATCGCATTATATTCATCATCAACAGCGTCAATGGCTTCTTGAACCTGGTTGCGTAAAATATCAGGGGTATCGTGCAATCCCTGTTTCAGAAAATGAAAATTGAAAGAATTCTGAGAAATTGAAGCAAAGTGACATAGTTCTCGCCAGAGCACATGGCAGCTTATGATGTAGAACTTTTTCACTGGTGCGTTCCTTCTATTATCTAACTATTTTGTTGATGAATAATAAAAAATTGAAGTGAAACGTCAAATGTGAGACTTCATGAGTAACATTTTTCGTCTGATGTCTCACGTTTCACTTTTAAAGAATTAATGATTCAAATTCAACCTAGCCCAAAACACTTCTTTCTGACGATCCGCTCAAAAGCAACCAGAGAAAAAACGGTCCCCCAAGAAGTGCCGTAATTACGCCGACAGGAATCGTGGCAGGGGCAATGAGAATCCTGGCAAGCGTATCGCAGAAAACAAGAAATGCCCCGCCGAAGACAAAGCTCGCTGGAGAGAGCCAGCGATGTTCAGGACCAATTAATAAGCGGCAGATATGCGGCGCCATCATGCCGATGAAACCAATCGGACCACATACTGAAACGATTCCCCCAATCATAAACGATGTTACGAAAAACAAAATGGCTTTAACCTTCCTCACATCAACGCCACGGCTCAAAGCAATGTCTTCTCCCAGTGTCAGGAGATTGAGTTCATTGGTCAATGTAAAAATCACAATACTTCCTAAAACAATAAATGGCAAAATTGTCAGCACAGGACGAAATCCAACAATTTCAAAACCGCCCATTAGCCAGCGAATGATGCGAAATGAGTCGCCGAAATCACTCAAATATTGGATAAATAAAATTAGACTGGAAAAGAAAAAGTTAATGGCGACTCCTGCAATCAGCATCGTTGCGGTGGAAAAGCCCTTTTTGATTTTGGTGATTCCATAGACAAAAATAATTGAAAACATCGCTCCAATGAATGCGCTCAATGCCTGTCCTGAAATCCCGAATAATGAAAAAATGAGACCAATTTTCAAATAAACTGCAGCGCCGAATGCGGCACCACTGGAGACACCCAGCGTAAACGGCGTTGCCAGCGGATTCCTGAACATCGCCTGAAAAGCCATGCCGCTAATTGCCAGTGCAGCGCCAGCACCAAAAGCTGCGAGAACCCTCGACAATCTGATCTTCCAGAAAATATCAACCTTAACGTCATTTGCAGTTTGAAGCAAGGTTTTGAAGGAAATGAATTCCATCCCCAAAAATGGCGCCACGGTAAGGACGATCAGACCAAGCAAAATAATCATCAGTAGAATGAAATATCTCTTTCGTCTCATATTTGAGGAACCTCTGGCGCAATGATGCGCTGTCCCGTCATTGGATGAGGTATGAATGTGAATAGTTTATCGTATGCTTCGTCCAAAATCTGGTTTTGCATAATCTCCGCTGCATTTCCCATATAAATCACCCTACCTGCTTTCAAAATGATAATCTTTTCGCTTTGAAGGACGGCATTATTAATATCATGAGTCACCGAAACGATGGTCATCCCCAGTTCACGATTCAACCTTTTTAAAATGGTATAAATCTCTGCTTCATGTTTGGGATCAAGAAACGTGGTCGGCTCATCGAGTAGCATGGTTTTGGCGCCCTGAGCCAGCGCTGCTGCGATCAGGACCTTTTGCTTTTCACCGCCACTGAGCGTGTTTAATTGGCGATTGGCAAATTGTAGTGTTTTTGTCAACTCTAATGCCTCCTGAACCGCTTTTTTATCTTCCTGGCGAACGGAGCTAAACGGACTCAGATGCGGATAACGCGCCATCATCACGAATTCTTCAACAGTAAACGGAAAAATGCGACCGTTGCTCTGTGGCACATAGCTGATCTGTTTCGCCAGATTTTTTTGACTGATTTTCTTAAACGGTTTGCCCATAAAAAGAATGGTGCCTTGATAGCCTGTATAGATTCTCATTACACACTTCAACAGGCTGGTTTTTCCTGCGCCGTTCGGTCCTATGATCGAAAGATAATCTCCCTCAAAAATCTGGAGCGAAATATCATTAAGGATCTGTTTATTGGCTAGGATTAGCGACAAGCCCTCTATTTCGATTATAGTTTTTCTCATCAATCTTTCCAATTTATTTCAGGGTGAATAATTTTTGCTAAATCTTGGAGCAGCATAATAAATCGAGGACCTGGAATGACCGTGTAACTCTGACTTAATACATAGATATGATGAGTTTGGACCGCCCTGGACTGAGAAAGACTCGCCCACTCTTTTTGAATCATCGATTCGCTCAATCCTTTGCTCTCCATATCTGGCACCAGATCGATAATAATATCAGGATTGATGGTTATGATCCCTTCTGCCGAAAGCATGGGATAGGCGATCCGTTCATCTTTATAGGCGTTGCTGCCACCTGCATAATGGATTAACTCATCAAAGAAGGTTTTTTTGCCAGCAATATAAACATCCTCCAGAGCCCCTGATCCCAATGTCCTGCCAATTGAAATTAACACCGTCGGTCGGGAAAAATCTTTGGTTTTTTCTTTTATTTGTTCCATTCTTGACTGGATTTGTGCTTGTAATTGCCGTGCTTCCTTCTCAGCATTACATGCTGTTCCAATGGAATTAATACTGGAGAGGATATCAGTGACTGTTTTATTGCTGACGACTAAATATTCAATTCCCAATTCTGAGAGGAAATGCTTGACGTTCTCATATTCGGGTAAGATAATCACGAGATCAGGTTTCAGGCTCAGCATGGCTTCGTAATTTGGATCAAGATAGCCACCGACTTTCGTCCTCCCTTTTGCTTCTGGAGGATAGTTGCAATAACGGGTCACTCCGACAACCTTATCACCCAATCCAATAGCAAATAAAATTTCAGTCGTACTGGGTGAAAGGGAGATGATGCGATGATATGATTCATTATCATTTTTTATTTCATTTACTGAATTCTTTGATTTTTTACAAAATAGAATTCCTGTGATTAGTGGGAGAAAAAAAAGAGAAAATAGAAATGATTTTTTCATGTCTTTAATTTATAGTATTGTCAATATAAAAACAACAGAAGAATGATTCTAAAAATAGTAACTGAATTTTTCTCTCCCTCTTAATAAATGAAACTCAAACTAAACCTTATTTCTCTTCCAGGAATTGGATAACCATCCGTGATATAAATCGAGTTATCCAAAATATTCAAGACCTGCAATTTGGCAGCTACATTAAACACTGTAAACGATAAAGAATATCTGATATTGCCATTGAGTAAGCTGTAATCGGAAAGGGATTTGGAATTATCTGCCGAAATATAGCGTTTGCTTACCAGCCTGTAATTCAAATTAACTGAAAATAGTCCTAAATTACTGCCGATCACAATATCTAATTTATTGTCAGGACGATAGATTAAATGTTTTCCTTTGGATATTGAGTTTGGTGTTTCGTCGGTTGCTTTCATCCAGGTATGGAAAATATTCAGATGAGCGATATTTCCGGACAGACGGTATTTCACTCCAGTTTCAATCCCTTCAATATTTGCTTTGCCAATATTTAGAGGCATCCAGATTCCTGAATTATCAGCACCCCAGGAAATCAAGTCATCAATTGTGTTGCTAAAATAGTTTACTTCTGCCTGAATGAAGGCATTGGATTTTTTATTTAAAAACAGGCCGAAATCGAAACTGGTGCTGGTTTCTGGTTTTAAATCTGGATTACCCTTAGCCCACCCTTCATCGGGCCAATACAGATCATCGAATGTCGGCACACGATAGGATTTGCCAATGTTACATCTGAAACCCATACTGATCTTTTCGCCAGAATTGATTAATATACCCAATTTTGGCGATACCTGGGCATCCACATCGGAGTAATTGTCCCAGCGGATGGCAGGAATTGACGTCCACTGAGTGTTGGTGCTGAACAATGAGAGAGGAACACGGATTTCAGTTTGGGCATACAGACTCTGAATATTTCTATCCTCAACTCTAAATTTGGTGCTCTTCAATCGATCTTGCCGAATTTCGGCACCGCCAATTAGAAAAATGTTAGAGCTGACGGACATCTGTCCCTGAAGATTTAAACCAAGCGCAGAATTTTTGTGTTCGNNCGTCGGGATCTTTATAATGATAATCATACGTTTGATAGTAAGTTTGCCCTTCAACGCGGACGCGATCCGTTATCTGATTTTCTGATTTGAGCGAGAGAAGTTTTCGATCCATTTCAGCACGAGCGTTGGGCGTCAACATGGATTCGTTAGTCCAGGGATTGAGATTCACTGAACCGGCGACGCCTTTTTCTGTTTGTAAATTTTGAAAAATGACCTGAAGTTTGGTCTTTTCACTCAGATCAAATTTAGTCTTTAAAAATAGATTGTTTCCCAGGTAATCGTTATTGACTCGTGTCGACTTTTCGCCAGTGGCTGGCGTTTTATAACTAAAGTCGCCATCGCTCTGGGTGCGGTTATAGTCGAGGAAGGAAGAAAGCCTGCCAATTTGGTGAAAGCCAAACAAGTTGAGGATTTTTGTACCGAAAGAACCGAGTGTGGCATTTAAACCATACGAAAATCTTTTCATTCCGATAGTTTCTCTTGAAATAAGCTGAATCGCTCCGCCGATTGCGTCGGAGCCCATCAGAGTAGAGTGTCCGCCCCGAACTACTTCGATTCTTTCTAGGGCAGAGACGGGCATTGAATTCAAGTCAACACCACCGCCCTGCGCCGTATTTAAACGCAAACCATCCAGCAAAACAACGACTTGATCCACATTGGAACCTCGAATGGATGCGATTTGATTGCCTGCCAATCCATCGTAGCT
>JABAOC010012529.1_pt1 | contig 10873 bp, 7 predicted proteins | sample 7062161 | NCBI WGS metagenome assembly JABAOC01 (sample SAMN14538625, study PRJNA623070) | marine sediment metagenome | biome: marine biome [ENVO:00000428]; feature: marine pelagic biome [ENVO:01000023]; material: deep marine sediment [ENVO:00002113] | place: India: Gulf of Khambhat ...
CCTCGCCACCTCTGGATTTTCGAAATTGACACCCTCAACCTTGAGCATTGCAAAATACCTTTCCGTGTCCTTTGGCGGCCTAATCTGTCCTGATACCGTATCCCCCGTTCTCAGATTGAATCGACGTATCTGGGAAGGCGAAATATATATATCGTCTGGGCCAGGTAAATAACTATAGTCCGGAGCCCTTAAAAACCCAAATCCATCGGGCAGAATTTCCAGTACTCCCTCCCCGTAAATCAAACCATTTTTGGCCGTTTGAGCCTGCAAGAGGGAGAAAATGAGCTCCTGCTTCACCATTCCGCTAGCACCTTCTACCTTGAGCTCTTTGGCGATGTCGGTGAGTTCTCCGATCTTTTTCCTCTTTAACTCATTCAAATTCATCTATTGCTCCTTTTTCCTTAGTCTTTCGTGGTTCCTCGTTGGGACAAGGGAGCACCTTGATGGAAGGCCCCCTCCTGCCTCTATGGCCATCAATTTCCCATGAATCGTTCTTACCTGTTTCCTCATTTCCTCCAAGGATCCGTCCGTATTTATCACATAGTCCGCGTATTTCCGCTTTTCTTTTAACGGGGCCTGCGTTCTTATCCGACGCCTCGCCCCCTCGAGGCTGAGACCGTCTCTATCCATCAACCGTCTTATCTGATTCCTCTCACTGGTCGAGACAACGATTACCTTGTCCATTTCCTTAAAGGTTCCCGTTTCAATCAAGAGCGCGGCATCGACAAGGACCAACACGTCGTTGTGCTCCTTGCCAATCTCTTTGAGCCTCCTGTCTATTTCCCTCTTAATCTCGGGATGAATCATTTTGTTTAATGCCGCCCTCTCGGCTTCATGGGAAAAAACCTTTTCGCCCAATTTAAACCGGTCGATGGTAAAGTCCTCTCTTTGAATCTCCCTCCCAAAATAGGCGATAATCTTCTTCCAAAGCGGTTTATGGGGAAGGATCAATTCTCTCGCGATCTGATCAGCGTCAATGATAACCGCGCCCAATTTCTCGAATTCCATGCATACGGTACTTTTGCCGCTAGCAATGCCTCCTGTTAATCCGATGGTCAACATTTCCTTCGAATTGTTCTACGGTGGGAGCTATGTTAGGACGATTTCCTCAGATATCCAGATTACGTGCCATCAAGGCATTATCCTGTATAAACCGCCGCCTCTCATCAACCTGATCGCCCATGAGAACGCTGAATATCTCATCGGCTTCAACCGCATCCTCAATCCTAACTTGCAAGAGGGTCCGAGTCTGGGGATTCATGGTCGTCTGCCACAACTGCTCCGGGTTCATCTCCCCAAGGCCCTTATATCTTTGAATGAATAAACCCTCCTTGCCAAGCGCCAGAATGTACTGCAGGAGTTCTTCCCCCGAATTGAGCGTAGTCTTCTTGCCCTTTGATGATATGAGGATGGGTGAGTTTTGAAGTTGGCCAATCTCTTTGTGGAGGTTGAAGAGGCTTTTGTACTCCACGGAGGATATGAGATCCCAATTTATTCTGCTGGTCTTCTCCTCCCCATTGTGTGCCAAAGTCACGTTCAATTCGAAGAGATTGTGTTCTTCATCCTTTGTGATCTGTGGGGATTTAAAGCCCTCCGCTACCATAACCCGTTTGACGGCGGTGATTTTTTCCATTTCCTCAAAAGTTGATTTAAATCGGATCTTATTCCGAAGCAATACTTCTATCAGGACCCCCTGAAACCCCCTGTTTGTAAGCTTTGATCTTAGGTAATTGTACTGAGAGAGTTTATCCAACAATACAGCTAACCTACGTCCTGTTAGTGGAACGTCAGTACCCTTAACTAAAACCTCTATCTGCCCTGTTGCACGGTCCAATAAATATCGATTGAAGGAACCATCATCCTTTATGTAATCCTCTTTTTTCCCATCTTTCACCCGGTAGAGGGGAGGTTGAGCAATATAGAGATATCCCCTCTCCACAACCTCAGGCATTTGCCTATAGAAAAAGGTAAGCAGCAGGGTTCTTATGTGGGATCCATCCACATCGGCATCCGTCATGATAATAACTCTGTGGTATCTGAGCTTCGAAATATCGTTTTCTTCGCCTGCAATACCCGTGCCTAATGCTGCTATAATACTCTTAATCTCTTCATTGCTCAGCATTTTGTCAAACCGGGCTTTTTCAACGTTCAATATCTTTCCGCGTATCGGCAGAATCGCTTGATTCACCCGGTTCCTCCCCTGCTTCGCGGATCCGCCTGCTGAATCCCCCTCAACGATGTAGAGCTCGCTTCGAGACGCATCCCTCTCCTGACAATCGGCCAGTTTCCCGGGTAAGGTGTCTCCCTCTAGGAACCCCTTCCTTCGGGTCAATTCCCTCGCTTTCCTGGCGGCTTCGCGGGCCCTTGCTGCATCAACCACCTTTGCTATGATTTTCCTGGCGATTTGTGGATTTTCCTCGAAAAAGCCGCCCAATCTATCGTTCACGAAAACTTCCACCATACCCTTAACTTCGCTATTACCCAATTTTGTCTTCGTTTGACCCTCAAACTGAGGTTCCGGAATCTTGACGCTGACAACTCCTACGAGACCCTCCCTCACATCGTCACCACTCAGATTTTCCTTTAACCCTTTTAGAAGGTTATTATTGAGAGCATAGGAGTTTATCGTCCGCGTTAGAGCGGATTTAAATCCAATGAGGTGGGTTCCCCCCTCTTGCGTTCTGATGTTGTTTGCATAGGAAAAGAGGTTTTCGTTGAAGCCGTCATTATATTGAAAGGAGATCTCTATATCAACGGAATCCCGCTTCTCGCTAAAATATATCGGCTTGGGATGGATACAGTTCCTCTTCTTGTTTAAAAACTCGATAAAAGAAACAATACCTCCTTTGTAGAAAAACTCATTTTTTTTATCGCTCCTTTCATCCATGATCCTGATAAGAAGCCCTTTGTTCAAGAAGGAGAGTTCCCTTAAGCGCTGCGATAATAGTTCGAAACTAAACGAGGTGGTGTCGAATATTTCGGTATCGGCCTTGAACCTTATCTTGGTCCCCGTCTTCTTCGTCTTACCAAGAACTTCCAAGCGGGTTTTCGCTTCCCCCTTCTCGTATACCTGGTGGTAGACCTTTTCATCGCGACGGATTTCTAGTTCCATATATTCAGACAGGGCATTGACTACGGAAAGACCAACTCCATGAAGACCACCCGATACGCGATAACTCAGATTATCGAATTTTCCTCCCGAGTGGAGCTTCGTCATAACCACTTCCACCGCGGGTCTTCTCTCTTTCTTGTGATAGTCAACTGGTATTCCTCTCCCATTGTCTTCCACGGTAATGCTGTTGTCTATGTGGATTGTAAGATCGATTTTTGTGCAATATCCTCCCAGAGCCTCATCTATACTATTATCAACCAGCTCGTATGCTAAATGGTGAAGGCCCTCTATCCCCGTGTTGCCTATATACATCGCGGGCCTCTTTCTTACCGCGGTTAATCCGTCCAGTACTTTGATCTGATCGGCGCTATACCGAATCGGCCGATTTTCTACTTTCGCCTCCATCACTTAAACCCTCATTGGCATGATCACATAGATCGGATTCGGTTGGGTTACTGGCTTTATAACAGCCGCGTTTGCCTCATCCTTTAGCTCAAGGGCAAACTCTTCTTCATGGATTGCACTTAAGGCCTCAAGAATGTATCTACCATTGAATCCAATACTGAATTCGCTCCCATCATAAATTGCTGGAAACACCTCCATTGCATTGCCAATATCTTGATTAGATGAGTACAATTCTATCGACCCTTTCTTCAGCGTAAATTTTACGCCCTCGCCCCTATCAGCAGATATCGCTGATATTCTCCTCAGGCATGATGAGAATTCACTCCTGTTCAACTTTACTACTTTATCATTATCGCTTGGTATCACTTGCTTATAATCTGGGAATTCACCGTCTATCAACCTGATGATAATGATAAATGAGTTTACCTTAAGGATAAAACTATTCTCGGTCAGAGAAATTCTCGTTTCTCCGGGACTTTCGCTAACTATTTTCTTGACCTCATTTAATCCCCTTCTCGGAATTATTGAGCCTCTTTTCAGCCCTGAAAATTCAGGGCTTTCCCTCTCAATCAGGGCGAGCCTATGACCATCAGTTGCTACCATTCTTGCTAGGTTTTTCTCGTCTGAAGAAATAGCTTCAAAGAATATTCCGTTGAGGTTATATCTCGATTCCTCCGTTGATGCTGCAAAAATAACCTTCTCTATCATCTCCCCCAAATTAAAGGATGTTATTGGGATAAGGTCTTCCTCCGAATAGGAAGGTAGCGCTGGAAACTCCACTGGATCAAGGCCACTCAGATTAAAGACCGCATTTCTGCAGGTTATCCTTGCCCAATGATTCTCCATGCTCTGTAAGGAAATTTCGGCATCTGGTAGTTCTCTGATAATTTCATACAACTTTCTCGCAGACACGCAGAGTTTCCCCTCTTGTTTAAGGATACACGAAACATGTGATAGTATTGCCGTTTCAAGGTCAGTTGTGGTTAGACGAATCTGGTTTTCATCTGACTCAACGAGGATGTTAGTGAGCGCAGGGATGCTACTACGTCTTTCCGCAATGCCTTGAAGAATAGTTAGTGACTTTAAGAGGTTTTTCTTTTCGATTATCAACTCCATTATTAACCTCCTTAATATAATCTAATAGTATATTTAATAAGCTCCCTAGAATTGTCGGAAACTGATCTATCTACCCGAAAGATAAGAGCTTTTTGCTGTAAAAGAATTGTAAAACACGATGCCTCTAGACTGAGTAGTCAATATCTATCTGTAGAGATAACGAATTTTTCTACAAAATCCTATGCTCCTACTACACTATATTCTTTAATTTTGACTCGATTTTCTGAATTATTCCAACGAGGTTCGGCTTATTTTGAATCTCCTTCTTGATTTTATTAATGGCGTGTAAGACCGTAGAATGGTCTCGTCCTCCAAAACGATCCCCAATCTGAACGAGAGAAGAATTGGTTAATTTTCTCGCAAGGTACATCGCGATTTGACGGGCCAACACAATTTGCTTGGTCTTTCTCTTGCCGTTCAGATCGGAAAGCTTCACATTAAAATGCGAAGCAAGAGCTTTTTGGATGGATTCAATGGGAACGGATTGGTCGTCTGTCTTGATGATATTTCTGAGGACATCCTTCGCCAAATCCAGAGTAATATCAGTTTGAGTAAGCTTTGAGAAGGCTATGATTCTTATAAGAGACCCTTCCAGGACCCTTATATTCGATGAGGTATTGGATGCCAGAAAGAAAGCCACGGGGTTGGGAAGCGAGATATCCTGTAATTGGGCCTTTTTCTGTAGTATCGCAACCTTGGTCTCAATATCTGGTGGCTGAATGTCCGCTATAAGGCCCCACTCAAACCGAGAACGCAGGCGTTCTTCAAAATCCGTAAAATCCCTTGGAAATTTGTCACTTGTTACCACTATCTGCTTCCTTGCTTCGTACAAAGAGTTAAATGTGTGGAAGAATTCCGCTTGTGTTCTTTCCTTTCCGGCTATAAATTGGATGTCATCGATAAGAAGGATATTCATGGTTCTGAATTTGTCTCGGAATTCGTCCATCTTCTCGTATCGGATTGAGTTAATGAGCTCATTGGTAAATTGTTCAGCGGACAAGTAGCAAATTCTACTGAAGTCGTTAATGACGCCATTTTGCAGTACATAATTGCCTATTGCATTCAGTAGGTGTGTTTTCCCGAGGCCCACACCTCCGTAGATAAACAGCGGGTTATAGTTCTTTGCAGGAAGGCTGGCTACTGCGTGACATGCGGCATTTGCGAATTGATTGCTGGCGCCGACAACAAAGTTGTCAAAAGTATAGTTTTTGTTGAATTGACCATGTCGGAGGGTATGAGATTTATCTATCGGTGCTAGTCGCTTTCTTAGATTTTGGGGGAAGGGATTTTTTTTCAACTTGAAAATAACATCACAGTCTCTGCCCAAAGCATTAAATAGAGCTCGCTTTATAAGGGGGAGATAATGCTGGGTCAACCAATCTTCGAAAAATTTGTTCGGTACTCGTACCTCAATAAACTGCTCGGTCAGCGAAAGTGGTGTGATTGGCTCTATCCATACGTGGTAGGCGTCTTGGCTGACTTTGTCGTTGAGATACTCAAGGACTGCGTTCCAAATTTCGTCCATAATAATGGGTTTCCTATGATGGCTTGATCAGCGAAAGGTAATAACGGACTAAGTTAGGTTTTCAACAGACTTATCCACAATTGTGGATAAATAAAAGCCCCCTTATGGAGAGAGAGACGGGTAATTAAAGGAAACCTACCATTTATTAGAGAAAGCCCACCACAGGATTGTGGATAGGAAGACAAAATTACAATAACACAAAATGGATCGAAGATCAAGTCCTTTTGGAACTACCTCCTCAATTAAATCAGCTCTCTTGAGGAAAAAATCGCAGTACCGACAACGTGTTCACCAGCGCTCATGCCGATCAGCTTAACACCCTGGGTGTTTCTCCCCATTATTGATATATCTGAAGCGCGGAGCCTGATGATTTTCCCATTTGTAGTAATGAGCACAAGTTCATCGTCATCGGCAACTTGCTTGATTCCTATTACGTTACCGTTGCGTGTAGTTGTCTTGATGGTGATTACTCCCTTCCCTCCCCGGTTTTGAGTCCTATATGCTCCGGTCTTTGTGCGCTTGCCAAAGCCGTTTTCGGTAACCGTTAAAACGGTTGTGCCTTCTTCAACGATTTCCATTCCAACGACCTCGCCTCCATTAACAGCAATTCCCTTAACCCCCCGTGCGGTCCTCCCCATGGGGCGAATCGCGTTCTCCGAAATGCGTATTACTGTTCCCGCTCTCGTTCCCAAGAGGAATTCTTGGTTTCCTTGGGTTATCTTAGCGGAGATAAGCTCATCATTTTCGTCCAAGAGAATTGCCAAAATACCGCCAGCACGGGGTTTGCTGAAAGCAGATAGATCCGTTTTCTTCACGATGCCATGTTTAGTCGCGAAGGCAACATATTTCCCGGATGAAAAATCCTTCAAGGGGAGAATTGCGGTAATCTTTTCTCCTGGGGCTAAATTGAGTAAGTTTACTACTGCCTTGCCGCGCGAGGCCCTTGCACCCTGGGGAATTTCATGCACCTTAAGCCAATGAACCTTTCCATAATTGGTAAAGAAGAGGATGTAGCTGTGTGTGGTAGCGATGAAGACATTCTCCACAAAATCTCCCTCTCTCGTAATCATGCCGATTTTTCCCCTTCCTCCCCGATGCTGAGATTGGTAAAGGCTCAGGGCGTTTCGCTTTATATAGCCTCGGTGGGTAATTGTAACCACCATATCCTCTTCCGCTATCATATCTTCTACATCAATATGAGAAATTTCTCCGATAATTTCAGTCCTTCGTTCATCGCTGAATGTATTCCTAATGGCGGTGAGCTCTTCAACAATGATATTGAGGATTAGATGATCGTGAGCTAAGATTTCCTTCAATCGGGCAATCGTCTTTATTACCTCCTTGTATTCTTCCAAAATCTTCCCCCTCTCCAGGGCGGTGAGCCTCTGCAGGCGCATGTCCAGAATCGCCTGAGCCTGTTCCCCCGAGAGCGACAGCTTTTTCATTAATGCATCCCGGGCTTCTTGGGGATTCTTGGAGCGCCTTATGATGGCAATGACGGAGTCCAGGTGTTCGATCGCAAGCTTCAGGCCCTCCAAGATGTGTGCTCTGGATTCAGCCTTATCGAGTTCGAATTGGCACCTCTTTGTTACAATGTTCCTCCTGTGTTCCACAAAGAGGGAAAGCATCTCCTTTAGATTGAGTAATCTTGGCTGGTTGTTTACCAAGGCGAGCATGATGATCCCGAAAGAGATCTCCATTTGGGTATGATTAAAGAGCTGGTTAAGGGTGACTTGGGGAACCTCATTTCTCTTCAATTCGATGACAACGCGCATGCCTTCTCGGTCGGATTCGTCCCTCAAGGAGTGGATGCCTTCGATTACCTTTTCCCTCACTAACTCTGCAATGCGCTCGATAAGACGGGATTTATTTACCTGGTAAGGAAGCTCGGTTATCACGAGGAAGTGGCGGTCCACTCTCTTGGGCTTTTCTATGATAACCCGAGCTCTTATTCGTACAATACCTTTTCCAGTTTCATATGCCGATCTAATGCCCTGGTGGCCAAGGATAAGACTTGCTGTTGGAAAGTCGGGGCCTGGGATTATTTTCAGAAGGTCCTCGATTTCAATCTGAGGATTGTGTATGAGGGCGATGACAGCGTCAATAGTTTCGGATAGGCTATGGGGAGGAATGTTCGTTGCCATCCCGACTGCGATTCCCGAAGATCCGTTGACGAGGAGGTTTGGAAATTTTGTGGGTAGGATCACGGGTTCCCTGAGGGACTCATCATAATTTGGAACGAATTCTACCGTATCCTTGTCGATATCTGCCAGCAATTCCGCGGAGAGTTTGGACATTCGCACCTCAGTATATCTCATGGCGGCAGGGGGGTCCCCATCGATGGAGCCGAAATTCCCTTGTCCGTCGACCAAGGGGTGCCGTAACGAAAAATCCTGTGCCATTCTTACGATGGAATCGTAAACGGCTCCTTCCCCATGGGGATGATATTTTCCGATTACATCGCCGACAACGCGGGCAGACTTCTTGTAAGGCCTATCCCAGTAATTCTTCAATTCATACATGGCGTACAGGGTTCGCCTATGAACAGGCTTGAGGCCATCACGGACGTCGGGCAATGCGCGTCCCACAATGACGCTCATGGCGTATTGCATATACGAGGTTTTCATCTCATCTTCGATGCTTATGGGAATATTTCCTTGCTGCACTGACTTATCTCCTCAAGGCTGAAAGTTTGAATAGCCAAACAAATAATGTAAGATAGAAAGCCATATTTGTCAACTGGAGCCGGGAGTTTCCTGAGTTTTTCAGGGGATTCCGTTGTTTCTGAGCGTAATCTGCTGGAGAAGTGGGGTACCCATCGAGGGTGAGGGTGAATATTCCCCGGGACCCCGAAAGGGTGACTTCCGAGGTATTGAAGCGAAGAAAAGGGGAGTCACGCGCTGAAATTTTTTTAAATAAAATCAAATAGTTATAAAAACATTTGCATTAAAACCTAGGAAACTTCAGGGCTTGGGGAAACCTGAACCGGGTCGGTATTGACAAGCCGGGAATATTATGTTTATTTAAAGAGTTTAAGTACTTTGAGCCTTCGAGGGAAACCGTGAAGAGGACTTATCAGCCAAGTAATAGGAGGAGGAAAAGGAGGCTTGGATTCAGGGCCCGGATGCGCAGTAAAAATGGGAGGGACATTCTCAAGAGGAGAAGAAATAAGGGGAGGAAGCGGTTAACAGTTTGATTGACGCTGGAAAAACATGTTGATGGGACTTGCTCGGCGATGGGGAGGTCTTACAGAAGGGAAAATAGAATCGCGAGAAAGACCGATTTTTGGAAGGATCGTGGGAGAAGAAAGAAATTTACTACGAGACATTTTCTCCTCATCTTGAGGAAGAACGATAAGGATTCCAAGAGGTTGGGGCTTGTCGTGGGAAGGAAGGTGGGGGGAGCGGTTGCGAGAAACCGGATCAAACGATTGCTGAGGGAATTTTTCCGGTTAAATAAGGAAAGGATGCCTGAATCATCAGACCTCATTGTTTTGGCGAAGGAAAATATTGAAATCGACGGCTATCAGGAGGTATTCGAGGAACTGAAAGTCATATTCAATTAGCCGGGAATGGGAAATTATACAAGGAGTCAGGGCATTCATGATCAGGAGGGGAGCGATTCTTTCAATTCGGCTTTATCAATATATAGTATCACCTGTTTTAGGGCCTACCTGTCGTTTTATCCCGAGTTGTTCTCAATATACCATTGATGCCATTGAGGAAGGTGGACTTTTGAGAGGAGTGTGGCTCGGGTTCCAGAGGATTCTCAGGTGCCACCCATTTCATCCTGGCGGTTATGACCCGGTCGGGGTTCGTGGGAAAAGAGCCCAGAGGGGTTATGGGGTATGGAAAAAAGGGCGATTCTAGCCATAGTCTTATCGATACTGGTCCTGATCTTCTATCAGAGGTTGTTTGTCAAACAGCAGCCACAGAGGAGAGAGGAACGAAAGGAAATGGAGAGGATTGAACCAAAGCCGTCTACCCCAGAGGTATCCGATAAGAGAGCTGGGAGGGAGGTATACGAGGGCGTCCCAGGGAGAGCAGAAGAGAGGGCCCTACCGGAAAAAGTCGGGGAGGAAGAGAAGAAAAGCATCAGGGACGTGACTGTTGAAACAGGATTATATTCGGCTACATTCTCGAGTTATGGTGGAAGGTTGAAGAGTTGGAGGCTCCATGACTATAAAAATCGAGTAGAAAGCGGGGGGTTTGTCCGGTGGTTTCAGGAAACGGAGAGGAAAGTGAAGGGATACTTTGGATTTGCTAGGAGGCCGCTTCCCGAGGGTAAGCCCGAACCCGTTGAGTTGGTGGCAACAGAGGCGTTGGCAAACCTTCCCTTGGCGATCGAAATAGAAGAGAAAGGGAGAAGTGTCAACATTGGACCCATGGATATTGACAGCGATTCGATCTTTTTGGGAGGTAATGTGAGAGAGGGGGCCCTTTTATTCAGGGGAAGCCCTGGCGAAGGCCTCGAGTTGTCCAGAGGATACCGGTTCTTCGATGATAAATATCGCGTTGACATGGAGGTTCGAATCAAGAACCGAGGGACCAAGGCCAGGGAGGTGAGGGTAGCGCTGGTATGGTATGGGAAGATGCTGGAGACAGGATCCCGTGCGTTTTCTGGGCCAGTGGCCATGGTGGACGGACAGGTGGTGGAAATAAAGGAAAAGAAGTTCAGAAACCCGAAAGAACCGTTGTTGCTATCGGGTGACATTC
>JABAOC010000218.1_pt7 | contig 10872 bp, 8 predicted proteins | sample 7062161 | NCBI WGS metagenome assembly JABAOC01 (sample SAMN14538625, study PRJNA623070) | marine sediment metagenome | biome: marine biome [ENVO:00000428]; feature: marine pelagic biome [ENVO:01000023]; material: deep marine sediment [ENVO:00002113] | place: India: Gulf of Khambhat ...
TCCTCGCGTTCTTGCTTTTGCCAGGTGGATGCAGGCCATGGCAGCAGCGCCGCTAGCCTGGGCGACGGTATCGGGTATATCTTTGGGACTCTGGCAGCAACCGGCCAGGAATATTCCCTCCCTCGAAGTGGCAACGGTCTCTTTTGTTTCGAACTCTTTGAAAAAACCTTCTGAGCTATGGGGCAGACCCAGCATTTTGCCGACCTGTTGCGTGTCATCTCTGGGAACGAGGCCAGTTGCCAACACCACAAGGTCTGCTTCTTCCTCATAGGACTCTCCCAAAAGCGTGTCCTCTCCGCGGACCATCAAGGTCTCCCCCTGTTTGTAGATTTCAGAGGGATTTCCCCTTCTAAAAACGACCTTTTCCCTCTGGACTCGATCGTAGAATTCCTCGTAACCCTTTCCAAAGGCCCTGACGTCCATGTAGCAGATCGTGATCTTGGCGTCAGGAATCTTTTCGTGGATGAGGTGGGCCTGTTTGATAGTGTACATACAGCAGACCCTTGAACAATATTCATTGCCAACGGTCTTGTCTCGAGAGCCCACACACTGAACAAAGACAACCCGCTTAACCTCTTTCCCATTGATTTCGATCGTTCCCTTTGTTGGTCCTGAGGCAGAACAGAGTCTCTCAAATTCGATGCCTGAAAGAACATTCTCATAACGTTCGTAACCGTATTCTGGCTTCAGTCCGGCGTCGAAGTGGTCATACCCGGTGGCCACGACAATCACACCTGCCTGGAGGGTGATGGTTTCCTCCTTTTGTTTGAAATCGATCGCGTTTGTGCCGCAGGCCTTTTGGCATTTCGGTTCCTTTCCGCATTTACCCTTCGTCAGCATGAAGCAGCAATTTGGGTCGATCACATACTTCTGAGGGACCGCTTGAGGGAAGGGGATATAGATGGCGGACCGTTTGCCAATGCCCATGTCGAATTCACTGGGAATTCTGTTCCTTTGGACACATGCTTCAGCGCATAGATTGCAGCCGGTACATTTATTCAGATCCACGTATCGGGGATTCTTCCTGATGGAAACGCGGAAATCGCCCACCTCACCTTGAACATCAGTCACCTCTGAGCAGGTCATCAACTCGATCTTTGGATGAGCACCCACTTCGACCATTTTGGGGGTCAAGATGCAGGAAGAACAGTCGAGGGTGGGAAACGTTTTGTCCAATTGAGCCATATGACCGCCGATGGTTGGCTCCCTCTCAACCAGCACGACCTTGAAGCCCTTGTCGGCGATATCGAGGGAGGCTTGCATCCCTGCGATGCCACCTCCAATAACCAACGCGACCGGGACCATATGAGGTTCTATCTTTCTAGCTGCTAATGCCATAACTTAAATCAGTCTTCAGCTGTCAGCCGTCGGCTCTCAGCTTCACCGGTTGAAAAACTCTACCTTAAAAGCACAAACCCGAACATCCCGTCTGTGGCGGGAAACAAACCCGAATACCAAATGACAAAAATTCGAAACATAGGTTTGAAGCATTTAGATTTAGGATTTTGAATTTGTTTCGAAATGGTCCTCGCCGGGACGCTTCGCCCGGATTTCGTGCTTCGAATTTAAGAACTTGATTCATTCGAGGCCGATACAGGCGGACCCAATATCGTTCAGGCTTGTTCTACTTGTCTTTTCCAATGAGAGAGTTCGCGATTGTGTTCTTCTGGATCTCTCGAGTTCCTTCATATATCTCCATAATTTTTGCATCCCGGTAGAACCGCTCGACCTCGTACTCTGTGATATATCCGTACCCGCCAAATATCTGAATGGCCTCGTCGGCAACCTCGACGCTGACCCTTCCGGCGTACATCTTCGCCATTGAAGTCAACCGGGGATCAATGCGACCCTGATCATAGTTCCAGGCGGCCTTATAGGTCAAAAGACGCGTGGTCTCGATCATCGTATACATGTCAGCCAGTTTATGCTGGGTTACTTGGAAGTCTGCGATTCTTCGCCCGAACTGCCGTCTCTCTTTGGCATAGGCCAGGGACCTGTCAAAGGCGCCCTGACCAATCCCGAGGGCCTGAGCTGCGATTTCGATCCGGCTCTCGTCAAAGAACTCGAGAACCTGGTAGAAGCCTCGGTTTTCCTTTCCGATGAGGTTTTCTATGGGCACATGGACATCGGATAGGGAAAGCTCTGCAGTCGAAGTCATCCGAATTCCCATCTTGTCACCTAACTCTGTGGCTTCAAATCCCGGGGTACCTCTCTCCACAAGAATAGTGCCCATCCCCCGATGGGGCGGGTCTGCCTTTGGGTCTGTTTGACAGAGGATGACGAAGAAGGCTGCCACCGTCCCGTTGGTGATAAACGTCTTGGTGCCATTGATAACAAATTCGCGCCCCTCCTTTATGGCGGTGGTCGAGAGACGCGTAATATCGCTCCCGTGGTCAGGTTCTGTATATGCACCGGCAGAAATCGCCTTTCCAGTGGCTACAAGGGGCAGGTACTTCCGTTTCTGCTCGTCTCTTCCAAATCTCAGAATAACTTCGGAACTGAAGTCGGCAAGAGTCAGGGCGATGCCGATGCCAGAATCCTGCCTGCAGAACTCCTCGACGACGAGGGTGTTTTCGAGGATGCCAAGACTCTGACCTCCATATTCCTCTGGAAAATGGATGCCGATGAAGCCCAAATCACACGCCTTTTTCCAAATCTCTGTTGGAAAGGTGTGCTCTCTCTCCAGCTCCATGGCGAGGTCCCGGTCGAACTCCCCCTGCGCAAACTCTCTGGCGGCCCTTTGAATGTCCTTCTGTTCATCGGTCAGTTCAAAATCCATGTTCGCCTCAGATTCAACGACGGATGTGTGATTTGCGATATGTGATCTGGGACTTCTTTTTTGTCTCATCCCATGTCTCACATCCCACATCCCATAACAATCGCGGTCCTTTCATTTCAATCATTTTTTGAACCCTTTTTCTTTGCCTCTTTATCCTCAACTAGGCAAACGCCTCCTTGGCTTTCTCTTTCAGGACCGGAACAATCTTGAAAAGGTCTCCAACGATTCCGTAGTGTGCACTATTGAAGATTGGGGCTTTTGGATCTTTGTTAATCGCAATAATGGTCCCAGCGGCTTTCATTCCTGCCACATGCTGAAAAGCGCCGCTGATGCCGATGGCGATATACAGTTTGGGTTTAACAGTCTTGCCCGAGGTACCCACCTGGCGTTCCTTGGGCAGCCATTTCTTATCGACCACCGGACGGCTACATGATAGGGCGGCGCCCATTGAGTCGGCCAGTTCCTGTACGATAGGGATGTTGTCTTGTTCCTTGATACCTCGCCCCACTGAAACGAGAATATCGGCCTGAGTGATATCTACCTCTCCAGCAGCAGCCTCCACATATTCCAAGAACTTCTTGGAGGCGATCTCTTCCGTCAGAGGCGAAGCAACCGTCACGATTTCGCCGGCCAAGGTATAGTCCTCAACAGAGAATGATGCTGGCCGGATGGTGACAATATACTGGTCGGCGGGTTTGAGGCGAATCTCGACGTTTAACTTGCCTCCGTATACCTGACGCATGGCCTTGATCTGCGATGGCTCCACCATCACATCGATACAGTCCGTGGCAATCGGGGAGTCGATCTGTGTCGCAAGACTTGGGGCGAGATCCATTCCGAACGCTGTGTGGCCTATGAGCAGAAGGAGAGGCTTTTCCTGTTGAACGAGGTTTCCAAGAACCTTCTGGTAGGCCTCAGAATTATAGTTCTCAAGTTTAGCATCTTCAATATGAATGACCTTGTGGGTGCGACCCTTAAGCTGGTCGGCCATTGGCCCGACATTGTGGCCGAGAAGGACGGCAACCAGGTTTTTTCCCGTGCCCTCAGATAGTGCCTTCCCCTTCATGAGCATCTCAAAAGTGACATCCCGAAGCTCGCCCTGTCGGTGTTCGGCAAGTACAAAGATATCTTCCATTTAGCCGACCCCTCCTTTCTCCTTGACGATTGCAACGACTCTCTCGGCAATCTCGTCCATGGTTCCCTCTAACATTTGCGCACCTTCTCCTACAGGCGGGGGAAAGACTTTCTCAATCAAAGTCCTCGATCCAGCCTCTCCTGCCTCATCTGCTTTCAGGGCGAGTTCACCAAGGCCGAGGGCTTTGATCTCCTTCTTGGCTACTTTCCGGATGCCCATGATCGACACGTACCTTGGCTCATTAATACCTGACTGAATCGTGAGGACGGCGGGAAGACTGAGTTCCACAACTTCCTCAAGTCCGCCCTCCAGCTCACGACGAATTTTGGCTCTATCCCCCTCAATGGTCTCGATCCCATTGACAACGGCTGCGTGTCGGATTTCCAACATTCTCGCAAGGGTGGGTCCAACCTGGCCATAGCCATCGTCCTCTGCCTGAACGCCCGTCAGAATCAGATCATAACTCAAAGGCTGGATCGCTTGACTGAGAACCCTGGCTATAGCATGTCCATCAGAGCCCGAAAAAGCAGGGTCTGTGAGGCGGATTGCTTCATCGGCTCCCATGGCCAGGGCTCGCCTCAACGTCTCGTTAGCCTCCTCTGGTCCCATCGAAATGACCGTGACGGAGCCGCCATGTTTTTCTTTGAGAAGGACCGCTTCCTCAACGGCATAGTTATCCCATTCGTTGATGTCAAAGACCAACCCGCCCTTCTGGATGTCCTTTCCTGTCCCGTCGATTACAAGGTCAGCTTCGGCTGTTTCAGGGACCCGTTTGACACAGACGATAATGTCCATAATCCCTCCTTTACCTAAGGCTCGACTTTTTCACCACGGAGACACGGAGGGCACTGAGGATATACTGTTTTACCCATCGGGAGAAGGCCATGGGCAAAACCACATTCCCCTCCGCAGATGAAACCCTGTTTGTTCGCCTGCAAGGGCCTGAAGTTTTTCGTTTGTCGGCGTCTCCCGGCAAACGAAAAGAATTACGTCTCCGCGTGCTCTGTGCCTCTGTGGTGAACTATTATTCACGACCTAGGGCCTCGATCAGAATCTCAGAAATGTCCATGACCCGGAGTTTCTCCTCGTTCCCCGTTGTCTTGGCTGCGTCTTCCAGAGTTAGGAGACAGAAGGGGCAGGCTGTGGCCAGAATCTCTGCGCCCATTTCCACCGCGTCCTGAACACGTATCTCTGCAGACCGAGGCCCTTGATCAGAGGCTTCCGCCCACATACGGCCGCCTCCACCCTCGCAGCAGAGGCTCTTCTCTCTCGATCGGTCGAAATCGATGAAGGTGACCCCGGGGATGCTTTTCAGAATAACCCTCGGCTCCTCGAAAATCTCGTTCTGCTTTCCGAGAAAGCAAGGGTCGTGGTAAGTAATCACTTTTTGCATTTCCTTTGAGAAAGGGTTGTCTTTCTGAATGGCTTCGACTAGCGCCTGGGTATAGTGACGCACAACCAACCCTTCCTGACCATAGTCGTTTTTGAGGGCGTTATAGCAATGGGGGGATGTGGTGAGAATGGACCGGACGTTGTTCTTGGTAAGGTTCTCGAGGTTCTGCTCCATGAGCATCTCGAAGAGGCCTTCCTCACCCATCCGGCGAATTTCACTTCCACAGCAGGCTTCCTCGTCTCCGAGAGTCGCAAAGTCGAGACCCATTCGATTGAAACATGCAACCATGGATCGCGCGACATTCTGGACCCTGGTGTCGTACGCGGCCGTACAACAGATGAAATAGAGGTGTTCCGCCTGGCCCCCCTGAGAAAGGACCTTCACATCCAGTCCTTCGGCCCACTCGCTCCGCTTGTTTTTCATAGCCCCCCAGGGATTGCCATACTTGTAAGTACTTTCAAGAGCGTCGATGATCGTTTTGGGAATATGGCCTTCCTCGATGAGAGCTGTCCGCATACCGATGATCAGATCAGAAGGTCGCAATTCACGGGGGCAGCGAATCGTGCAGGTTTTACAGGAGCTGCAAGCCCATAACTCTTCTTTTGTATAGATGCAATCGAGGTTGTCACGAACCAATGCCTCGTGCATGAGGCGCCGGATATTGAGGGCAGAGTTGAGGGATACGGGACAACCTCCCGTGCATTTTCCACACTGAATGCATCCGAAAAGTTCATATTTTTCGTAAAGAGCCTCGTTCTCGACCTTTAACATCGATGTTTTCCTCTTATCTGTCGAGTGGTTTTCTTATGGATTACCAAAGAATATTCTGACAAAAGTTGGTCATGCTCGCCGTGCGAATCCTAGAACGCAGACACTTACGGCTGTTTTTAAATATACCTGAATTCTTTCAATAATTTCATGTAGTCCCGGCCTTATCGCCCGATAATCTCACGGGAAATCACAATTCTCTGGACCTCAGACGTCCCCTCGTACAGCGTCGTTCCAATGATATCTCTGAGATAGCGTTCTACGGGATATTCCGTTGTATAGCCGTATCCACCAAGCATCTGGACCGAACGAAGAGCAACCTTCTTTGCCGTTTCCGTGGCAAGCAGCTTTGCCATCGAAGCCTCACGGGTGAATTTCTGTCCACTTTCCTTAAGGAACGCCGCTTTTAGAGTGAGCAACTGAGCTGCCTCAAGCTCGGTATAGCTGTCAGCAATCATCCATTGAATCGCCTGAAACCTGGATAGCTTCTGGCCAAAGGCCTCCCTGTCTTTCACGTATTGGGTCGCATACGCGATGGCGGCCAAACCAACCCCGACAGCCAGGGAAGCGATCCCAATTCGACCTCCATCCAGTTCGACCATGGCGATCTTGAAACCCTCGCCCTCTCTCCCCAGAAGGCATTCTTGCGAAACCTGGCAGTTGTCAAAAATCAGTTCATTGAGCGACGAGGCCCTGTGACCCATTTTGTCTTCTGCTTTGCCAATAATAAAGCCAGGCGTTCCCTTCTGGATGAGAAAGGCGCTGATTCCCCCTCCCCTTCGAGCGGTCTTGTCGGTGACCGCCCACACCACAACAACACCTGCCTGCCCACCACTGGTAATAAGTGATTTGCTCCCATTTAAGACGTAGCCGTCACCATCAGGCATGGCCACCGTCCTGATGTTAGCCGCATCTGACCCGGTATGAGGCTCTGTAATTGCAAAGGCACCGGCGGGGTACTCGCCGGTGCATAGCTTGGGGACATGCTCCTCCTTTAATGATTCGGATCCAAATTCACAGATAACCTCAGCCACCATATTTGTCACAGAAGTGGTTACAGCGTGAGAGGCGCAGGCCTTCGCGATTTCAGTGATGGCCAAACTGTAAGCCACCACGCCGACCTCCGAACCACCATACCTCGCAGGAATGTTCATGCCCATCAGTCCGAGATCGGCCATCCTTTTCAGGTTGTCATAGGGAAACTCTCTTTTCTCGTCCAACTGGGCAGCCACAGGCTTGATATGCTTGTCGGCGAAGTCCCGGACCATATCCCGGATCATTTCCTGTTCAGATGTCAAACTAAAATTCATCAACAGGCACCAATTCGGAAGAAGTTTGTTAGTCAGTTTGTTTTGTTCACCACGGAGGCACGGAGGGCACGGAGAATACCGGATTTTCCAATGCCGGGAGAAGGCGGCATTGGAAAAAAATCAATCCCTGCCGGGAACTGGGGTTTGTGTGAACATTCTCCCGACATGGGCAAATCGAGACCTTGCCCCCGAGGGGCTGATCGTTCTTGATTGTCGAACTCTCCCGACAAACAAGAGAACTCATCCCTCCATGATCTCCGTGTCTCTGTGGTGAGTCCCAGAAGATCTTGAACTTCAAACCTATTTCGTATCCCGGGTTTTGATTTTCACATTCATTCATATGTATAGAAGCCCCTGCCTGTCTTTCTTCCCAAATACCCGGCGGCCACATACTTCTTGAGAAGGGGGCATGGGCGGTATTTGGAATCGCCAAAACCCTGATAGAGGACTTCCATAATGGCCAGGCAGGTGTCAAGCCCAATGAGGTCTGCCAGTTCCAGCGGACCTATGGGGTGATTCATTCCCAGTTTCATCACGCCGTCAATGGTTTCGGCACTCCCCACCCCCTCAAAGAGAACATAGATGGCCTCGTTGATCATCGGCATGAGAATCCGGTTTGAAATGAACCCCGGGAAATCCTTGGCCTCAAGCGGCGTTTTCCCCATCTTTTCGGCAATCTCTTTGACCGCTCCGAAGGTTTCGTCCGATGTCGCGAGGCCCCGGATAATCTCCACGAGTTTCATGAGGGGCACGGGATTCATGAAATGCATACCGATGACTCTGTCCGGTCTCTGAGTGGCCGAGGCGATCTTCGTTATCGAGATAGAGGATGTGTTTGTGGCCAGGATGACCTCCTTCCGGCAGATTCCATCCAGACTCTGAAAAATGTCCAGTTTCAGGGACTCATTTTCTACGGCCGCCTCAACAACGAAGTCTGTCTCCTTCATGTCCTCTACGCGGGTGGTCCCCCTAGTTCTGGCCAGAATTTGGTCCCGACTTTGAGACGTGATTCGCTCTTTTTGGACGGAACGATCGAGGTTTTTCCGAATCGTGGCCAGTCCCTTTTGAACGAACGCGTCACTGATGTCGCTCATGATGACATTCCAGCCTGCTGTCGATGCGACCTGAGCAATACCGCTCCCCATCTGTCCAGCCCCAATGACGCCAATGGTTTTAATTTCCATGTATCCTCCCAATAGTCACGAGTGTCCTATTCAATCGCCACCCAAATCGGTAGGGTCCTTATCACTCCAGATGACGTTTGTGGTCCGTTGTCAGTTGTCTGTTGTATTTACGGACCAAGGACCACGAGCAACGGACAGCGATTTAAGAATTCAGCTCAAAACTCTGATTTTCTGAGGGCTCTGTGAGAGATAATTCTACCGTTCCACGATCAGCGACACGGCCTCCCCTCCACCAAGACAGAGTGAGGCCATACCCAGTTTTGCGTCTTGATCCCTCATCGCATAGAGCAGGGTCGTCAAAACACGAGCCCCACTGGCCCCGATGGGATGTCCCAGTGCAATGGCCCCGCCCCGAACATTGACTCTTTCATGATCGAGGCCAAGTTCACGCATAACGGCCACTGTGGATGCAGCAAAAGCCTCGTTGATCTCAAATAGCCCAATCTGTTCGACAGAGAGGCCGGCCTTCTTCAAGGCCCTGGGAATCGATTTGATGGGAGCCACGAGCACATCCTCCAATTCCACACCTGCTGCGGCCTGGGCTCCCACCGTTGCCATTGGAGTAACGCCCAATTCCTCTGCTTTTCTGAGGGACATCATGACGAGGGCACTTGCGCCATCACTGATTTTGGAGGAGTTACCTGCAGTGACAGTTCCCCCTTCCTTGAAGACGGGTTTCAGCTTAGCCATCGCCTCCAGGTTCGGCTGCCTGGGTCCTTCATCTGCGTCAAAGATGACGGGCTCGCCCTTCTTCTGGGGTATCTGGACAGGGACGATTTCCTCTTGCAATCTGCCCTGACCGATTGCCTTCAACGCCCTGTCATTTGAATCGTAGGCAAACCTGTCCTGGTCCGACCTCGAAACCTTGAACTTTTCAGAGATCAATTCTGCTGTGTAGCCCATGTGGAAATCGTTAACCACATCCCACAGGCCGTCATGGACCATGGCATCGATCAGTTTTCCATCCCACAGTCGGTATCCATCCCTCGCTTTGTCGAGATAGTAGGGGGCCCGGCTCATCGATTCCATGCCCCCAGCAACCACAACCTCGGCATCTCCCGCCATGATGGCATGGGCGGCCATCATAACTGCTTTTAGGCCTGATCCGCAGACCTTGTTGATCGTCGTCGCTCCTGCTGTCATGGGGAGTTCGGCCTTGATCATGGCCTGACGTGCCGGATTCTGGCCGAGACCGTGAGGCAAGACATTCCCCATGATCACCTCGTCCACGGCATGCGCTTCAATTCCTGACCGTTGAATCGCCTCTCGAATGACCAGTGCTCCGAGCTCCGTGGCCGAAAAGCAACCTAGGCTCCCCATGAAATTGCCAATGGGGGTCCTGACAGCACTTGTGATGACAACTTCATTCATCTTCCACTCCGTTTCTCCTCAAAAGGCTTGCTCCTGAATGAACTCATGTTGTCGACGTTCTAAGGGGCTATTGGTCATTTCAAATGCCAAAATTCAAATGTCAAATCAATTCCTAACGTGCAAGTCTCAAAACCGTGACGTTCACCGAAAACTCAAATGATCAGACGTTCCGACTATTCGAAAACTGCCCTATGTGGTCAGAAGGGCGTCGTTTATCATTTTCTTGAACTTTGAATTTTGTCATTAGGGACCTACTCCACCCCTTCGTTCAATTTTTCCTTGATTCTATGCTGGTAGTCGATGATCTCTCTCTTGAGTTTGCCAAGATTGTGAATCCGTTCGTCGATACGGTTGGCGTGATGCTCGAGGAGTTCGAGCAGTCTTGGAAGGACCCTTCGGTTCGTTCGATGTATCTGATAGATGTCCTCAAGCTCTTGCATTTCGGCGAGGGTCAGGCCCAGGTCCTTGAGCCGCTTGATGAATTTCAGCCGTTGGTAATCCCGATCTGTATAGACCCGTTTTCCGCCCTCCACCCGCTTTATGGAATTGAGAAGGCCAATCTCTTCGTAATACCGGATCGTTCGCGTGGTGAGACCTACTCGCTTGGCCAGTTCGCCGATCGGGTAATGTGTCGAATCTTGCATGAAGCCTTCCTTCCCCCTGGGAATCGGTGAGTTAGGTGCCGATACTGCGCAGGCCTTTGGGGCTTCGATGAGATGGCGAAGGGATCACGGCCTTCACTTAACGTAAACTGAGAAATGATAACCCATGATACTCCTTTTTCAGCGATTTTTCAACGAAAGGGGTCGTGGAGTTTCCGGACTTTTTGGTCTCTCCCCTAACGAATAGTAGCCCAACTTCCTTTGAGCGTTCCTTCAAATGTTTTTTGCTCATAAATCTTAGGCGAGTGGAAGAGAGGCGATCTCAACTGT
>JABAOC010013620.1_pt3 | contig 10870 bp, 13 predicted proteins | sample 7062161 | NCBI WGS metagenome assembly JABAOC01 (sample SAMN14538625, study PRJNA623070) | marine sediment metagenome | biome: marine biome [ENVO:00000428]; feature: marine pelagic biome [ENVO:01000023]; material: deep marine sediment [ENVO:00002113] | place: India: Gulf of Khambhat ...
ACCAGGTGTGCGGCAAGGGGATTGGAGATCGAGTACCGGATGCACAGCTTGTGATCGACTTTCCCCGTTCTGTCTATGGCGTGAACGGGACAAGCCTCGATGCAGTCGAAGCAGTCAGGAGGACAAGGCTCTCCGTGCTGGCCGCCGGTCGGCTCCAGGTCCAGTGTGGTCACGACGCCTCCCAGTAGAAGCCTGGCTCCGTAGGTGGAATTGGCAAGCAAGCCGCATTTTGCGAGCCTGCCCAAACCCGCCTTCTCGGCCCAGTGGACCAGGGGCAAAAGTCCCCAGAACTGGTCATGCACCAGCTTCCATGGGAAGCACCCGTATATGGGAACGGCCAAGGCACCTTTTTCTTCCAACGTCAGGCAAAGTTGGTTGGACGTTACGTCAAGAGATCTATATGCCATGTTGCAGAAGCGCCAGTACATGTCCAGAGCATTGCTATCTGCGAAAACGACTCCCTCGGGGATCGGCATGGCGTAGCAAATGACCGATTTCGCGTCTTTCAGCAGAGCCTGCGGCGAGAAGCCTTTCGGCACTCCCGGCAGCGGATCCGCGGAGGACGTCCCCATCATCGAGACTCCTCCGGAATCGAGGAGGTTTTTGATCTTGACCTTTATGACGTCCGTTTTTTGCATCCCACCCCTCTCTTATCCTTCTGTTGGCAACTCCTGTCAAGCGGTCTGCAGGGCGTGTCCAATCAAGGAAAATATGCAGAATGAATCGGGCCCTAGAACCCGTGCACACTTATGGTGCCGTTTACCGTGCTCAAAGAAATCGCACCCTGACCATCTCCCAGTGTCCCGGTGAGGGAGTTTGGCGTACTTACCAGATTCTGAAGGACGAGATCGAACATGCTGATCATGCCGTTTACCACGGTGGCCGAAAACTCCGCTGATGTGCTCTGAGGGATGTCAAGATCGATGCCTCCATTCACCGTTGCCATGTCGATTGTGCCATCCGTCGGTAGAGTCACCTCAGCCTGAATCTGGCCATTGACCAAACTGACAAAAACGCTGCCGAAGACCTCGTCCAACGTGACCTGCCCGTTCACGTTCTGAACGGAAATGGAATTATTGATCGAATCTATGATCACGGCTCCATTGACGTTGGTTACCAGTACTTCGAACTCCTTGGGCAGAACGACGGCGTAGTTAACCACATAGCTGCGGCCTTGCGTTTCGTCAGGTTGGGTGGTTTTCACGAATACTTCGCTTGTCAAATCTTGCACGCTCACTCCAAGCTCTTGTAGATGCGCTTCGGCATCCTGGAGGCTCTCTGAGCCAACACGCTTTTCGCCTGCAACGACCACCGAATCGGACTGGGATAATCCAATAATGCTGACGTTGCCGTTTATTCCCTCCAGTCTCAGTCGCAGGTGATCGTCTGAATTCAACTTGAAGTAAAACGACTCCGTTGCGACGAAATCCGTATTTCTCACGTCGTCGCCCGGACCGACAGACTTGTCTTTGCCGCACCGAACGCAGAAAACGCAGACGGTCAACGTAGCCAGCAGGATGAATCTACTGACATTTCCTCTCATCTCTACCTCCTCCGGAACCTGGCAGGTCAACTATGCCAAAGGATGGTCCACCCCTCTCTCCGTCGACTGGGCCTTGCACCCTAGTTAACCTGCAAAACAGTGAGTGACGACCCTCACTTTTAGGCGTTAATCCAAACTCATTTGCTCTAAACAGGCATACGTACGGCACGCCTGTTAAGATGCAAACCACTTAGATATGTGGAGAAAAAAATCAAGATGAATGGGATCCACGTTCCTATGAGATTCTCGAACATCTCCAGACTTCCCAGGATCAGAAGAGCCACCAGAAAGAGGTCCACCGTGATCACGAAGGAAACGAAAATCGCCGCAGTCTGCAGTGGAGTGGTGTAGTTGAACTTTCTGAAGTAGATTGACGAGACCGCGGCAGCGATTACAGGAGCGGCAGCCGCATGGATGACCAAGGCAGTTGCTTCAGACGCAACGGCCCTTGCGATACCCATGGTGGCCCCGCACAAAGCCCAGAGCACGAATGCGTGTACAACGATGATGATCCCCTTCCCGATTCCTGTCCTTGGCACATCAGACCTCTTGTCTCATTCCTGGTCCCATTAGTATACGGTCTTCAAGCACAGTTGATGCCTTTCGAACCCGCGTGACCAGCAGTCAGGCTGCCCAGGAGCGGGTCTCAGATCTGTCAGGCGCGGGCTTTCCGCCAAGATGAATTAGAAGACTGATCTCACCGGCTGTTATCACTGTCTTCAGCGCGACGGTGCCTATCACCAGAGCTGTGCAGAAACCCAGTATGGTATTCAGGGGCCAGGGCACGAAGTGCGGGATGCCGAAGGCAATTGCCTGGTCCACGCTCACCAGGTTGCTTCCCTCCACCAACTTCCCCAGCAAGAGCAGAACCCCAAAGGAAGTGGTCGGGGCACTGGTATAGAGACCCACGAATAGGCCCGTTCTCACCACCTCTCGGGCTGTTGCACGTTCACGAAGCCACAGGCCGAAGACAAGGCCCCACACGAAGGCCAATCCTATGCCGAAAACCTGGGTTGCCATCCCGGCGGCAAAGGCCACGCACTCAAGGAAGTAGATACCGACAAGTGCCGCAAAGTAGCGGCAGAATCTCGTAGGCTGGCCGGTCAACCTGCGCAGCAGCTCAGCTATGGGAACCGAAAACCCAAACCCGGCGGCAAGGTTCACAGCCGCCAGAATGATGACAAAAACCGTTTCTGCAGGCTCCATTGGATCTTACAGCAAGCAGCCCTACCGGACGTGCTTGACCCGCACCAGTTACATCGAATCCAGCATCTCCTGGGCTTTGTGCCTGCAGAACGCGTAGTTCAGGCTGTTGAGCAAGTTCCACCTGGCAGTCTTCTTGAAAAGCTCCTTGGCCTTGCCCTTGTCGCCCTTGCCCTTATAAGCTAAAGCCATCCGGTACCAGTTATAGGGGTTCTGCAGGCTGGATTGCTGCAGTTCCTCTATTGCCTTGTCATATTGCTTTTCCGCAAGCGCGATTTGCCCAGTCAATTCGCGGGACAGCTTTATCTGGAAAGGATTGTTTATCGCTTTGACTTCNNGCGTGCGCTGTTGTAAAGATAGAGACGCCTGGTGTTGTCCTTGACCTCTTCAGAGAGATTGGACGCCTCTACGATCTCCACTGCCTTGTCGTACTTGGCTTGAGCTTCATCCAGCCTTTCAGCTTCCAGGAGGATATTGCCCATGGCCACCAGATCTCCGCCCATGGAGGCGGCGTCATTGATCTTCTCCGCCAATGCGTACGCCTTCTCCTGTTCTTCCAGGCCGGCATCGAAGTTCTTTTCATCCACATAAGAGACCGACATGGCAAAGAGTGCAGCGCGTCGCTCGCCGTCATTGCGAGCCATATCCATCAGCTTCTGAAGCTGCTCCCTGGCCTTCCCGTATTCGCCCTTGAGGTTGAAGTTGGTGGCAATGCCGATATGAGAGGCAACGAAATTGGGATCTTGCTCCAATGCCTTCCGGTAAGTCTCTATGGACTTATCATACTTGCCCACCTTCATTAACAATTCGGCGTACGAGTCATAGGGATTCGGATCGTCCGGGATCAGCTCGATGTACTTTTGGAAGGCCTTTTCCGCCTCCTCGAAATTCTCCAGGAACCGGTGAGCATAACCCAGTTGGTTGTATGGCTGTGAGAAATTCGGGTTGATTCGCGTGGCTCTCTGGTATTCCACTATGGCCTCTTGGTAATTCTCCTGCCCGAAGTAGTTGTTTGCCAGCAGATTATGGGCCCGCTCGTCGTTCGGATGAATCTGAGTCAGTTTCTGGTATAGCTCTCTCTGTTTCATGGGGAAGCCGTGTACTCCCGCCTCGACTCCCAGAATCCACAGCCGCTCTCCTTCCGAGACCTTGTCAGCCAAAGCCTTTGCTTTGTCAAGATTCGCGAAGAACTCCTTTGCGTTGGGCACAACGAAGGACAGGTTCAAATAGGCCAGCGCGAATTCCGGATCCTCCGCAATGGCTTTTTCAAAGAACGGGCGAGCGTTTTGACCCCGCAGCTTCTCCTGCAGATCACGCCCCTGCAGGAAGTACTCCCGCGCTTTATCAGATGCAGTGGTGATGGGCATCTTACCTTCCTCGTCAGGCGGCGCGGCGCAACCGGCTATTAGCAGAAGTAATGCGCTGAACGTAAGGATTAGAGCACAGTGCATAAGCTTTTGCCTTTTCATAGCTTTCTCCTTTCCGGTTTGAGGTTTAAGACACACTATTCTAGCCTTTCCAGCTTGAAGATAACCGGCCTGAACCAATCCGTGCATCCGACGATCAAAGTGCCGGGCCGCCTCATCCCGGGCATATTGCCCCCGTATGCAAGAACCAGCATGTCATGACGGATATCTGCCCAAGCCCAGTCACAAAAGCCGTCTGGCGCTCGGTAGTAACGATCCACCGTGAACTCCTGGCCGTCCTCGAAAAGCTCACAGGGCTTCATGCTCTTATTTTCAGCGTCCAGGTACTCGTCGATCAGATCCCGGTTGATGGTCCTCTTGAGTACGGTGATCTTGCACTTAGGCAACTCGACGGACATCCAATCACCTCCTTTTCAGAAACACTATACCGCATGGCGAATGACGCTCGCCAAATGTCAGATGGACTGACCAGCCATGTAACCCAGAGAAAAACCGACAAAAGCTGTCCCCATCACTGAGAAGAACAATATCATTATAAACGTGACACGCAGGAAATCAAAGGAAAATAAAGCGATAGTCACGGCTTATCTTGTCAGGCAAACCTCCCGATGTGCTTTGGGCTCAGGGCGGCGATTCCTGCAGAAGAGATTTGCGGTAATGGAACCTCCTTTTGACTTCCTGGTACCCCAGTGCTTTGTGTGCAGCAGGGCTCGAAAGGTACTCGGCGGTGGTGTCAGAGGCCATTTCTGTGCATCCTTTCGCTCTTGCCCACTTCTCGCCGAACTCCGCCAGCCTTGCTCCGATACCCTGTCTCCTGTACTCGGGTACTACAAACCAACCTTCGATGTAGCCGATTCTGTTGGTCTCGCATCCAGGAGCCGTCTCCCGGATCGAGCACTCGATGAATCCCACGAGCCTGCCTTCATGCTGAGCTGCGAATATGCCCCAATTCGGATCCTCCAGCATCCTGTCGACTTCGTCCCTGAGCTGATCCGGATCGTACCTGGGCCACAACTGGCCACGAAGGGAGAGCCATTCTTGCTTTTCTTTCTCACCAACTTTTCTGATCTTCACTGACATGCTTCCGGGGACAAGGCTCAGTGTTGCTTGGTTCAGAGGAAACGGCAATTGAAGGGAGGAAAAAACCAGACGAAATTTTTGGACGGCGCAAAGTCAACTCGATTGATCGACTACCTTTCTCATGACTTTAATATGCCCCGGCGTTGTTCCGCAGCAGCCTCCGATGATTGATACGCCTATCCGGACCAGTTGTTTCGCTTTCTCTGCCACAAACTCAGGCGTCTCAGGATATACAGGTTTATCGCCCTGCATCTTCGGAAGGCCCGCGTTGGATTGTATTATCACGGGAAGCTTGGTGCATTTCTTGAACTCGTGGGCAATCTTTACCATGTTCTCCATGCCGTTACCGCAGTTCGAACCTATGACATCCGCACCTGCCTTTTCAAGCCCTGCTGCAGCATCTTTGATGCTCACACCCATAACCGTGTAGAAGCCCCTGGGCGTACGATCAAAAGTCATCTCCGCCAGAACAGGAGTTGACGGGGAGACTTCCTTTGCAGCTTTTACGGCCAGCGTCGCTTCAGCCAGGTCGGTCATGGTCTCAACGGATATGGCATCGACGCCTGCCTCAACTAGGACACTCACCTGCCTGACGAAACCAGCATATATCTTTGCAGGATCGGCGTCTCCGTGCGGCTTCAAGAGTTTTCCGCTTGGCCCACATGAGGCGGCGACGTAAGTACTATCGTCCGCTGCTTTTCGCGCAGCCAGGACAGCGTTGCGGTTTATTTGGTCGATCTCACCATCCAGCCCGAAAAGCGAAAGCCTCGCAGGCGATGCTCCGAAGGTATTGGTCTGAATTATGTCCGCACCAGCATCCGCGTATTGACAGGCTATCTTTTCGAGAACTTCAGGGCGGGTGAGGTTAAAAGACTCCGGCGCCTCACCTGGCTTGAGGCCGTAATCCCAGAGCAAGGTTCCTGTGGCACCATCGGCGATTAGGACATCACCGTCTCTTAGCCTCTCAAGCAGTGCTTTCACGTTAAGCCTTCTTGACAAGTTCCTTTACGATGTCCACCGCCTTAGAGCTGTCGTAACCGTAAGCGTCCGCGCCGATTCGCCGGGCAAATTCCTCGGAGACCGGCGCACCACCGACCATGGTCCTTATCTTTCCGTCCAGGCCCTGCTCCTTGAGGAGATCCACGGTCCTCTTCATAACCGGCATTGTGGTGGTAAGAAGAGCGGACATGCCAATTATAGGGGCGNNCCTCAAAGCCAGCGCCCTTCAACATTATGGTCACGAGATTCTTCCCTATGTCGTGAAGATCACCCTGCACGGATCCCATGACGACCTTCCCCATCGTCGGCATCCCCTCTTTGACAAACATAGGCTTCAACAGGTCCATCCCCGCGTACATCGCCTTTGCAGCAAGCAGAACCTGCGGAAGAAAGATTTCGTGCGCCTTGTACTTTTCGCCGACTGCGTTCATGCCGCCTATCAGGCCGCTGTCCAGTATCTCTTTGGGGGCCATATTACGTTCAATCGCCTGCCGGGTTAGGGTTACCACCTTATCATCCTCCCCACCCTGCACGCCTTCTGCTATCTGTCTTAAAATCTCCATCAGACTATACCTTTCTCCTTGTCTGATTCTGATTCCCAAAGCCCGCCCTCATCCTGTCGCGGCAGTCACGCGAACTGCATTCGCTGCAGAAGGGATAAGAGTCCTCGAAGCGAAAAATGTCCTGATCCCCGGCAATCAGAACTCCGGATATCGATTTCAATGGCTTCATCAAATAGCTGTCCAGAAGCTCAATCCCTATCTCTTTCGGATGAAGGTAACCCAGCAGTTTCTTTTGGCCGCTCATGTGCCAACCGCAATAGCCCGGGCTGAATCTTAGTATCCCTTTTGAGGGAGCGATTCTCCCTTTTCTCGAGAGCAGGTTCAGAAAGCAATTCTCCAACCTGTCGGCTGTCCTGTCGGCCGCGGCAGAAGCAGCCGAATCCAACATGCTACCCAGGGCGAATTCCTTTGCTCTGAACAACTCATCGATCTTCTCTGTTACCCTCGGTCCCACGGTGACGGCAAAGAGAGCCAGATGATCCGCTTTTCCGAAGATCTCGTCGAGCGGTGTGCTTTTTTCATTTAGCCCCTCGCCTTCGTAAACCACTGCAAACTCGGAAGCGGATATCTGTGAGATGACGCCTTTCGGTTCGGAAGATTTCAATAGCAGGTCAATGGCTCTTCGAAGAAGCTTCTCCACTTCTTCTGGTATCTTGCTGTTTGCAGCGATGCCCTGGGTCGCGAGGACCTTATCCCTTTCGGGCTTTATCTCATCTATGGGGATGTGGATGATTTCTCTCATGCGTCAATCCGGGGGAGACCGTCCATGCCGTGTCGGCGAGCCCGGCCCTCCATCAACTTGGTCAGTTCCTTTTTCGCCGAATCCGAAAGCCGTGACGAAGTGCATTCCCTGATCAGCCTCTCCACCTCTCTGTGTGCTCTATCCAGCAGGGGCACGCTTCCCTCCTCCTGCCATCTGGTTCTACTTGCCCGATCGATAACCGGTCCCGGGAGATAGAACTCCTCCTTCAAATGCCGGAGGGTGTGTGGCGATATTAGCAAATGCTTCTCCTTGAGTAGCTCCTCGAATCTGGGAAGTGAGGGGAAATCCTCTTTGGGCTGGATGCCTTCTATCATGCGAAGGGTCATTCCGCAGATTTCGTTGTCCAGAACGAGCTTCTCCAGGCTCTGACAGCTCTCGAAATCGAGCATTCCTGGTCCCGATATGTTGTTTATTCCGGAGAGGGCGGCTAAGGTGGCCCCCATGGACGATTCCAGCCCCGACTGCGCGTCAAGCTGTTTTGCGTCGCTGAGGGATATGTATCCCTGCGTCGGCATACCCAGGTGCTTTCCGATCTCATTGTATGCACAGTCGATCATCATCGTCTCCACAGCGCCCATGGGGGTAGTTTCGTATCGGACATCGAATATGGCCGGTGAACCACCATACAGAACTGGGGTGCCGGGATTGACAAGCTGGCTTATGATCACCCCGCTTAAGGTCTCGGCGGTATGCTGAACCAAAGTCCCCACCAGCGTGACCGGTGCCATGAATCCCGACAGCGGCATGGAGATGAATTCAACCGGAATAGAGTACTCGGAACAGTCGAGAAGATTTTGCGAGGTCACCTCACTCCACTTCAGAGGCGAAGTCGGACAGCAGGAGAATACGGTAAGAGGTCTGGCTGCCAGTTCCTCTCTTGCGCCCCGAACTGCAAGCTGGAGATCCCTCATGATGCCGAATGCCTCGATGGTGAACGCGCCGGTCACGACCGGCTTCTCGCAAAAGAGCAGTGAGAGATAAAGCCGGTAGCTGTCAGAGATCTTCTCCTGGACGTCGACGGGTATGAAGGCCGTGGCCTGAGAAGCGATATGATCCAGTCGACTAACCAGCTTTGCATATTTGACATAATCCGCCGTGGACGGCCTGCGAATTTGGCCACTCTCATGGTCCAGTATGTTCAGGGCGGCAGAGCCGGGCGTGAAATAGACGTTGCACTCGGAGAATTCATGCGTCTCGTTACCAAGAACGTCATACAGCTTGAAGGAGCCGGGAGCCGTCTCCAGCGCTTTTTCTACGATCTCCTCCGTCAGGAGGACCCTGCCCCTGCCCTTATCCACCTTTGCCCCGTGCTCCTGCAGCATGGAGAGTATCTTGTTGTTGTGAATCTCGACGCCCAGCTCACCGAGAATATCTATGGCTTCCGAGATTATCCTCTCCTTCAGCTCTTCGCTCAGGAATTTCACCAGCGGCCTCATGAACTGCTCCTTTCCAATCGCCAACGGTCCATTCTATCTTACATCAACTTCTGCAAGAATGCAAGTAAATAACTCCCAGCGGGCGGGCGAGGCCAGTCACCAGGAGACATGGTCTGTCAGCGGAGCGGGCGCGGGACGGCACAGCCTTCGTGATTAAGCCAAATGGAAAAGAACCGAGCTCCAAGTCGGCAGCCATTGGTGATCAACCTGGCTTTCACTTTTGTGCAACAAATGACTTGACAATACGTAAGTACTTACATAAATTAGAGGAAAAGAGACAAGCCATATTCAACCGATGGAGGTTCGCACGTGGACTTAATCAGACAACTTGGACCGTTGGCGCTGGCNNAAGTGCTTACATAAATTTGAGGAAGGGACGGGTCGTATTCAGCCATGGAGATTTACACGTGGATCTGATAAGAGAGCTTGGACCGTTGGCCCTGGCCAGTCGATTCAGGAGATTGGCCGAGTGGCTCTATAAGGACGGACCGCGCATTTACCGCGAAAGGTCTGTCGATTTCGAGCCCCGCTGGTTCCCTCTCTTCTACCTTTTGAAGGATGCAAATGGGGTGCCGGTTACCGAGGCAGCTTCTGCATTGGGGTTAAGCCATCCCGCCGTCAACCAGATTGCCGGCGAGATGGCCCGGAGAGGATTACTGGAGTCCATCAAAGACAAGAAAGACGAACGCAAGCGACTTCTGCGTCTGACCAGAAAGGGGAAAGCTGCCGTATCGTTGCTGGAGCCGGTGTGGGCGGACATAGGGGCCGCTGCCAGCGAGCTGGTGAGCGAGGCAGGCGGCGATTTGCTGGCCGCGCTCGGGCGGCTGGAAGATGCGCTGAATCAAAGCAGCGTATATGAGCGGGTGATGCGTAGGGTCAAAAAGCGCGAAATGGAGAGAGTTGAGATCGTCGATTACAGACCCCGGTTCAAACGGTATTTCAAGTCGCTCAACCTGGAATGGCTCCGGGAGTTCTTTACTGTGGAGGACGAGGACAAAAGACTGCTCTCCGACCCGTATGGAAAAATCATCAAAGCCGGAGGGTCAGTGCTCTTCGCCCGACTTGACGGGAAGATCGTCGGTACCGCGGCGTTAGTCAAACATGACAGGCATACCTTCGAGTTGACCAAGATGGCGGTCACCAGGAAAGCCCAGGGTCATCAGGCGGGACGCAAGCTTGCACTGGCCGCGATCGAACGGGCGAAACAGGTAGGCGCCAAGCAGCTGGTCTTGCTCACCAGCCCTAAGATGACCGCCGCGTGTAAGCTCTATCGCTCGCTGGACTTCGTTGAGATACCAGTCCGGCAGCCCTGGGCCACCCCCTATCGACGTAGGTCAATAGCTATGAGCTTGAAACTGAAGACGAGGAAACCATAAACTTATGAACAGGAGGCGTTATGCAGAAGGCATTCCCTTGCAGCGCCCAGGCAGCGTGCTCTTCTTTGATGAGAGCACGGTTGCGCGTGCTGTCGACCACGCTGCTGGTGCTAATTTCGCTTTCCGCTTCCAGCACCTGCGCACAGGCGCCCGGGGCGGAGCGTCCGGACAAGGTAATCGATTCCAAGATGCAGTTGGAGATGATTGACAGCGTGACCCAGGCGCTGAACGAAATCTATGTCTTTCCCGACGTGGCCAAGAAAATAGAGAAGCACCTTCGCTCGCAGTACAAGAAAAAGGCATATAAAGACATCACCAGCTTGGTGGAATTCACCAACAAGTTGACAGAGGATATGCGGGAGATCAGCAAGGATGGACATATGTGGGTCAGATTCGCCTCTGACGAACTGCTGGCCCAGTTTCAGGGTGATACGCTGACCGACGAGGCGAAACGGAAGGAGTTGGAAGAAAAACGCAGAG
>JABAOC010023897.1_pt1 | contig 10870 bp, 12 predicted proteins | sample 7062161 | NCBI WGS metagenome assembly JABAOC01 (sample SAMN14538625, study PRJNA623070) | marine sediment metagenome | biome: marine biome [ENVO:00000428]; feature: marine pelagic biome [ENVO:01000023]; material: deep marine sediment [ENVO:00002113] | place: India: Gulf of Khambhat ...
CTCACCGTAGCCGCCGGAAGCCCCGAGGCTGTTCACGACAGGCTGGTTGCTTTTGCCCGTGACGTTTACGAAGTTCCGATCGATCGCCAGTTCGACGTGGCGATTGCCGGCGTGGGGGGCGCCAAGGATGCCAACATCTACCAGGCCACTCGGGCCGCAACCTATTTGTTTTTTGCCCCGACGCCCGTGGTTCGTCCGGGCGGGGTCATAATTGTCCCCGCTCGATGTCCCGAGGGAGCCGGCTCAGGCATTGGGTGAGCATCGTTTTCACCGAGCGCTGCGTGACGCTCCTGATATTCCAACAAGGGGGTAAATGACATGTCAGGTCCTTATTATTTTCAGATCACAACGCAGATTATCTACGGCCAGCACAGTGCAAGTCGCATTGCTGAGATTGCTGGTAACCTGGGTATGAACAAGGCCCAGATTGTCACGGATGAGGGTGTCGCTAAATCCGGCGCGCTGGATCGGATTCTGACATTCCTGAAAGACAAAGGCATCAGCACGGTTATCTTCGATGAGGTCGAGCCCAACCCTACCGTTCAGTCTGTGGACAGGGCGGCCGAGCAATTCAAAAATGAGGGCTGCGACGGCGTGATCGCCCTCGGCGGTGGCAGTCCCCTGGACGCGGGGAAGTCAGTGGGGGTGCTGGCCACCAATCCGGGCACCACGTCCGATTATCTGGGCATGGATAAGGTCAAGAATCCCTGTGCGCCGGTGATTGCTGTGCCCACCACGGCCGGCACAGCCGCTGAAATCACCGACGTGGCGGTTTTGAGCGACCACGAGAAGAAGATCAAGATGGGACTTCGCAGCGCCTATGTGGCGCCTCGGGTCGCGCTCTTAGACCCCTTGCTCACCGTCAGCTTGCCACCCGGCCCTACCCGTGACTCGGGCCTGGATGCGTTGACCCACGCGATTGAGGCATATGTTGGGGTTAACGCCTGGCACGCGACCGACGCCGTGGCCCTGAAGTCCATCGAACTGGTGGGGTGTTACTTACGCACCGCAGTTCACAACGGCAAGGATATCGAGGCTCGGGATGGGATGTTGACTGCCAGCCTGCTGGCCGGCATGGCGTTCCATAACACCAAACTGTGCCTGGTCCACGCGATTACGGCTCCGTTGGGCGGAGCCTACAATCTGCCCCACGGCGCGAGCAACGCCATCGTCCTTCCCCACGCTATGAGATTCATGTTACCTGGTGCCGTCCCCAAGTACGTAGACATTGCCATAGCCTTGGGCGAGCAAGTAGAAGGCCTCTCGGAACGCGCAGCCGCGGAGAAGGCCATCCAAGCGGTGGAGCAATTATCACAGGACGTCGGACTGCCGGAAGGGCTGTCCGTCTATGGCGTGAAAGAAGAAGATCTGCCGGCGTTATCGGAGACCATCGAGGGGCTCTACATGATCCCACTGGCGCCACGGGTGGCGAAGGCCGCCGATATCCTTGAGATCTGCCGAACTGCGCTATGAAACCATTTCGTGTGTTACTCTACGAAGATGTGCACCCAGCAGGAAAACAAGTTCTGGCTGAGAAAGCCGAAATCGTCTTTCTACTGTACCTCGAAAACGTAGTGCTCACACCCCACATGGCTGCACACACCGATGATGCGCTGCGAGCTATGTCTCTGGTTGCAGAAGATGTCCTACGGGTTCTGGAAGGTGAACAACCTGTGTTTCGAGTTGTATGACCATTGCACAATTCAGGAGGTAGTTGATAATGTCTGATGGATATTGGGGACGACTTTTGCGAGTCGATCTGGATAGTGGAAGGATCAATGTTGAGGAACAGGACGAAAAGTTCTATCGCCAATATTTCGGGGGCTGGGGCATTGTGGCCCATTACTTATTACGGGAAGTCCCTGTTGGCTGCGACCCACTTGGCGCGGACAATGTATTGGTTTTCGCTCCCAGTGTATTGACCGGCACAGCCATCCCCGGCGCAGCGCGCAACAGCGCTGGCGCAAAATCCCCGCTTACCGGCGGTTTCGGCACAAGTGAAGCTGGCGGAGATTGGGGAGTGAAGCTCCGCTGGGCTGGATATGACGGACTTATTATTACCGGACAGTCCGAAAAACCGGTCTATGTGTGGATAAACAACGACACAGTTGAATTGCGAGATGCTTCCCATTTGTGGGGTCTGGAAGCCTACGAAGCCCAACAGGCCATTCGCGATGAAGTGGGGGACAGCCGGGCAAGCACTGCCTTGATTGGACCCGCTGGCGAGCGACTGGTCCGATTTGCCTGCATCGCCCTAGACCTGCACGATTTTACGGGCCGGACCGGCTTGGGTGCGGTGATGGGAGCCAAAAAACTGAAGGCAATCGCCGTCAATGGCAAGACGCGCCCGGAAGTGGCTGACAAAGCGGCTGTCATGGACACGGCCCGCTGGATGCGTGACAATTATGAAGCGCCTTTAGGCACCATGCAAGAGATGGGGACTGCCCGGGGTGTGCCTATCCTCAATTCGGCGGGGGGGTTACCAACCCGCAATTTCCGTGAAGGCAGTTTTGAGGGATATGAGACCATCTCAGGGCGATATATGACAGACACCATCCTGGTTGATCGAGAGAGTTGCTACGCATGCCCCGTACACTGTAAACGCGTCGTCGAAGTTGACGAAGACGGCCTGACGGTGAGTCGGGAGTACGGTGGACCCGAATACGAAACCATCGGCGGATTCGGGTCAGGTTGCGGGATCGACGACATCAAGATTGTAGCCAAAGCCAACGAGATTTGTGATCGGCATACGCTGGACACCATATCGGCTGGCCTTATGGTTTCTGGTGCGATGGAGTGTGCCGAAAAGGGTTTACTGCCTCCTGAACTGATCCAGGGGCTCGATCTGCGTTTCGGTTCAGCCCAAGGGTTGCTCGGACTCTTGGAACAAATAGTCAATCGAGAGGGATTGGGGGATATCCTGGCCGAAGGGCCCAGGGGTGTTGCAGAGCAATTGGGTGAGGAAGTGGCCTCCTACTTCCTGCACGTTAAGGGGCAGCCGCTCCCTCTGCACGAGCCTCGTTGGAAAAGAGGCATGGGGCTGGGATACGCACTCTCTCCAACCGGCGCCGATCACATGCATAACATCCACGACCCATTCTACGCCAGCGAAGAATCACCTGCATTTGACGCGGTCCGTAATATGGGCATTTTGGACTCCGTGGACACGTTTGAACTCGGCCCCGCCAAGGCCAGGCTATACGTTTATATGCTGCTCAACAAAACCGTTAACAACAACCTATCCCTGTGCTCCTTTATGCCCTACAGCCTGGACATGATGGTCGATCAAGTCAAGGCTGTGACCGGCTGGAACGTATCCAACTGGGAGTTGCTCAAGGCGGCAGAACGCGCCCTCACTATGGCTAGAGCTTTCAATGCCCGCGAGGGTTTTACGGCTGCCGATGATGTTTTGCCCGACCAGTTCTTCGAGCCGCTGGAAGGGGGGGCCCTTAAGGGCAAAAAACTGGACCGCGACCAGTTCTTCGAGACGCGGGCGATCACATACGATATGTTGGGCTGCGATCGGCAGACGGCAACCCCAAAACACTGGAAACTTTACGAACTCGGATTAGACTGGGTAGTTGAAGACTTGGAGAAGCATGGGGTTTTGACACTTGACGCGTAATGCGCAAACCGTAAGCCGCGCTGGAGAGGTTTTGTAAATGGCCTCAAAAGAGATCGTCAAACAGGAGATCCAGGTTAGTTCTAAAAAGAGACTGGTTATCACGCTCAGTTGGTGCAAGTCTTGCGGCATCTGCATGGAACTCTGTCCGCGAGAAGTGCTGGGGGCAGAGGAAGTGACCAAGAGAGTTATCCTTGTAGCGCCGGAGAAGTGTAACGGCTGCGGACTCTGCGAATTATCCTGTCCAGATTACGTCTTTACCATTCAAGAGCTCGAAGAAATACTACCCGACGCACGTCTCCGTCAGGGAAAAGTAATCCAATGACCAGAAAATTATTGCAGGGTAATGAGGCTTGTGTAGAAGCTGCCATCGCGGCGGGTGTACGCTTTTTTGCCGGATATCCCATCACACCTGCGACCGAGATTGCGGAGGGGATGGCTGGACGTATGTCCGAGGTGGACGGCGTCTTCATCCAAATGGAAGATGAGATAGCCAGTATCGCTGCCTGCATCGGCGCATCCGTAGCTGGAGCTAAGGCAATGACCGCTACCAGCGGTCCGGGCATCTCTTTGATGTTGGAGAACCTGGGCTTTGCCGTGATTTCAGAGACACCATTGGTGCTGGTGAACGTTATGCGAGGGGGCCCAAGCACCGGCCTTCCCACTTTCCCGGCCCAGATGGATGTCATGCAAGCTCGTTGGGGAGCCCACGGTGATTATCCTATCGTTGCTTATGCCCCCAGCAGTGTGCGCGAGACTTACGATCTGACGGTTAAGGCAATTAACACAGCGGAGATGCTGCGCACGCCCGTCTTTCTTTTGTCAGACGCTATGGTCGGTCATATGCGAGAGGCACTCGATGTGCCCGATCCTTCGGAATTAACGCTGGTAGAACGTCGCAGGCCCCAACCCGGCGAGGATGATTTTGCACCTCACCGGGTCTCCCCAGGCAACGGGCGTGCGATTCCCCCCATGGCGCGCTTCGGTGATGGATTTCGTTTCCACGTTGATAGCAACGTTCACGACGAATATGGTTTTCCCGCAACCGAGCGCCACGACATTGCCGATCAACTCATCCGGCGCCTGAATAACAAGGTACAAGCCTACGCTGACGAGTTAATCCTTGTCGAAGAAGAACAACTTGAAGATGCAGAAGTGGGAATATTCGCCTTTGGCTCTACGGCACGATCGGCCGCACAGGCAGTTGAAATAGCGCGGGGCAANNTCGGCCGCACAGGCAGTTGAAATAGGGCGGGGCAAAGGGCTGAAGATCGGCCTACTTAAAGCGATGACCCTGTGGCCTTTCCCCGAAAGGCACGTCACCAAGTGGACGGAACGAGTCAAAGCCTGGATCGTTCCAGAGATGAACCTGGGACAAATGGTCCGCGAGGTACGGCTGGTGGTGCAAGGACGGGTACCGGTTTACCCACTCAACCGCGTGGATGGGTTGTTGATTGAGCCCCAGCAGATACTCTCGCTTATTGAGAGACAGGCACCCGTCGGGATGAAGGGAGTAGCATAATGCCTCGGCTGCATACTGCCGACCTGTTGGATCGTTATTATTTGAAAGACCGCCTGCCGACAATTTGGTGTGCCGGATGTGGGTTAGGCACGGCCACGGCGGCCTTCCTGCGAGGATTTGACGAAACAGGTATCGATCAGGATAAGACAGTCCTGGTTAACGGGATTGGTTGTTCCGGCCGAACGGCCGCTTATCTGGATTTCGACGTGCTGAAAGGCACCCACGGACGGGCAATCGCGTTCGCTACAGGTATCAAACTCTTCCGACCTGAACTGACTGTCGTGACAATGGCAGGCGACGGAGATACCCTGGCAATTGGCGGTAATCACTTCATTCAGGCCGCCCGGCGCGACGTTGATATGACGCTAATCCTTTTTAACAACCAAATCTATGGCATGACCGGTGGTCAGGTCTCGCCCACCACACCCTTCGGCGCCAAAGCCTCCACCGCGCCCACAGGTACCGCGGAACGTGCCTTTGATGCCTGCAAACTGGCGGAGGCGGCCGGTGCCTCTTACGTAGCGCGAGCGACGGCTTACCATACCCAGCTTCTCACCCGGCTGGTGCGTAATGCACTATTACATAAAGGATTCTCCTTGGTTGAGGTCGTGTCGCAATGTCCGCAGCAGTATGGGCGGTGGAACAAAGCCGGCACGCCTCACGATATGCTGCAATGGCAAAAAGAATATGCGGTACGCGTCGAAAAAGCAACCCGGATGTCGCCCTCAGAGCTGGCGGACAAAATCGTTATCGGTGAGTTCGTCAGTCGATAACGTGGAGCGGTCTATGAGACGAGAGATCATTCTGAGTGGTGCTGGTGGACAGGGTTTGATACTGGCCGGGGCAGTCCTGGCCGAGGCCGCTGGCGTTTTTGAAGGTAAAGAGGTAGTACAGACACAGTCATATGGAATTCAAGCGCGGGGTGGCGCCAGTCAGTCAACGGTGATCATCAGCGACCGTCCTATCAAGTTTCCCGAAGTGCTCACCCCAGATATCTTACTCTGCTTATCACAAGAAGCCTGCGAGCGTTACGCGCCTCGTTTGCGAGAGGGTGGCCTACTGATCGTTGATCAAGACCTGGTAAACACCCACAGCATGCGCACCGACATAAAAGCAACGGCTTTTCCCTTTACCGCTGAGGCGGAAAAGATAGGACGGCGTATTGCGGCCAACGTCATTGCACTCGGTACTCTGGCGATGGTAACAGGGATCGTTAAACTCGAATCGTTGGCAAAAGCTATCCCTGCCCGCCTGCCCGAGCGTAACCTGGCGATAGCCCTTGAGGCCTTGAATATAGGTGCGAGATTGCCGGAAGCGCGCGGGGCATTCTCTCAATGATCGTCGCTGAGGACCATGCCAAGCGGCTCTTGGTGCGCCACGGAATACAAACACCGTCGGGCAGCGTGGCCCAGACACCCGATGAAGCCGCAGCCATAGCCAAGGAATTAGGTGGCGCAGGAGTCGTGAAGGCGCTGATCCCAACCGGCGGGCGGGGCAAGGCCGGCGGCATCAAAATTTGCTCGTCGGTTGAGCAAGTTCGTGATGCCGCCTGTTCGCTGTTGGGCCACGACCTGGTAGGGCATCGGGTGAATCAGGTCCTGGTCGAACAAGTGATGCCGGTCGTCCAGGAGATCTACGCCGGCGTGGTGGCCAATTGTGCCACGGCTATGATTGATCTGGTCGTCAGTTTTGCGGGCGGCGTTGAGATTGAGATCACTGCTCAGAGCGGTGACCAGGCGGTGCTTCACCTGATGATCGAGCCGGGTGACGTATTGCCTGTGCATCGCGTCCACAGATGGTTGCGTCAGGCCAATGTCGAAGATGTTGGCTTGGCCGATCTAGCCGCAGTGCTGGTCACCTTGTATCGTGCCGCGGCTGACTTAGACGCCATCCTTCTCGAAGTCAACCCTCTGGCGCTGGTAGAGACCGGCTTGTTGGTTGCTTTGGACTGCAAGTTGGAGATTGACGATAATGGGTTGGCCCGTCAGCCCGAGTTGCTCGAATTGTACCAGGTGTCGCTCAGCGATCGGGAGTTTCGAGCCCGGGAATTAGGCGTGTCCTTCGTGCCGCTTGACGGCGACATCGGCGTGATCACCAGTGGCGCGGGTCTGGGTATAGCCACACTGGACCTGCTGAAGCAGATCGGGCTCTCACCCGCCAATTTCCTGGATACCGGCGGCGGTATCTCGGAGGCATTGGTGAAAGGCTCGCTGGAGTTGATCATGGAGCCACCCGAGGTGAAAGGGGCTATTATCAATCTATATGGCGGCATCAATCGCATGCTGGAGGCAGCCAAAGGAATTGTGGCCGCGCTCAAGAACATCGAAGGAGAACGCCCCATCGTAGTTAAGATTCTGGGCAATCAACAAGAGGAAGCCTGGGCATTGCTGGAGCCCGAGCCCAATGTGCACGTAATGCGGGTGATACAAACTGAAGAAGCCGTAGCCAGGCTTGCAGAACTGGTGTGATAATATATGGCGGTACTACTTGACAAAGAGACACGTGCCATTGTCCAGGGAGTAACTGGCAAGGTAGGCCGAGCGCAAACTCACTGGATGCTCAACGCAGGCACCCGCCTGGTGGCTGGCGTTACGCCGGGTCGGGGCGGGCAGGAAGTAGAAGGGCTTCCGGTTTATAATACGGTAGCTGAAGCGCTCGACGAAAAGTATGCCAATGCCTCGATCATCTTCGTTCCAGCCCCCTATGCCAGAGATGCCGCCTTTGAAGCGCTGGACGCTGGCTTGAGGCTCATCGTGATCGTCACGGAGCATATTCCAATGCATGACACGATGGAGATCAAGGCACGTGCTCGATGGGCAGGAGCAACGGTGATTGGGCCCAATTGCCCCGGTATCTTCGTGCCAGGGACTGGCAAGTTAGGCATTATGCCGGCCAGCATATTTCGCGGGGGAAGAATTGGGATCGTGGGGCGAAGCGCAACCCTCTCCTATGAAGTAATCGGCAACCTGACGAATGCCGGTCTGGGGCAAACGGCCGCTGTGGGCATCGGTGGTGATCCGGTCGTTTGCACCGGCTTCACTCATGTTCTGAAGCTTTTCGAGGCCGATGAGGCCACTCAAGGCGTGGTGTTGGTTGGTGAGATTGGCGGCTCGGCGGAGGAACAAGCCGCAGAATACATTGCCGCGATGAACAAGCCGGTTGTCGCGTTTATTGCCGGGCGTGCTGCGCCACCAGGCCGCTGCTTCGGTCATGCCGGGGCGATTATCCGGGTGGGCAGCGGGGGAGCTGAACACAAGATCGATGCCCTGTGTCAGGCAGGAGCTTCCGTCGCCAATACGCCATCCGAGATCCCGGCTTTGCTGAAGCAGCGGATTGGATAGCAACTTATGGAGTCCCGGTCGGTCATAATCGTGCACGTCAGGCTGTTAGGTTTTCTGGTTCGACTGAGTGAGCCCCCAGAACTGGATGTAGAGATCGAGGCTGGCTCGACTGTGTCCGATCTAATCCATCTGGTCGCTGCGCGACTGGGTAACGATTTTCGGCAGGCTGTTCTGGATTGGCATGGCAACCTACACGGGGGAATTGAGTTAGTGCTCAATCAACAGCACATTTCAGCCCGAAAAATCGCCGAAATCACGCTATGGAATGATAGCAACCTGACCATCGTGCCACTGATAGGCGGTGGCCAGAACATCAATTTCAAAGGAGGTCAATCATGTTTCAAGGCGGATACATGAACAAATCGCTCAGGATAGATCTCAGCAGACGCAGTCATTCAGTTGAGGACATCGACCCCGAGGAGTACCGGATTTTCCTGGGCGGACGTGGGCTGGGTGCCCTTTGGTATTGGCGGGAAATTGGCCCGGACGTGAGGCCGTTTGGTCCCGAAAATAAGATTGGCTTCTTCACCGGTCCAATGACCGGGACGCCCCTTGTTTCGACGACTAAGATGCAATTGACGACGAAGGGACCGGAAACAGGTCATTACCTGTGCTCCAATTCCAGCGGGAACTTTGGCCCACGGTTGCGCGAGGCCGGCTTTGACGCGTTCATCCTTGAGGGTGTCTCTGATCATTGGACAGCCGTGGTCATCGAGAATGATTCTGTTCGCTTTATTGATGACGACGGATGGCAGGGGCTAACTCCCATGCAGGCCCGCGAGAAACTACTGGGCGAGTTACCCGGAAGCAAATGGGCGACGATGAGCATTGGCCCGGCAGCCGAAAACGGCGTCGTCTTTTCCTCTGTCTTCGTGGACGACGGGCGCGCCTTTGGTCGGGGTGGCGGTGGCGCTGTACTGGCTTCGAAGGAGGTCAAGGCCCTGGCAGTACGTGGCGACCACACAGTACCCCTGGCGGACCCTGCCAGGTGCAAAGAAATCGCGATTAACGCCCGCGAAGACTTGAAGACCTCGCGCGCCAAGCATCGACAATTGGGCACCTCACAGTTGGTGGAAATCATCAACGAACTGGGTTGTATGCCGACTCGCAACTTCCAGACGGCCTGGGCGCCGCCCGAAACCGTCGAGCCGGTGACCGCTCAGGCGTTGCACGAACATTATTACGTACGCAACTACGCCTGCTATCGCTGTTCGGTAGCCTGCGGCCAGATGGCAGAGGTGAAGGACGGCAAATTTGCCGGAGCCAAGGCCAGGCCAGAGTATGAGAGTATCGGGTTGTTGGGCCCGTCCTGTGGCCTCACTACCATGGATGCTGTTATCGCGGCCAATGAGAAGTGCGACGACTTGGGAATGGATACCATCACAGCGGGAAATCTGGTGGCCCTGGTGATGGAGCTGTTTGAGCGTGGGCTGGTTACGGTGGCGGACAATGACGGCCTGGAAGTGCGCTTTGGGGACGGCCAAGCCTTGTTGCACATGCTGGATTTCATCGCCCAGCGGCGCGGTCTGGGAGCCGTCATCGCTGACGGCGCCAGAGGCATCATCCAGGCCCGGCCCGAGTGGGAGCCTTATATCCTCCACTCCAAAGGATTGACCTTCCCCGCCTACGATCCCCGTGGTTTCCATGGCATGGGCCTATCGTACGCCACATCGGCGCGAGGTGCCTGTCACAATGTCGGCGGCTACACCGTGAGCGGTGAATTGTTAAAGGGGAAACCCGACCGGTATGCCGTAGAAGGCAAAGGTGAGTACGTAAAGACCATTCAAGATAACCGTGCATACGTTGACAGCCTGGGGTTGTGCACCGTTGTACGAGGAGCATATCAATTTACAGACAACCCAGCCTCCGAACCGTTACTTGCAATTACGGGCTATGACTTTGCTCTGGACCTGATGACCATCGGGGAGCGAATTTCTAACTTGGAGAGACTGATCGCCGTGCGCGAGGGGGTAGATCGCAGCCAAGACACCTTGCCCCCCAGGATGAAGCAGCCGATTCCTGACGGTCCTGCCGCCGGTCACTTCATTAGTGAATCCATGTTGAACACAATGCTGGATGAGTACTACATATCGCGGGGTTGGGACGAAGGCGGCAAGCCTGTGCAGGAGACACTGGATAAATTGCAGCTTACAAAGGTGGTGGGGTAGAAGCGAATTGTGATTGAGGTAACCGTCAAGTTCCTGGCCGGGATGCGCGAAGACATGGGAGTCTCCAGGGTTACCCTGTCACTGCCGCCAGGCAGCATACTGAGCGACCTGGGACCCCATCTGTGCGCGCTGGGCATTGATCCCCAGGCGGATGACATCATCATCACCTTGAACAGTCGGGGGTTGGGGCAGTGGCCTCCTAATAGACAGTTTGTCT
>JABAOC010005594.1_pt3 | contig 10867 bp, 10 predicted proteins | sample 7062161 | NCBI WGS metagenome assembly JABAOC01 (sample SAMN14538625, study PRJNA623070) | marine sediment metagenome | biome: marine biome [ENVO:00000428]; feature: marine pelagic biome [ENVO:01000023]; material: deep marine sediment [ENVO:00002113] | place: India: Gulf of Khambhat ...
ATTATTCATTTCTCAAAAATTCTGGCCTTTCGAGTTACCTATTTCTTTTAATTGTTCTGTTGCTTCGTCAAATGAGGGTAAAAGAGCTTCGTATAGCCTATCCATGTACTCAGAATGCTTTGGGGCTTAATAACACCTGTTCACTCGAGGACATGGATGTTCTTCTTTCTACACATTTCCCTCAGTATTCTCGGCCACACTGACACACTAACCTCTCCGAGGTGCGCCTTTTTGAGTAGAAGCATGTTGGTGCGGGATTGACCAATGCCACCACCAATGCTGAGGGGAAGCTCGTTGTTTACGATTGCCTGGTGGTATGGCAACTTGAGAAAATGAAGCTGGCCGCTAATCTCCAGTTGCCTCTTGAGCGTCTCAGCGTTTACCCGGATACCCATCGATGTTAGCTCGTGGCGGCGCTTTGTCACGGGGTTCCAGACGAGAATGTCCCCGTTAAGACCATGCATCGGTCTGCCGTCCTCGGATACCGTCTCCGTCACCCAGTCATCGTAATCTGCCGCCCTCATTTCGTGAGGATAGCCGTCCTCAAGCACCCACCCAATCCCATAGATGAAGATTGCCGGGTATTCCTTCAGGATCTCTGTTTCGCGCTGCTTACGCGGTAGGTCGGGGTACTTGTCAAGAATGTCCTCGGCATGCAGGAATGTAAGGCTCTCGGGAAGATCAGGATAGTTATTTGTCTTCAGCTGGGGGAAGAGTTCCTGGATATGGGCCTCGGCCCCCTTGAGGACCTTCCAGATCTTCCCTACCACTTCCGTCAGGAATTGCAGGGTGCGCTGCTCTTCCGTTATCGCCAGCTCCCAATCCCATTGGTCCACATAGACGCTGTGATCGTGGTCGAGGAAGTAATCCTTGCGTACGGCGCACATGTCGGTGCACAGACCCTCCCCCACTTCCATCCCGAACTGTTTGAGCGCGAGACGCCTCCATTTGGTGGCGGCCTGCACCACCTGGGTATCGATTGGGTTTTTATCGTAGTCGTTTGAAATGTGGAACTGAATTGGGCTACGTGAACCATCACGGTCCAAGTAGTCGTTCACACCGCTTTCGACATCTACAATGAGAGGAACCGTAACCATCATCAGATTGAGCTCCCTGCACAAATTTCCCTCGATATAATTTTTCACAGCGGTAATGGCAATCTGTGTTTCCTTGGGAGTCAGCAGAGAAATGTAGTCCTGTGGCAGGATCTTCTCCAGCTCTTCATAGTCCTTAATCCCAGGCCCAGCTAGATCTGCTTTCTTGTTTGCCATTGTGTTCCCTTCAAACTCCTCTTGTGTTCGCGGTTTTGCAGTAAATTATTCCGGGAAACGCAACCAATAAGAAATGAGCGTATACCCTTTTCCCTTTGGGATCTCCCCCTGCCCTTTACTTTAGGTCTCCCATCTCGAATGGTCAAGAAAATAAAATCAGAATCGGCTGCGGTCAGCTGTAATCAAATGCGGATAAATTTTGTGGGGACGTTGAACAATTCTCAGATTCTGGACTGGAAGCGAATTTTGAGGATTGGGCCAATCAAGTGGAGGAAGATTGGATGGTGGTAAGATCGGAGGTGAATAGGGAATGTCAAATGTCGAGGCTTGGTCCCCTTTATCCAGAAGTCCTCAACTCGGCCTGAGGTCAGCTCTGCCGCCCCAGTGATTTTTTACGCCGTTTCTAAAAAGACCGCAAGATTCGGGTGGTCTGTCAACAGCTCTTCATTTATACTATGGGCATGATGCCTAATGGAAATCTCGTAGAACAGTGCGACGATTACAAAAGAGTCGAACAAGCTATTCAATTCCTGGAAACCAGCTTTCGAGACCAACCGAGTCTCGATGAAATCGCGGCGAGCGTGCATCTAAGCAAATATCATTTCCAGCGCTTGTTCAAACGCTGGGCGGGAGTTACACCGACTCAGTTCTTACAACATCTAACCATCGAGTATGCCAAAGGACGATTGAAGGAATCTCAGAGCATCTTAGACACGACCTTTGATGCGGGGCTTTCAAGTCCGAGCCGCCTACACGACTTGTTTGTCACTTTTGAGGCGATGACCCCGGGCGAGTACAAAAAACAAGGGGCGGGACTGGAAATTCGCTACGGATATCATCCCACGCCATTTGGGGAATGTCTGCTCGCAACAACACAACGAGGCATCTCTGCTTTGCGTTTTATCTCACCTGAGAGCAGAGGGAATACCTTAGCCCAGCTGAAACGGGAGTGGCAGAGAGCAAATTTTGTAAAACTTCCCACGGTAACAAAGCCTATTGTGAATCGAATATTTGCTGCCATGAGCACGGACGGCCAGCCAGGGTTCCACCTCGTCGTCAAAGGCACCAACTTTCAGATACGAGTGTGGCAAGCGCTGCTTGCCATTCCACCGGGTGCCATGGTGACCTATCAAGATGTGGCAGGCTACGTGTCAGCACCAACCGCTGCGCGCGGAGTCGCTCATGCTATCGCGCAGAATCCAATCGCCTACATCATTCCATGTCATCGCGTAATAAGCAAGGCAGGCGAAATCCACCGTTACCGGTGGGGAGTGCCTAGAAAGAAGGCTATCTTGGGGTGGGAAGCGAGTCGCTACCAAGCACGGGTGTAACCCCTTGAGGCACTTGACTACTCACCTCTCGTCAGCTGCCGGTGCCGGTGAGTACATGCCAACAGGTAGGCACCTGCTCCCAAAAGCAGCGGTGACGAATACACCCCCAGTGCGGCACGACCCAGCGCTAAAGAGGCCGCAATGTGGAGCACGCCGTTGCCCAGCATGACCACGGCGAAAAGATACGATAGCGGAAGCATCCACCGTGCGCCCCGAAATACGAACCAAGAAAGAAGTAGCAGGGTGAGCACTGCGAGAACGAGGCCCCCAAACCATATTTCTAACGTGAACGTAGGGAGTGGAACGAGCGGCATACGATCCCGCAGTGACTGCACAGTTGGATTCCAGAGCGACAAGGAGCTTGTCAAGGTTTCGCCCAGCACATGTGCGGCGAGAGCTAAACACAGACCCATCCAGGCGATGCCCCATTGCCTTTTGCTTCCGAATTGAGCCCCCATCTCAACCAACGAACTCTGCCATAGACAACGGTCCTGTTTTATTTTTCATTTTTTCAAGGCAATAACAAACCCTCTTCCAATACTCAGGCCAAGGATTACCTCAACCGTCAACGAGTGGGAATTATGACGAGGTTGAATGCTCCCTCTTCACGCCCCTTAACCGGGTAATGTTGCGTTACCAATGTCCTGTAGCCACCCACTGTGACGCGAATGTGGATGTGTGAAGGCCGGCCAAAATAGGCCGGGGGAAAGTTGCTCTCAAACCAATACGTCCCGGATTCATCTGAGAGGACGGTGGCGCGATGATCGTCATCGTACTTTCCATTAGGCCCGGCAAGCCAAAACTCGATTCGGGCTCCCGCTATCGGTGAGCAATCCTCTGCAGATTTGACGACGCCCGTGAGAACGTAGCCTTTCCCGACGCTCGATCTGACTGGCGCGTTTGGTTCATAGAATGGCCCAAGACTGTCGGGTCGAGTGGGCTGGCAGGTAGTTTCGGCAGCTTGGAGGGATTTTAGTCCCGCTAACGGCCAACTGCCACCCAAGATTATCGCAATCAAACTCAATAAAATGAAAAGATAGGTGATGTACAAATAGTGCCTGTGGTGCATCTGTCTTCTCCTTTCCGACCACTTGACTTTCCTCCCAGATGGGTAACCTTTCAATGCCTTACCTCTCCATGACCAGATTAAGTCAACCAATTATCCCGCTCTGCCGTCCACGCCGTCACACTTTCGTGAAGCCAATCCTCAAGTCCCCTGACCACATAAAATTGCGGAAAAAGAAGATCATCATTCGGGGAGATCACACCCTCGGCGACGGCAGTCTTTGCCAAGGCCGTATCGGGATAGATACGAATGCCCACGGTTATTTTTAGCCCATCCAAGTGCAAGGAATCCGCAAAGGCAATACTTTCCTCGACCGACTCCCTCGTTTCACCGGGACCTCCCAACAGTAAAAAGCCCATTTGCCGGATTCCATACTCCGCGAGCATCTCAGAAGTTTCGCGCACCTCTTTGAGGTTGTACTTCTTATTCATGCTACGCAGCACTCGTTCGCAACCACTTTCGAATCCCAGGGCGACCTCCTTACAACCAGCCCTCGCCATGTCCCTAATCAATCCCTCATCGACTTTCGCAGGGTAGAAGATACACCGCCACGATATCTTCAATTCATTGGCTATGAGCCCGCGGCACAGTTCGCTCGCATAGGACGGAGGCATGTTGAAGATATTATCGACAAAGTAGAAGCATCGGAATCCGGCCTTGACATGGCGAGCGATTCCCTCCACGGCAACGTGCGCAGATCGTTTCCTGAGTCTAGAGCCTTCGATGGTTGCCGTGGAGCAATAACTGCAGTCCATAGGGCATCCCCGTCTGGTCTGAAATGGCAACCAGAGTTCCTGGGCCATGGGGACTGAACCATACCATAGATGAGCATCCGGCAGGGGCAGCGTATCCAGGTCTTTTACAAATCTTCTTTTACTCTGAAGACCGCGACCCGGCAGATAAAGGCCGGGCGTCCCCGAAAGGTCCGCTCCCCGTTGCATAAGATCTAACAGCGTAGGGAATACCCTTTCTCCCTCCCCCTGGATTCCCATATCGGCCCCCAAATACGTCAGGGCAGCTTCCGGGAAGATGCTGTAACCCGCGCCGCCCACGATAATCGGAGCACCTGAAAAGCTTCGACAATCGGTCACTACTCCTTTGATCTGATCCAAAAGAAATCGCGGGGTTACCATTTCTTGGTCATCGATGTTTCTCACCGAAATACCAATAATATCCGGACGAAATCCTTCAATAGCCTCCTTGATACCCGATTGGGTATCCTCTTCAGTCATCAGGTCAACCAACTCCACATCATGCCCGGCGTTTCTCGCTGCCACGGCCACGCAATTCAATCCCAGAGGTAAGGGGAGTATATTGATCTGTTCCGTGTTAGCAGAGATGAGGAGTACCCTCATGGCGTTCACTCCTGACCTTCCTCAATGTATCCCTCAATACCTGACACTGTACCCTCAGTCTAACCATTTATAAGATTTTCTCACGAAGCCTCACACAACATCAAGACCCAGGATTTGACCCCTTCTCCCGACCAAGAATGTCTAAAGACCCAAAAGGTTCAATAGGGAAGGTTTGATCCTTCTTGTTCTTTCCGAATCACTCCTGCCCTTTCTCTCGTTCTTTGGGTCAAGAATCAATACTAGAACTCGTCCGTACAATGTGGATTGGAGGATTCGTCTCAGGATTGAAGGGATAAGTGGAAGGAGATTGGATGGTGCTGAAATTGGAGGTTATCTGGGAATGTTAAGAGTTGAGGGCTAACCTCGGAATTTGTCAAAAATGAAGACCTGACCCCTCTTGGGCTAACCTTTTTTCTCGGGCGCCGGCTTCGTCAGTGGGGTCTCCATTCTCTTGGTATCTTCATGGCTTTTATCGCTCTTCTTGGAAAATGAATAAATCTGAAAAACTGCAAGGCCTACTGCAAAGAGACTAATAGCAACAGTTATTGCGAAAGCTATCCAACTTCGCCTTAGTATCTTTCGGATTCTTTCCTCAAACGTTTGAGAAAGGCTACTCAGACTACTCTCCGCTTTTGCAGCGTGCCTTGAAATTTTGCCCGCTGATTTATCTATGGCACTGTTAATCTCAGCTATCTTGGCCCCAAATTCCTCCAATGCAACTGTTGGCTTTTGAAACTGGCAGTATAGCCCTATCTCCTGGTCAGGGTGAGGCAAGAGAATTTGTCCAAGTCTTCTGCCCGGAAGCACCCGAAAATCCTCTAGATCATAATATACCCCCGATTTCATATCCGAATAGCACTCATTTGACAAAAGCCTGCATCTGGCACCATGGATAACCTTTTGCGGATCCGGATTTCCATAGCTAAATAAATATCCCTCGGGGAGGTAGATCATCATCTCACATAATGTCCTATCGATGCCTATAGCCATAGGAACAAAAACCTCTAGTTTTGGAGTCAGCGCAACGTCATAAATCACGTTGTTGAAAATATATTGGAAAAATCCGATTAGAGGAAATAATTCGGCAAATGTAGGCATCTCGTAACGGATTCTAAAAACCCTTTTATCCGCCCTTTGAATCGGCTCAAAATCTATGGAAAAAATGCACAGGCGGTCATCATTATCCAGGGGATTAGCAATTCTCGTGTCCTTTTTCCCTGCAGAACAGGTAATCCCATCAACTTCAAACAACCTGTCTTCGGCCCTTCCAATCCGTCTGACTGGATACGAGTAGTTCTTGTTAAAATGGAGATTGGGATCCTCCAAAGTATCGGTCACATCCCTAATCGAGTCTTCCTTCAATCTATTGGGAATCATAAAGATAATCGTTGAGAGTGATTGCTCTGACTCCTCATCAACCGAGATGATACATTCAAGAACTCCCTCTGCAGAGCCATCCGGGCGAATATCAATTCGATCAAGAAACTTAACTAACCTTGCTGAGCAGTTCCTTTCCCGTTCTGTTTTTGTAACCATGACAAGAGGCATGTTATGATCCCGGAGTCTCGTTATAAAGCTGAGTTGAACAGAATGTTAAACCTTTTGATTAATATTTTTTATTTTTCCACAGGAAGGTGCATATAGCAAATACTATTTTGATTAGTTACCGAAGATGATGCTCATCGCTCGAAAAAAGGAGACTTCCACTCTTTCCCCTTTCTTTCTGTCAAGCTTGTAGTGCGCCGGCATATTCGGGCTTGAGTCGAATCGCCTCCTTGAAGGATTCTGCCGCTTCCGGATGGCGTTGAAGCATAACATACGCCATGGCGAGAAAAAAGTGGGCATCGGCATTATCGGGATTGAGCCGGATCGCCTGTTTGTAAGCCTCGACCGCATCCTCGCGACGTCCAAGATTCACATAAACCCTGCCGAGCGTTACGTAGGCACCGGCAAAATCAGGGCATATGCGGAAGACCTGTTTGATAGCCTCGATTGCCTCCTCGTAACGCTCTAAGTACTGATAAACCAGGGCCAGATTATAACACGCCTCAGCATTGTCGGGCTTGAGGCGGATCGTCTCCCTATAAGCTTCAATCGCTTCTCCGAAGCTTCCGAGACTGTGATAAGCACGGCCGAGATTGTAATGTGCCTTGGCATAATCAGGCTCGATCCTGATGGCTTGCTTGAGGGACTCTATTGCTTCTTGGTAACGATCATCATGGAAATAAGACAGCCCCTCATTGTACTTTTCATGTGCTTTAACATCCATACTGTTCCCTGAGAACGAGTCCGCGTAGTGGTTCATTGGAGTTTGTTGCAAGTGTGCATTTTTTGTGCCACCCAGGTGCTTATACCTAACTATTTGAAATTATGTTGAAAACTGAATATTGCAGTGATAATTGCAAACAATTTTTGATAGTGCTGGAAAAAATTTTCACAATATGGATTCTAGGAGGGTTCTAAGATTGGACTGGTAAAGTAAAGGGAGATGGGACGGTGAAGGGATCGAGGGTTCATCCGACATGTCAAATGGTGAGACCTAACCCCCGTTCTCCAAAAGGGGCAAGGAAATCATTTGTTCGATGTCAAGGGCTGACCCCTATCGTCTTTCTTTTTGCGTTAAAAGCCTGGTTTGCCAAATATCAAACAAGAATTATTATTGTTACAAACCATTGATCAAAGAACTTGATGTTTCTGAATTTCATTCCCCAACCAGTTAGGCACCCGACGCCTCTTTACATTTCTCAAAATCATCAGTGATCTCGTCGTAATCTCCAGCCTGTGATATCCACACATGTCCCACTGTCTTGAGTCCGGTTGGCGAATCAACCGTTCCGGCAGAGATCCATATATCCTCCCTGATGCCCCGAGGATTCCAGAAAAGGCTGGAGCCTCATTCCTTGGAGAAACCACGATGCACGTTACGTAGCGGCCCTCGAACCTCGCAGCGGATCGAACCGCAGAGACAGTCTCCGGAAGCCCTAAAACTACTGTTACCCTTTGCAGTCATTTCATCTTTCTCCCTTCCATCAAAGGGTGACAGCAGGATGCTAGCTATTGTTTGTACGGAATTTCTACATGATCGAATGAACAGGGAATATTATGGTTCATTGTGATCCGTCATCGCTTCAGAAGGAGCATACTCATCATGATATGGACTTCCAGATGTGTATAGTGCAAGGCATGATTCCTATCGAGGCTCGCTACCCTATTTTTCTGACCCGCCAAGAACGTTCAGTCGGAAAATATCCCTGAAAACCTCGATAGCATCCCACTTACTCCATTCAGAAGCCACTTGTGGGTCTACTCCCCGAAGGGTCAGGTATCTGTGGATGAATTCTACTCCCATTCTAGGGCTGATCTGACTCGGAAGGGCCTCCGGAATGAAATCATTTCTATCCCCGGATATTCCCAACACAGGCCCTAACGTCTCCAACAATCCCGCCCCAAATCGCCCTCCGACTCTGAGGTCCCCGTCCTTGTCTTGAAATGGATCTCTCAGAAAGATCCCTTCGAGATCTCTGTCGCTGATCAACGGGATGTTCGTCTGGAAATGAGAATTGATCGTTTGAATAAAGGCGTTGGCCGCCAGGGCATGCCCAATATTGGATGGATGTACACCATCCAGACTGAAGATCCCTCCGAGGAACCGAGGTGTAACGGGAATACCGAAGAATATTGGAGGATTCTCATCTAAATCATCAAACATTGCATTTATGTCTACAACAGGCGCATCAATATCGAGGGCAGCAGTTTCGATTATGCCATTGAAGATCTCGATTCTCTCCTGGATGAGTTCTACCTCGCCTGCATCAAGGACAAAATCAGGATGCCTGAGCAACCTGCCATCATCCAGGCCAAGTCTGATGAGAAGCATGACCACGATAGAGGTAAAATCCCCTTCTGCCAAACCGAAGTCTGAACCCAAAAACCTGATCAAATCCAGACGATCAACGAGAAAGCCAATCTTCGTTACATCCGGGATATTGGCAAAAACAACGACTTCCCCCAATGCGTCGAGTCTCTCAGCTATTTCCAAGAAATCAGCCTCAAATTCCTCGATGGGTGTCATCTGCGTGGCATTAAGCTGATCAAAGGAAATAGCAGCGGAAAGGACATCGTTATTACCGATCCAACAAATAATGAAAGGTGCGCCAATGGATTCAGCGATCTCCATCTGACTCCCAACCCTGGGAAAGAGCACCAGATCCGTTTCCGAGTCTATTTGGTATTCGTGCCGGGCGTCAGCTCGGTCATTGAGCAGTGAATTTACGTTCGCACCAGACACACTGAGGTTTGAAGTGGGAATCTCAGCCCACAGCCGGGATCGGAGGATCGTCTCTCCCACGACCCCAAGAGAACCGCTTCTGATTAAGGGCAAGGGGAAACGAATACCTACCTGCCTCGCGAGGAATTTCAGGTAGGTAAATGGCTGTGTTCTCAGACTGGCATCGGCCGATTGAACGCCTTCACCGATGCTATCGCCCATTCCGATAAATACCGGCCTCTGCGCTTGGGCTGAGGAGTAACAAAGCACAGAGAGGAATACCCAGATTATGAGCACCTTTGTCAGCCTTTTACTAACCACCTTAGTCGGTAAAGTGAATATCTTTTTCATTGTTCCTACCCCACATAAATGGTTTTCAGTCATATCTGGACAGTTGCACTCCGGAAAAGGTGTTAGTTGGACATTCAATCCGATGCCATAGTATACGGAAATGGTACAAAAGGTAAGATCTAATCTGGCGTCCCGAGGTATGAAGTGTAAGGTTTTTTGTCTTAATCCTCAAAAGATTTATCAAATGGTGAGATCTGGCCCCTGCTCTTTTTGAAAGTACAAGAAAAACATTCATCCCTTGTCAAGGGCTGACCCCTCCTGGGACGAAATACGCTATTTCTCGCTACTCCTTAGGGAAACCTTCCTTGAAGTGATCGGTATGGCTGAGCTCTCTGTTTAAAAAGTAGCTGATAATAGTTCGTATTGCTACGATCGATCCGAGGATGATCAATCCTTCTAGATCAGGCTTGGCCATCGTATGGATGATATCGGCAGCTATCAGAAATTCTAATCCGAGCAAGAGATACGTTCCGAGATGGTGCCTTAAAATCTCCGTGGTCTTGAAGATATTGACTCCTTTGAATCTCTTATATTCCAGACGTAGGAACTCTACGAGGGTCGTTGACGCGCCCCAAACGATAATACCCATCCCGATTAAACCTATTGAAAACCCAATAATTTCCAATATGTTGATCACCGCGGCATACCCCCTGTCCTCTGCCAATAAAAAAGGAGCGCGTTCCCCCCCTTCTACAAGAAGCTAGAACAACCGTCCCATTTTATCTTCAGAATCGTTAGTATCCTTCTCTACTCCAATGTAAGCATCTCCTCTAGATTATTATGAAGTCTCCGGTCAAGGAATATTGATGCGCTCATCGACTCTTCATATTCCCACCATAGCCAATCCTCTCTGGGAACTATGTACCCCAGCTCATCCAGACACACACCGATATGCATCCTGTGCTGCCCGTGCATCTTCTCTTTGATCTCAAACCAGTTCTCAGGAAAATCTTCTCCTGGGACCGCGATGATCTGGGCAAGTGAACCATTCTCGCCAAGTTCAACAACCCCCGCAGCGGTCAGAAAATCCCGCCCAAAGTGGTAAACTGGCCTGTCGATTAAGCCAAAAAGATTGCCGAGCCTGAACAGCATGTTGGTCATCGGAATGTATAGCGTTCGGCCTTCCACCCGCATTACTGTGTCCCACACAACCTGCGTCTCAAGGGATTTTAGGGAGATATCTGCAATGGTCTCCCCTATCCTCTGAGCCTCTTCAAAGGTATGAT
>JABAOC010028264.1_pt1 | contig 10866 bp, 9 predicted proteins | sample 7062161 | NCBI WGS metagenome assembly JABAOC01 (sample SAMN14538625, study PRJNA623070) | marine sediment metagenome | biome: marine biome [ENVO:00000428]; feature: marine pelagic biome [ENVO:01000023]; material: deep marine sediment [ENVO:00002113] | place: India: Gulf of Khambhat ...
CTCCACCACCGAAAGGATCATTGGGTACCGCATAAAGAAGCTGAATATCCAGCCAACCAAATACCGCTCTTAAATCCATACATTTTTGTAGGAAATACCAGCGCACTACTACAATAATGTAGGAATATTTTTTCCATCATTACTTACAAAATAATTGTTTTCTTTGTAATTTCAATAAATTAGATTGAAAACAACAGGCTGGCACACCATTTGCAAATTGCTAGGTTAAGTTCAATTCTGCATGGAGGCTTGATGATGAGAGATTACCACATTTCCAAAGATGCTGAGATCAAATTACATGAGATGATGCTCAACCACGAGATCCGTATGGCCATCCAAAGCGCAGACCGATCCTTTCTCACCTCTTTCTTGGGGAAAGCCTGGATGAACCCCAGGGGGAAAGAGAATGATGGATCCCGGTGAAATAGGAGAAAAAAGAGGAATGGATTCCAATAGGCAGTATAAAGTCCAGGAATCCCGCGTATACCATGTGGAAGAGAGGTTTTCCGGTACAAAGCAATTCCTTAGATTCAAGGCTGTGACAAAGGATATTGTCCAAAACGCCTTGAAGATCATTAATGAAATATCCGTGGAAGAAATGCAGGGGCAAAACTCCTCGCCATCCCGAATAGAGAAATATTATCTGTTACACCATTATCTGGATTATCTCAATCGGTTTTGTGAGAGAAAGGTTTAGCACACCTCAGGAAGTAAACCGGTATTTCATCAAATTTTCCTACAATATTGTAGGAATTTTTTTATTGAAATCGTTCTCAGATTGGAGGGTGGATTATCTATGAGGAAAAGAAGGAAGTTCTTCCTTTCAGTTGGCATCTTTCTCACATTGCTCTTTCCCGCAGTGGTGCAGGCCGCTGATCCTACCGGAAGTCTGACCTTCCGGGAGGAACTGGATGGGCTCAAGACCTCTGTCGATTTTTCCTGGACCCTGATTGCAGCCGCCCTCGTTTTTTTCATGCAGGCCGGTTTTGCCTTCTTAGGCGCGGGGCTACTGAGATCCAAGAACACCCTCAATTATTTGACCAAGAGTTATCTGGACTTTTCCGCTGCGGCTCTCTCCTTCTGGGCCTTCGGGTTCGCCCTCATGTTCGGGGGATCCAAAATTGCCCCCGGCCTATTGGAGGGGAATTCCTGGATTGGTTTCAGCGGCTTCTTCCTGACGGGCGAGGCTTACGATGTGACTACTTCAATGATCTGGATCTTTCAGATGGTTTTTGCCGCCACCGCAGCCACCATCGTCGCCGGAGCGGTGGCTGAGAGGTTGAAGTTTCAGGCTTACCTCATTTACAGCTTCATCGTCTGTGCCATTATCTATCCCATCTATGGCCATTGGGTCTGGGGAGGTGGATGGCTTTCAACCTTACCTTTCGGGAGTGGGGCCAAGGATTTTGCCGGATCGGGGGTCGTCCATGCCGTCGGGGGGTTGGTCGCCCTGGCCGGTGCTTGGATGGTGGGTCCGAGAACCGGAAAATATACCCGCTACGGTACCCCTAACGCCATCCCCGGACATAACCTGACCTATGTAATCGCCGGTACCTTCATCCTCTTTTTCGGTTGGTTCGGGTTCAATGCCGGAAGCACGTTGGCCGCCACAGATCTGCGCATATCGATCATCAGTGTCAATACTTTCCTGGCCGGTTCCGTGGGTGCCGTAGTGGTCATCTACTTGACATATATTCGAACAAGGAGGGCTGATATCATCCTTGCATGCAATGGGGCTCTGGCGGGACTTGTGGCCATTACGGCACCATGTGCTTATGTTCCCCCTTGGGCCGCCGTCATCATTGGGGCAGTGGCGGCAATTATCATGAGAATCAGCGTCTGGTTTGTGGAATGCAAACTGAAGGTGGACGACCCTGTCGGGGCCATCTCTGTCCACGGTACGAACGGCCTCTTTGGATTGATCGCCTTAGGCATTTTTGCCGATGGAACATATGGAGGGGTAAAGGGGGTAATCATGGGAGATTGGGGCCAACTCATCGCCCAGTTGATCTCCTGCGGAACGGTAATGGCATGGGCTTTCGGCACCGGTTGCCTTACCTTTCTCGCGCTAAAACATACCCTGGGGATTCGGGTCAATTTAGAAGAAGAATTTCAAGGTCTTGATATCCCAGAACACGGGATTGAATGCTATCCCGAGGAGAAGCTCTCCTTCAGGTAGCAAGGGGAACATTAAGGGAGGACGGAAATGTTAGATGATATGAAACTGAGGAGAAATCCCTTGTTCAGCCAGAAGGAAAACGATTACCCCAGGTATTTCATGGAGATCGAGATGAATGGGTCCCTTGAGGGCATCCAGAAACTAAGACTCCCTATATTTTGGCGGCCTCAGGGGGGACCTCATACTCGTATCAAGGAGATCTACTCCGTACAGGTGGTAAACACCCTGATTGAAAGGGGAAATTTGGATGATTTAACCCAAGGGGTAAAAGAGGCCCTCTTAGACCTGGTCCAATCCGGGCTTGCCAGTTACCTCATACTCCCCCAGGCGGGGGAAACGATTCCCATCTACTCCCGGAATGGAATGCTATCCGCCCGCGTCATGGATGGTCCCCAATATCGGGATACCGATATAGGGAGGGTGTTTTGCGGCATCCGGGACTACTTGATGCTGTCGGGAACGGTAAAGGCCCACAATCAAATGCGGTTAAATAGGGTATCCCCCAACGACCTGAGGGTTCATCCCCTTGAGTTCACGTTGTGTTACAGGGGGGATAAAGAGATCTTCATTCCCGTTTTCTCATCGGAGGGAGGGGAGGAGGAATTTATCACCTCTTATGAGGGAAGGGATTTCGGTGGACGAAATGACCTATTTTCCCTTCGGCGCGATATAGCCGGCTACCTGATGGAGAAAAATAGGATAGAATCCCCATTCGACTTGAGGGTATGCGACCTCAGCTTTTCCAGGTGGGGGAGATTGAGGACGGCCGTGCCTTCGGAGAACCTCTGCCTTTCCTATTATGGAGGGGAGGAAACCAAGGAAAGGCTGCAAATCTTCTCCAACGGAGAAGAACTCATCGCCGCAAGAAGCCTGGATCGAGGGATCGACTTGCACTTTGGAAGGAATATGGAAGACCTCAAGAACCGTGTCTCCAGGGATCTAAAGATGGATGGGTCGATGAAAACATCCGGCTCCATAGTGGTGGAAAATATCGAGGCCGAGACCCTTCCGACGGGCTGGCGGGAGAAAGCCATCAAGGTATTGGAATTGATAGGCAAGGAGAACGACCTATTGCGGTTACCGCCTGAGGTCCAGGAACAACGTCTGGAGAATGCCTTTAAACAATACCCCTTCTTTGAACTCTTCTACCTAATGGATCGTCACGGGTATCAGACCACCGTGAACATCGTCAACCCCAAATATAGGGATAAGATCTCCACCGCCGGAAAGGGGGTGAACAGATCCTTCAAGAAATATTTCTCCGAGGTCAAGGAGACAAGCAGATCTTGTACTTCCGAGGCTTACCTTTCGACGGCTACGGATAGCTTCTGTATCACCGTATCCATTCCCCTCAAGAACTCCTTCGGAGAACTGGAGTATGTGCTGGCAGGGGATATCAACCTGGAAGATCTGGGTTTGATTTAAAGCGGGTTATTTTCACCCGAGGCAATAAACCTTATACAATGGAGGAGAACAATGAACGTAATACCGCTAGCAGTCGTGGTCGGTATAGCCATCCTTATCTACTTCATAATCTGGGCGAGTCGATATACCAAGGTGGGTCCCAATGAGGTGTTGGTGATCTCGGGGAGGAAGAGGACCGCAGTAGACCCCTCAGGGGAAAGAAGAACCATTGGTTATCGGCTGGTGAAGGGAGGGGGGACCTTTGTCCTTCCCATAAAGGAGCATGTCCAGAGGCTTTCATTAGAACTCATGACCCTGGAGGTAAGAACCCCGGACGTCTACACGGTGAAGGGGGTGCGGGTAACGGTGGATGCGGTAGCCCAGGTGAAGGTCAAGGGGGAAGAAGGGTCAATCGTCGTGGCTGCGGAACAGTTCTTGAGTCGAAGTCAGGAAGATATCATGGGGATTGTCCTCCAGACCGTTGAGGGGCACATGAGAGCCATCCTCGGTACCATGAGCATCGAGGACATCTATACTAAGCGGAGGGAATTTGCGGAAAAAGTAAAGGAGGCAGCCCTTCCCGACCTTTCAAAAATGGGAATCGAGATCATCTCGATCACTATTCGGAGGGTAACCGATGACCAAGGTTACCTGGAGGCCTTGGGCAAGCCCAGGATTGCCCAGGTAAAGCGTGACGCCATCATTGGAGAGGCGGAGGCCGATCGAGAGGCCCAAGAAGTCCGGTTCGCAGCGGACACCAAGATCGATGAGGCAAGAAGGGACATGGAGGTGAAGAAGGCCGAGTATTCCGCGGCCATCAACCAAAAAAGGGCGGAGGGGGAACTCGCCTATGAATTGCAGAGGTACAAAACCAGCCAAATGGTCAAGGAGGAAGAGATAAACGTGGCCATCGTGGAGAGGCAAAAATCCGTGGAACTGGAAGAAACCGAAATCTTGAGGAAGGAAAAAGAGCTCAAATCATCGGTAGAGAAACCCGCCGATGCCGAAAGACACAGGGTTGAGGTCCTGGCCGAAGCCCAGAAATTTAAGCTCATGGCAGAGGCTGCGGGAGAGGCTGAGGCAACTCGATCAAAGGGGTTTGCCCAAGCCGAGGTCATCAAGGCCCAGGGCCGCTCCGAAGCGGAGACCATGAAGGAGAAGGCCCAATCCTGGAGTAACTACAACGAAGCCGCCGTAACCGAGATGTTTATCAACATCCTTCCAAAGCTGGCCCAGGCCGTATCCGAACCTCTATCGAAGACGGACAAGATCGTGCTCATCTCGGGTAATGGGGAATCGGCGGGGGCTTCCAAAGTCACCAGGGACGTAACGCAGGTTATTGCCCAACTCCCTCCTGTGATCGAGTCCTTGACCGGAGTAAAATTGGAGGACCTAGTGAAGAGGTTACCTGGACTCAAGGGGAAACTAACCAAAGGGGAAGGAAATATAAGGGAAGGAGAATAAGTTGAAAAAGATCGAGGCCATCATTCAGCCCTTCAAATTAGAACCAGTTAAGGAGATACTTGCTGAATTGGGGATTCAGGGGATCACTGTGAGCGAAGTGAAGGGATTCGGCCGGCAGAGGGGTCGTTCCGAGATCTATAGGGGACGGGAGTTTACCGTCGACTTTTTGCCCAAGGCCAAAATAGAGATCGTCGTGGCGGATGGGGATGCGGATAGGGTGGTGAGGACGATAACCGCTGCAGCCAGGACGGGGAAAATAGGTGACGGCAAAATATTTATTTTGCCGGCGGAAGATGCCGTCCGTATTCGAACAGAGGAAAGGGGAGAGGATGCGCTATGAAAGATGAGAAGACGAGCCCAAGGGAGATTCTAAAGACCTGTAGGGAAAAGAATGTGAAGATGATCGACCTTAAGTTCACGGATCTCCCGGGGCAATGGCAGCATCTTTCTATCCCTTTGAGTGAACTCGAAGAGGCAACATTCACTGAAGGTGTGGGCTTCGATGGCTCGAGCATTCGGGGTTGGCAAGCCATCGATGAGAGCGACATGCTCGTCCTTCCCGATTCGAATACAGCCTTTTTAGACCCCTTCACGGCCACTTCCACCCTAAGCCTCATAGGGGATATTTTAGATCCCGTTACGAGGGAGAATTATACACGCGATCCTCGTTTCGTGGGCTGGAAAGCTGAATCCTTCCTCATCCAAACGGGTATCGCCGATAAAGCGTACTTTGGACCTGAGGCGGAATTCTTCATTTTCGATGAGGTCAGGTTCGATCAAAATCAACGTTCCGGGTACTACTATATCGACTCCATCGAGGGGATCTGGAACTCAGGAAATGGTGGATACGGGAAGGACGGACCCAACCTGGGTTACAAGCCACGCTACAAAGAGGGNNTCGACTCCGTGGAGGGTATCTGGAACTCTGGCAATGGTGGAAACGGCGGGGATGAACGCAACCTAGGCTATAAGCCCCGCTCCAAGGAGGGCTATTTCCCCGTTCCGCCAACCGACTCCCAACAGGACATTCGGACGGAGATGCTCCTCACCCTCATCGAATGCGGCATCAGGGCCGAAATGCATCACCACGAGGTGGCTACAGCGGGACAGGCCGAGATAGATATGCGATTCGCCCCCCTCACTCAGATGGGGGATCAGCTCATGCTCTACAAGTACATCATCAAAAATGTGGCCAAAAGGCATGGTAAGACGGTCACCTTCATGCCAAAACCCCTCTTTGGGGATAATGGCTCCGGCATGCACGTCCACATCAGCCTATGGAAAGACGGGGAAAATATCTTCTATGACCCAAAGGGATATGCCCACATCAGCCAAACCTGTATGTACTTCATCGGGGGATTACTCAAACACGCACCAGCCCTGTTGGCCTTCTGTGCTCCCACTACCAACTCGTATAAAAGGCTGGTCCCCGGCTATGAGGCCCCGGTTAATCTGGCTTACTCCCAGGGTAATCGCAGTGCCTGCATCCGGATACCGGTCTACCTTTCAAGTGAGAAAGCCACCCGCATCGAATTTCGGTGTCCCGATGGGACCTGTAACCCATACCTGGCTTTCGCCGCCATACTGATGGCCGGGGTTGATGGAATTCAGAACCGGATCGACCCAGGCAATCCCCTGGATATCGACCTCTACGAGTTGGAGCCCGAGGAGGCGGCCAAAGTGAAACAGGTTCCTGGATCCCTAGATAAGGTCCTGGAGGCCTTGGAAGGGGATCATGAGTTCCTCATGGAAGGGGATGTCTTCACCGTGGACGTATTGGAGACCTGGATGAGGTACAAAAGGGAGCGCGAGATCGATCCCGTCAGGCTGAGACCCCATCCCTATGAATTCTTCCTCTATTACGATGTTTGAAACCGCAAGGAATGTTCCACGAAATTCACTATCCCCTTATTTCCATGATTTCTTTTCACAAGGCATGAATGGAGCGCTCTTTTTTTCCCTTCGCTTCAATGCCTTGTTTTGTCACTTCGAATTCCCTGCAAGACGCGCGATCTAACCCCTTCCCCTGGCTAGCTCCATAAGGAGAACCGAAAATGATATTTTTCATAATTGAACACCGTTGTCCCTTTGCTCCCATGCCTTCGAACTGATCCTTTCGGGGTCCGCAGGCAGGGAATACTTACCCCTTCCAGCCTCTAAAGGGCTGCCTTTCCCCTTCCGTTCGACTGAGCCCTTCGGTCTGAGCTCAGAGTTGAAGGCTCACGACAAAGCCCTTCGACTGCGCTCAGGACAAGCTCTGCTCATCCTCGATGGGTGCCCCACTTCTAGAGCACATTTCGCTCATGGACAACGGTGTCCCTTGAAATCCAAAAAGCTCTAGGATTATAAGAGTTGATTCTCAGAAGCTCTTGTAAAAAGGGGATGGTATACTATAATAACAACCAAATCATGAAGGAAGGGTGGTCTGATACATAGGAAACCATACGGTGAGGGTATAGTGCTTATCCCTGAAAGTGAACTCCAGATGCTTAACAGATGAGGAAGAGCGAAAAATTAAGCTAAACAAGCCACTATTGATAGGCCGTTCTTGGGGAGGGTTAGCAATGAAGAAGGTCTTGGAAGGGATTCGCGTGATCGACCTGACAACGTTCATGTCGGGCCCCTTTGCGTCCATGATCCTCGGTGATTTGGGCGCGGAGATCATCAAGGTGGAACAGCCCAACGTGGGCGATACCAGTCGGCATATTCCTCCATATTTCCATAAAGGAGAGAGCCTCTACTANNGCCTTGTAAAAAAGGCGGATATCGTCATCGATAACTTCAGGCCCGGGGTATTGACCAAATTGGGCGCGAATTATGATCGTCTCAAGGAGATCAACCCCAAAATTATCTGTTGCTCCATCTCGGCGTTTGGGCACGACGGCCCCTACGGTTCCCGGCCGGCATACGATCTAACCATCCAGGCCCTGAGCGGTAGCATGAGTATGACCGGGGAGGAAGGACGCGGGCCCATGAGACTTGGCGTGCCTATGGGCGATCTAGCCGGGTCGATGTGGGCCGTTGTGGGCACATTAGCCGCTCTTTATCACCGGCAAGAAACCGGTGAGGGACAGCTCGTGGATATTGCCCTTCTGGATTCGCTGGTTTCATTGATAACCTACCCAGCCCTCTACTATTCGCACGGTGGAGAGGTGGCTAAACCCCTGGGTTCCGGCCATCAGGCGATCGTACCTTTTCAGGCCTTCAAAACCAGGGATTACTATCTCGCTGTGGCCTGTCCACTCGAAAAGTTCTGGGTCCTCCTTTGCGAGGCCCTGGAAATTCCCGAACTGATATCCGACCCCAGATTTCTCAAAATGGAGGATCGTCTCAAGAATAAGGAGGAATTACATAGCATCCTCAGTCCTATTTTCTCCCGGAAGACCAACTCCGAATGGGAGGAAATCCTGGCCAAAGCTGGGGTCCCATGTGCCCCAGTAAATACAATCGATAAAGCCTTCATTGACCCCGCCATCCAGCATCGGGGGATGGTGATTTCCGTCGATCACTTTGGCGAGATGTTGCGTTTCTTCGGCAATCCGATTAAGATGTCGGAGACGCCAATCAGGGAATACTGCACTCCTCCCCTTCTGGGAGCTGACAATCGGGAAGTTTTTACCGAACTCTTGGGATGTTCACCCAAGGAAATGGAGAAACTCGAGAAAAAGAAAATTATTTCATAAAGTAAACACCAGTCCCGGCAACCATTACGCCCATTGTTGATACTTCTATCCTGAAATCCCATGGGCAACGGAGCGGATTCCTGAAGTATTAGGGAGGATCACTACATGATCCAAACTCGGTATACGAGGAAACTGGCTGAGCACTGTGCTGGCATTCGATATAAAGGTCTATCTTCAGAGGTAATACAGCACACACGATTCCTTATGCTCGACTTCTTGGGCCTTGCCCCAAAGGGGCTTTCTCTAGAATCCACCCAGCAGGTCCATTCCCTGATTCGAAAGATAGGTGGAACAGGGAATGGGACTGTCATCGGCACGACTTTCAGAATTCTTCCACAATATGCAGCTCTCGCTAATGCAACGGCCTCTCACTCTTTGAGCCTTGATGACATTTATACCCCTGCCTCTATCCATCCAGGCTCAGCGATCTTCTCGGCTTCTCTCGCAGTTGCTGAATCAGTGGGCGCCGATGGGGAGAGATTCATTGAGGGGGTTGTGGCAGGGTATGAGACTACCCTCAGGATCGCAGATGCCGTTGGTTCCAAGGAACACTATGCCCTCGGATGGCACCCAACGGCAACATGCGGCACCTTTGGTGCCACTGTTGCCGTATCCCGAATCCTCGGACTTGATCCGAATAAGACCACAAACGCCCTAGGGATTGCGGGAAGTATGGCCTCAGGCTCCATGGAGTTCCTCGAAGATGGATCGTGGACCAAAAGGATTCACCCAGGGCTTGCAGCCCAAAGGGGGATCCAAGCAGCCTTGCTCGCGAACGAGGGGTTCAGAGGACCAAGAGCGATATTAGAGGGAAGATGGGGGTTTCTTAGGGGGACCTCCAGGGATCCAGAGCCCTTTCGCCTCGTCGACGGGCTTGGAGGTAGACCTCGGATATTGGACACGGGGATAAAGCTCCATGCCTGCTGCCGTTACAACCAGTCGCCCATCGATGCAATCCTCAATCTCAAGAAGAAATATGATCTGAGCCCCAAAGCGATAGATAGGATTCGGGTGGAAATTTTTCGGGCGGCCTTTCCCCTGGTGGTTGATCCCTGGGAAGAGAAAATGAACCCCAAAAGCGAAGTCCAGGCGCAATTTAGCCTCCCGTACACTGTGGCCGCTGCCATCGTTAGAGGCAGGGTTTCATTCGAGGAGTTTTTGCCAGAATCTTTGTCCGATTCGAGCATACGAGAGGTGATGGAAAAGGTTGAGGTCGTACACGATCCAGAACTCGATCCAGCGTTCCCCAGAAGCTGGCCTGCACGGGTAAAACTTGAAACAAGGGACGGTAAATATCTTGAGAATAAGGTTGACTTTCCCAGGGGGGACGTTAGTAACCCTTTAAGCTGGAATGAACTGGTCATCCGGTTCAAGGAACACTCGAGCGAAATATTTGATCCGACCTTGCAAGACGGGATTGTGGAGGCGCTTCAATGTATTCAGGAGTTGAAAGATATGAGGAAACTAACAGACCTTCTGCGGATCAAAGGAGGTGATTAGATTCGCATGACCATTGAAGCAAGGCGCTCTAACACCTTATCTGAGAAGACTCTCATGCGGGGAAATGAAGCCGTGGCAGAGGGCGCAATCAGGGCGGGGTGCCGGTATTTCTTCGGTTATCCGATAACCCCCCAGAACGAGCTTTTCGAATATATGGCCAGGAGACTTCCCGAAGTGGGAGGTATCTTTTTACAAAGTGAAAGCGAGCTCGCGGGGATACACATGCTCTTTGGGGCAGCCGCAGGGGGAGCACGATGCATGACCTCCTCATCGGGGCCTGGTTTCACCCTGATGGGAGAGGGGCTCACCACCTTAGCGGCAGCCCAACTTCCGGCTGTGGTAGTTTGCGTTACCCGAGCTGGCCCTGGTCTGGGTAGAATTGCCTCTGCGCAATCGGATTATCGTCTCGTCACCCGTGGCGGAGGCCACGGAGATTACCAATGCGTGGTCTTGGGTCCAAGTAGTGCCCAAGAACTTTACGAGCTAACGTACAGGGCCTTTGAACTGGCAGATATCTACCGCAACCCGGTGATTATCCTATCTGATGCTATCCTAGGCCAGATGATGGAACCAGTGGACCTAGAGCGTCTTCCCTGGACCGAGGCGCCACAAAAGGAATGGGCAGTCTCGGGCAAG
>JABAOC010031493.1_pt1 | contig 10863 bp, 13 predicted proteins | sample 7062161 | NCBI WGS metagenome assembly JABAOC01 (sample SAMN14538625, study PRJNA623070) | marine sediment metagenome | biome: marine biome [ENVO:00000428]; feature: marine pelagic biome [ENVO:01000023]; material: deep marine sediment [ENVO:00002113] | place: India: Gulf of Khambhat ...
GATGGTGAAGCGATTTATATTGGATTCAGGAAAAAATACCAAACTGAAATTGATAGTAAAACAATTTGAAAAAGAAGTCAGGAATTATTGAATGTTAATGAATGTCAAATGTTGAGACGCGACCCCTACTTTCTACTTTTTTTTCGGTAAGAAGTTTTCTATGACCCAGGTTTCGAACACCTCATGATGGTCGTGGAACGCGATCCTTCGGCCGTCAGGATGGATACAGAGGCCGGTCACATCCTCCATTGCTAATCCCAGGTTTTCAGGTTCTCCGCCTTCTGCAGAGATGCGCCACAGCTCCACGAACATGTCGCCAACTTCCCAGCTTCTCCACCTCCAGAACAAGAGATGGGCACTATCGGGTGTCCATGCCAGTCCTCCGTGAGCATAAATGTATGGTGGTGTACTGTCTGGACTTATCCGCAACCGCATCAGTTCGAGAGGCTCTCCACCCGCTGCTGGCATGACTTTCAGGATATCCATCATTTCATCACTATTAGGTAATTTTTCTCTACGATAAAAAACCAATTTCTGGCTATCGGGCGAAACGGCAAAGCTTCTTATGTTAAAGTTGGAAGGGTCAACCGGTTTATATATTTCCTTCTNNTAGGGGCATCCTTGGCCAGCTCTCCTTGCAAATAGAAAATCGTCTTCCCATCAGGAGACAAGGCAGGCATTCTGATCACTTCTTCTGGTTTTATCCAGAAAATTGGGGAAATATCTCCGGTTTTGACGTCAATCCTGAAGAAACCCTCACGATTCAAGTATAAACCTCTTGCAAGAATCGAGCCTCCTTCGGGAAACCAGCCGAGGAGGGAGATGAGAGACTCACTCTCGAATATCTGCGAGTGAGATTCCAGCCCGACTATGCGTTCTTCGCCGGTCTCTAGAGATCGAATCACTAGGGCATGGAAACCGCCGAGGCTAACGTGAAAAAGCTGATGCGATATGTAGGCCAGGGATTTTCCATCGGGCGACCAGACTGGCGTCACATTATGGCCTGGGAATCGTGTACTAACCTTTACTGGTGGGGAATGGATTTTTCCGGTCTGGGGATCGAGGGCAGCAATATAAACATCCTGAATCATTTCTTTATTCTGGTAATAGAAGGATCCTTCTTTGGTGAATCCCACCGGCCATCCTACTCCTATACCTGCCCTTAACAGTTCTGGGGCTCCTTGGGGTCTGCCTTCCTTGACCCGAATAACCCACATGCCGCCAGATCCTGTGCGGCCGCTGGAAAAAAGGAAGTCACCGTCAGGCGTCCAGTCGAGGGCGCAATCATTGGCCGGATGCTCCACAAGAGGCACTTCGTGACTCCCGTCTACGGTTAGAAGGAAAAGATCGCCGGACACGGAGTTTGGCTTAATGAAAGCGTCATAGACAATATAGTGTCCATCTGGTGAAAAACGCGACAGCCTGATTATGCGAATGTCCCCTGTTTTAAGGATACGCAGGGAACCATCTGCAACTGTGATCATAACAATCTGATATTTATTTCCGTCCGCTTTGGCCAAAACCACAGAGATGTACTTGCCGTCAGGAGACCACCCGCCTATATCATGGAGGCGGTCTCCGTCCCCAGTCTGATACAAAACTCGGGGCTCGGATTCTTCAAGACCCATGAGGCGCAGTTCATCGAAGCCAGGTAACCAGTGAATATAGGCGATCCGCTTACCATCGGGCGAAAGTACAACGTTGGTTTTTGAATTGCCGGCAGTAAGACGGCGACTCTTTCCAGTGACAAGGTCGTGGACACCCACATAGCCCGCACCTCTGAATATGAGGTAGCGTCCGTCTGGGGAAACAGATCTAGCAAATCCCATACGAGTCCAAACTCTGCGCACGGCCATGCCCTTGGCTGCAGCCGGTACTGGAGGCTTCTCAAGGGCTGCCAGCCGGGCCCGGGCTTCTGCTACGACCTCTTGTTGATCAGCGAATTCCCGGATGATGAGTTGGTAGGCTTTCTGGGCCTCTCTTTTCCCCAGCTTCTCATAACAGATGCCAATGTGTAAATGAGCCTTGGCCGTTATTTCCCTCTCTTCGGGAAACTGTTCCACGACCTGGCTATAGACGGAAATCGCCTCTGCAAGCTCCCCTTTTGCTTCCTCCAGGTGGAGTCCTCGATGGAAGAGAATCTTAGCCTCATTGTTTTTTTGCGAAAAGGCCACTGCACAGCAGAAGACAAATAATATGATGGCTAAACCTTTTTGTGTGAGTCCTGCCTTTTTTATCATCATGGCAGAATAGCTAAATCAATCTTCCCTATTCAATCCATTACAGTTTACAGTCTTAAATATGAAAAGTTGTTAAAAATATGTAAAAAGATGTAAAAATTTTCAGACGAAATAATGACGTTTGAAACCAGATGTTTTGATCGCATGCTGACCTGTATTACCCGATTAGCTTGTAGCCAAGGCCGTGAACGGTGATGATAAACTGGGGAGAATCCGGTTCCTGTTCGAGTTTCTGGCGGAGTTTTGTGATATGGGCATCGACGGTGCGCGTGGTTGGAAACTTATCATAGCCCCATATTTTGTCCAGAAAATGGCTGCGGGTGATCACAGTGCCCCGGTTTTTGATCAAGAGCCTCATCATCTCGAATTCCCGTTGAGTCAGGTCTACTGGGCGGCCGTCTTTTGCGGCCCGGTAATGTTTGAAATCGATCTCAACCGTCCCGAACCTGTATATCTCAGGTTCTCTGCCTCTTTCCTTGCTCCTCCGAAGAAGAGCCTTGACCCGAGCCAGGAGTTCCAGCAGGCTGAAGGGCTTTGTCAGATAATCGTCAGCCCCAACCTCAAAACCCAATACCTTATCTGCCTCCTTCCCCTTGGCCGTAAGCATGAGAATGGGTGTTTCAAATTTTTTATCCCTGAGTTCCCGGCAGACCTTGAAGCCGTCTTTCTTGGGAAGCATGATGTCGAGGATGATGAGGTCAGGTTTTTCCCGCTCTGCGGCCAATAGACCTTGTTCGCCATCTTTGGCCACACACGTCTTGTACCCCTGGGCCTCGAGGTTAAAAACCAGGCCCGTGACCATATCTTCTTTATCCTCGACGATGAGGATTTTTGGCATTCCTTCTCCTTTTGGCATGATCAATGGACTCCTCTTTCCTCTTTCATCGGAAGCTTGATGGTGAAACGGCTGCCTTGGCCGACTTCGCTTTCGACCATAATCTCTCCTCCGTGCCTTTCGACGATGTGCTTGACGATGGTCAGCCCCAAGCCGCTTCCCTGGACGTCCCGAGTAAAGTCATCTCCACTCCGATAAAATTGATCGAATATACGCTTTAGGCTGGGTTCCGAGATTCCCGGTCCCCTGTCTTCCACTGAAATCCAGGCCTCTCCGTCTCTAGAGGAGACTTCGACGCCGATGTATTTGCCTTCTTTCGAATACTTCTCTGCATTGTCAAGAAGGTTTAACACGGCTTGAGAAAGGGCATCTTTGTCTATGTGCATGATGATTGGCTTTTGAGGAAGAGAGACCACGAACTCAAAGCCCTGGTCCAAGAGATAAAATTTATAGGCTTCCAGGGTGCTGGAGACAACTTTGACGAGATCTGCCTCCTCAAACTGATATTCTTTCCGTCCTGAATCGATTTTGGAAAAGTCCAGAACATTCTCTATGAGATGGCTGAGACGCTGACTTTCCCGGGCGATGATGCGGGAGAACTTTTTCCTTTGCCTGGGATCCTTTACTTGGTCCAGTTCAAGAGTCTCACCGAATAGCCTTATGAGGGCCAGAGGAGTTTTCAGTTCGTGGGAGACATTCGATACGAATTCGGATTTCAGGCGAGCTGCCTCTGCCTCGTGAACGGCAGCCCTTAGAGTCATGATGGCCCCGATGAGGATTATGCTGAAAATACCGACCAGAGCAGCTCCATAAAGTTGCTTTTCTTTACGGACGGTGTGTTCAACTGTCTTTCCTTTTTTGTCAAAAAGCGCCAACCTCCACGATGGAAAGAATTGTGTGAAAACTACCGATGAAAGGGCCTGGGGAGACGGCGGAGCCGTTGACGGATAGGCAAGCGGCTCCTCTTCGCTGTAGATTCCGAGTTGAAGGTTGTTTCCGATGTTTGCGTTTATCTCTGTGTCCGAAAGCAGTTCTGTCAGGACGAATTCCTTATCGATCTGATAAACCAGGACCTGTCGCCCCGTCTGCTGTTTAGAAGGAGGCAAGAGAACATATCCGATTTGGTACGGAGATCGGTCAGAATTTTGGACGAGATGACGCCCGGTAACATCGACGCTCGCATCGGGAACGTTACTATCGATAACTCGGAGGGAGTCCAATCGGGGAAGTAATGCTCTTTGTACTGACCGCAGAGTGAGGACTCTTTCAAACTGCGCCGCCTCTTCTTCTCTCAGGTTTTCTAAACGATCAAGGTCACTCTTGTCCCAATCCTGTGACTGGGTGATCTGGTTCAATTCATTTTTAACATTTTGCAGGTAGAAATCGTAGCTGTCGAAACTTTCCGGAAGAGCGATCAATTCTCCATACAACTCGAGGAGAGTATGATATTTATCTTGATCTTGTTCAAGCAGGGCATATGTTTCCGATAGCTGGCTTAAGCCGATGATCTTGAGCGGAGTGCCGTCTGAGGAACGGGCGATTTCCCCTTCTTCAACCAGCCTAGTGTATTGTTCCTCTGCTTTTTGATAATTCTTCATCTTGAAATAACAGCGGGCCACTAACATACGGGCATAAGACCGAAGCTGAGGGGACAAAGCCTGTTCCATTGCCTGGCTGTATTGACGGATGGCCGCAGGGTAGTCTCGATTAACAAATTCGGAGCGTTCGCCAGAATCGATAGACTCTTTAATTCCTGCTTGGATGCTTTGTAAGGACTGCGCTTCTGGTTTGGCTTCTAGAATCACATCGGGATGGATCATTTCTCCTTCAGCATCCATAATAAAGATGTCGCCGATAAAGGGATGCTGCTCCTGGGTTTGATCGAGCTGGTGCTGGATTGTATTCACATCTTGATCCCAATATTGAGACGTAATATCTTGGAGAAAGCTCTTTTCGAGGCTGAGCAGGCTGCCTTCAAGTTTATCTTTAAGAAGCTGGACTAAGCCTCGATAATTTTCTTTCAGCTTAAGGCCGCGGTCTTCGATGGAGTTGAATCCAAGAAAGCCAAGGAAGCCGCTGGGAATGATTATCAGGAGAAGGGCAAAAATAAGAATTTTTGTCTTGGCAGAGATGTGTTTAAACTGCTTTAACACGGCCCAATATCTCTCGAATTAGGATTCAGCCTCATGGCATCATAAAGATGTTTGCCTTCAATTTTTTTGGTTTGCTCTGACTTTAATCCCTTATAATTTTTGCAGAAGAAAAATTGGAAGTCAAATTCGAACATAGATATTTATTAGCTTCACGGTTTTGAGGATGCTTCCTTTATTGTCATTTTGAATTGACCTAGTTGACAATTTTTAATATCATAATTTTTCTCCGAGCCTTGAGGGCTAAGACTCCTTGTTATGTCCCATGGCCTGTAGGGTAAACCTGGAAACGGGTTTGCNNGGTTTGCCTCCCGTGATTGGAAAGGAGAAATTGCTTTGATCCTACCCACATTTCCTCCCCAAACAACAAAATCAGATGAGGCATCCATCTGATGAAAGGGAGCAGTGTCTTCGTTGTGTTATTGATGGTGCTGCTCTTATTTGTCTGTAAAGAAGGCAAAAAGGAGCAAATTTTAGTTCTTCACGCCGGTTCTCTGTCTGTTCCGTTTAAGGATTTAGCTAAAGCTTTTATGAGTAAGTATTCAGACATTGAGGTTGTATTGGAGGCCCATGGCAGCCGCACCTGCGCTCGTCAGATCTCGGATTTAAAGCGTCGTGTTGATGTTATGGCTTCTGCCGATTCCGCCGTAATCAAGAATCTACTGATGCCTGATTACGCAGACTTTTGTATTGATTTTTCTACCAATGAGATGGTCCTGATGCACACAAAAAATAGCCGCTTTGCCGATGAAATTGGTTCCCATAACTGGTTCGAGATTTTGATGAGACCCGAAGTGCAATATGGTCATTCAGAACCCAACAGCGATCCCTGCGGGTATAGAGCATTGTTAACCTGGCAGCTTGCAGAAAGGTACTATCGAATTCCAGGGCTGTATCGAAAGTTAAGAGAAAAAATGCCGCGGAAGAATATCCGGCCCAAAGAAGTGGATCTTATCGCCTTTTTGGAAACTGGAGAGCTCGATTATATCTTTATATATCGCAGTGTGGCTCAACAGCATCGAACTCCTTACGTTACTTTTCCCGATGAAATCAACCTGAGGTCTTCCCGTTTCGCCGATTTTTACAGCTCTGCGTCCTTAAAAATCACCGGCAAGAAACCAGGCGAATGGATCGAAAAAAGAGCTTTACCCATAGTCTACGGTATCACGCTTCCCAGGGATGCAAAAGAGCCGGAGTGGGGAGCGAAGTTTATCGACTTTATTTTGGGTACCGAAGGCCAAGAAATCATGGCCAAGAACGGCCAGCCCGAGATCGTTCCGCCGGTGGTGGACCAGCCTGACAAATTACCAGAAATACTGAAAAAATACTTTAAAAGCGATGAACTTTAAAGCCCTGTTTTCTTTTTTGGGATTTCTGGTGGTGCTTTTTATCGCTGTACCCATCTTCATGACGCTCGTTTCTACAGAACCTGACATCCTTGTGAAAACGGCAGGAGATTCCGAAGTTTATAAATCCATATTTCTGACCTTAAGATCTTCTCTGTGGGCCACTCTCACGGCCTTAATGCTTGGAATTCCATTGGCTTATATCCTGGCTCGAAGAGATTTTAAGGGGAGAAAAATTGTCGAAGGCATTATTGACTTGCCAATCGTCATTCCCCATACTGCGGCAGGGATAGCTCTTCTCATCGTCTGGGGAAGGCGTTCCTGGCTGGCTAAATTCAGCGGGATCGATTTGATCGGTACCGAAATCGCCATCTCCCTGGGGATGTTTTTCGTTTCTGTTCCATTCCTCGTTAATGCTGTCAAAGAGGGATTTAAATTGGTTGATGAGAGGTACGAAAAAACCGCAATCACCCTTGGGGCTACGCCCTGGAAGGCTTTCTGGACCATAAGCCTGCCTATGGTTAAGAAGTCTGTGATTTCTGGTTCTATTATGATGTGGGGTAGGGGAATATCCGAGTTTGGGGCCGTGGTTGTTCTGGCCTACCACCCCATAACGGCCCCAATACTTATATTTGAAAGGCTCCAGAATTTTGGTCTCGATTATGCACTGCCTGTCGCGGCAATACTCATACTCATTAGCCTGGTAATCTTTATCGTCGTCAGGATGTTTGGAGATAAAAGGTGAAAGTTTTAGCCGAATGATGAAGAAAAAATGAGTATTCAGTTACAAAGCATCAACAAGAATTTTAAGCAGTTTGCCTTGATAAACCTCGATTTAGAAATAAATAAAGGGGAATACTTTGTTATCCTGGGACCAAGCGGTGCCGGGAAAACTCTGATCCTTGAGATCATTGCTGGACTGATTAAACCCGATTCGGGAAGGATTCATGGTGTAAGCCCAAAAAAGATAGGGTTCATCTACCAAGATTATATGCTTTTTCCCCACTTAAATGTGAGCGAAAACATTGCCTATGGATTAAAAGTCAGGAAAATGGTCAAAGAGAAGATCAAAGCCGTCGTCGATGATTTGTTGGCCAAGCACAACATACGACATCTATCTGAACGTGATGTTTCGAACTTATCGGAAGGGGAGAAGCAGCGGGTGGCGATCGCTCGGGCCATGGCGATTTATCCTGAGATTCTTCTTCTTGATGAACCGACGGCGGCCTTGGACCCTATTACACGCATCAAAACCCGTTTCCTGTTTCTGAACTTGCATCGAGAAACGACTTCGACTTTTATCCATGTTACCCATGACTTCGAGGAGGCCATCGCCCTGGCTGATCGGATGGCTGTGCTGCTCGATGGCAGGATCGTTCAGCTTGGCAAGCCCGACATTGTCTTTAACAACCCAATTAACAGGGAGACCGCCGATTTCCTCGGTTACCGAAACGTATTTNNGAGAGATATCAGCATTTCCGTTCCTCTGGAGAACGCCGAGTTTGCCTACATCGCCATCCGCTCTGATGATATCATCATTTCCAAACGGAGAATCAAGTCCTCGGCCAGGAATTCCCTGAATGGAATAGTGAAAAACATCGTCAAAAGTCCAACCCTGGTAGAAGTCCATCTCGATGTGGGAGTTTTATTAGCTATCGATATTACCCGAATTTCTTTTGAAGAGATGGGTATTAAGGTGGGTGATCCCTTGTGGGCCACATTCAAGGTCTCTTCCATCAGGATATTCGAGCATTAGGAGGAGAGATGATTTCTTATGAGGATGCGAATCAAATATTGCGAGAGATTGAGGTCAAGACAGAGACGGAAAAAGTTGCTCTGAGCGATTGCCTGGGGAAAGTGTTGGCCGAAGATGTTGTGTCGACGATCTATTTGCCTCCGTTTGATAAAGCGGCCATGGACGGTTTTGCCGTGAATTCAAAAGATGATTCTGAAAAGTTCAGGATAGTGGAAACCATCGCAGCCGGCGATGTACCCAAGATGAGGGGAAAAAAAGGAGAATGTGCAAGGATCATGACCGGAGCCATGCTTCCCAGCAGTACGGATAGAGTCATTAAAAAGGAAATAGTCGAAGAAAAGAATGGCTACATGATGATCATGGAAGAGGATTCAGCCATTAACGTGTGCTATAAAGGCGAGGATGTGAGAATCGGTGATTTAGTTCTGGAGCAGGGGATCCTGATTAGGACCCAAGAAGTTGCGGTTTTGGCATCCATGGGCCTCGATAGATTGTCTGTTTTTAGACGTCCCAACGTTAGTATATTGACCACCGGTGCCGAAATCGTAGAGCCCGGTGGCAAGTTAAAAGAAGGTCAGATCTTTAACAGCAACGCCTATGCTCTGTCAGCCCAGATCCGCCAATTAGGTTTGGAGGTCGAATTNNAGGGATGATAAGAAGGACCTAAAAGATCAAATCTCTTACCTTCTTGAAAGGAACCGCGTTCTCATAATCTCCGGCGGGGTATCCATGGGCGATTACGATTTCGTGCCCCAGGTCTTGGAAGAGATGGGAGTGAAACTCCACTTTCAGAAAGTGGCGGTCAAGCCTGGCAAACCAACGGTCTTCGGAACCAGAAAAGACACTGTGTTTTTCGGCCTGCCCGGGAACCCTGTATCGACCTTCGTGATTTTCGAAATCTTTGTTAAACCCTTCCTGTATCGTATGATGGGTGGTCAGTATGAACCCCTTTTAGTCAAGGGTGAGGTGAGAAAGGATTTTAAAAGAAAGCGGAGTGAGAGAACCGCATTTATCCCTGTAAAATATCAAAATGGTTTGGTGGAATTCATCGATTATCACGGATCGGCCCATATCAATGCCTTATCGGAAGCCAATGGTTTGCTCAGAATCCCATCCGGGGTGAAGGCGATATCTAACGGGAGTATGGTCGATGTTAGACCCATTTAACAGAGAAATTCATTATTTAAGAATTTCAGTCACAGACCGCTGTAATCTCCGGTGTATATATTGCATGCCTGAACAGGGCATCAGGCTCAAAAAACAGAGCGAAATTATTTCATATGAAAAAATCTTGACTGTCATCAAAGCTGCGGTGAATATGGGTTTTGATAAGGNNACATATCTTATCCAACAAATCAAATCCAAAACCGGGATAAGGGAACTCTCTCTAACAACCAACGGCGTTAATTTAGCTAAAATGGCTCATGAATTAAAGGAAGTCGGTCTTGATCGATTGAACATCTCACTCGATACCCTGAGTCCTGAGAAGTATAGAAGAATCACCCGCGTTGGAGATATCAATCATGCCCTTAGAGGCATCGATGCTGCCTTAGATGCCGGTTTTCTGAATACAAAAATTAACATGGTCGTAATACCTGGTCTGACAGATGAAGACGCGCCGCTGATGAGGGCGTTTTGCCAGACTAAGCGGCTTGTACTGCAGAGGATTAACCACTACTCTTTAAGGGATTCGAACAGGGTCGGTAAAGAGTTCCAAGCCGAACGTCCGCTCCCGTGCAGCATATGCAATCGAATCAGATTGACCTCGGATGGTAAATTAAAGCCATGTCTTTTCTCTGACCTTGAGTACGAGGTCGATTCCGGGGATGTCGAATCCAGCGTCAAAAATGCCATATCAAACAAGCCCCTAGAAGGTACCTTTTGCAAAAATAAGCAGAATTGGCAGATAGGAGGATAGGATGGAATTTTCCCATGTAAATCAAAAGGGAGAAGCTAAGATGGTCGATATTAGCAATAAAAAGGTTGTGCACCGTGAGGCAATCGCTTCAGGCATAATCTATTTGCAGCCGGCAACCATCGAATTGATCAAGAAAAACCAGGTTAAAAAGGGAGATGTGTTGTCTGTAGCCAGAATTGCCGCCATCAGTGCTGCCAAGAAGACCTTTGATCTGATCCCCCTCTGCCACAATATCCCAATCTCCAAGATCGGAGTGTCCTTTGATATCAAAGGCGACAGAATTGATATCGCATCCCACACTGCTTGCGAGGCCAAAACCGGAATAGAGATGGAGGCTTTGACTGCGGTGTCAATCGCAGCCTTGACAATCTACGATATGTGCAAGGCCGTTGATGAAACGATGGTCATTTCAGATATAAAACTTATAGAGAAACGCAAAAATGAGGATAGATTTTAGAATTGAGTCTGTCAATGTGTCCAAAGAAAAGGGGACGCAAAAAAATAAGGTAAAGAAGATCGAGTTGGTAGAGAAACATGGTATTAAAGGCGACGCCCATGGGGGTGATTGGCATCGCCAAGTTTCATTTTTGGCAGGAGAAAGTATCGATAGGATGAAAG
>JABAOC010016071.1_pt5 | contig 10858 bp, 11 predicted proteins | sample 7062161 | NCBI WGS metagenome assembly JABAOC01 (sample SAMN14538625, study PRJNA623070) | marine sediment metagenome | biome: marine biome [ENVO:00000428]; feature: marine pelagic biome [ENVO:01000023]; material: deep marine sediment [ENVO:00002113] | place: India: Gulf of Khambhat ...
GCGAATGGGCGGACGCCCTCGCCGAACGTCGCATTGCGGTTCAGGAGATGGAAGCAGCGACGGGAGCTGCCGAGACCGCCGTTCAGACTGCCGAAGCCGCACTCGAGACCGAAGAGCGCGCCCTGGAGGGGGCCCGGGCAGACCAGGAACAGCTGACCGAGGAGCTGCACCAGCTGGAGATCGAGCTCACGGAGGCGGAAGGTCGCAGACGCGCAATGGTGGAACGGCTCGAAGGAGAATGGCACAAGACGATTGAGGTGCTGCTGGAAGAAGCCGCTGACATTGAAGGTGAGACAGCGGCGCTCCGAGAGGAAGCCGAACACCTGGCCCGCGAGATTGAGCGGATCGGACCGGTGAACCCCCTGGCGGTCCAGGAGCACGCCGAGGAGATGAAACGCCTCGAATTCTTGCGCGGCCAGCGTGAGGACCTAGTGGCGGCACGTAATGGGCTGCTGCAGGCACTGCGGGAGATCGACCAGACCGCCAGAGCGATGTTCACCGAGACGTTCAACGCCGTCCGGGAGCACTTCCACTCCGTGTTCCGGACGCTGTTTGAAGGCGGCGACTGCGACCTACTCCTCACCGATGAGGGCGACCCGCTGGAGAGCCCAATCGAGATTCGTGCCGCGCCGCGAGGCAAGCGCACGCAGCGCATTCACCTGCTCTCTTCCGGCGAGCGTGCATTGGTGGCGATCTCGCTACTCTTTTCCATCTACCTGACCAAGCCTGCACCGTTCTGCCTGCTGGACGAGGTGGACGCCCCGCTCGACGACGCCAACGTCAGCCGGTTCGTACGCCTGCTCGAAGAATTCAAGGCCGACACGCAGTTCATCGTGATCACGCACAACCCGCGGACGATGCAAGTGGCAGACTCGGTGTACGGGGTGACGATGCAGGAGCCGGGTGTGTCGACGATCGTCGGTGTGCGGCTGGGTCACCCTGAACACACCACAACTTGAGGCGCATCGGGCTGCTCCTGACCGCCGTCCTGGTATCGGTGGCGACCGCTCAGGCTCAGCGGCCGACGGTGTCACGTGCGCTGGAGCAGATACTGGATCGGGACACCGTAGTGACGATCTGGTTCTTCGGCGCGCCTCAGTACAGCCTGGACGCCGTGGCAGCGGCCGTAGAGGACCTCAACGGTCGCATCCGGCGGCGCAGCCGTTGGCTACACGCCGTTTCCGCCACCATTGCCTCGTCTGGCGTGGCAGCGGCGCGCAACCGGGTCGAATTCCGCCGTCTCCAACCTGTAGCCCGGTTCGTGGGACGCCCGGAGCGCGCTGAAGAGACCCCGTGGCTGTTGGGCCCGCCCGCTGGCCTGACGGCCCAGGACAGCCTCTACGGACCGTCGGCCATGCCCTTCCGGCAGCTCGAGCTGTTTCCGCTGGCCAGCAGAGGATTCCGCGGAGGCGGCGTGACCATCGCAATGCTCGACACGGGATTCGAGACGGAACACCCCGCCTTCGACTCCGCTTCGGTGATCGCCCAGCGGGATTTCGTGTTCGACGACTCCATCGTGCGCAACGAGGCTGGCGACACCGTGACAGCATCCCAACACGGCACCGAGACCTGGTCCCTGCTGGCGGCGAACCTCCCCACCCAGATCATCGGAGTCGCCCCGGAAGCCGACTACATCCTCGCCAAGACGGAAGACATCCGCTCCGAGACCCGGGTAGAGGAAGATCACTGGGTGGCGGCGATCGAATGGGCCGACTCCATCGGGGTCGACGTCGTGTCGTCGAGCGTGGGATACCTCGACTTCGACAACAACTTCAGCTACCAGCCCGGCGACATGAACGGGGATATCGCCGTGACCACCGTGGCAGCGGATTCCGCAGCCGCCCGGGGCATCGTGGTCGTGACCGCGGCGGGAAACAACGGGGTCTCGAGCGGCGCACCCAACTATCGCTCGTTGATCACTCCTGCCGACGGAGACTCCGTCATTGCCGTAGGCGCGGAGGACTCACTAGGGGTATTGCGGCCCTTCAGCTCTCGTGGTCCTACGGCCGATGGGCGTATCAAGCCGGATCTCACTGCTCCCGGTCAGGGGGTCTTCGTGGTAAACCCCCTCGCCCCGTCCGGTTTCTCGCGGGTGCTAGGTACCTCGTTCAGCACGCCACTCATCGCCGGCGCGGCCACGCTGTTGCGCGAGATCCACCCAACGTTGACTCCCCTCGAGATACTGGAAGCCCTGCGACGCACCGGGTCCAACCGCGCGGAGCCCGATTCCAACCAGGGCTGGGGGCGGCCAAGCGGGTCCGCCGCGGCGTTCTTTCCACGAGGAATCGTCGTAGCGAACCCGGTTGACACCCAGCTCACGAGCGTCACCCCCACCTTCTCTTGGAGCACGCCCGAGATGCCGGCGTTTGCGGCGCCGGTCAGCTACCGCCTGGTAGTGGCCCGAGATACCACGTTTGCCGAGGTGCTGCTCGACACCACGGTTGCACAGACCAGCGTGACCTTCAGGACTCCGCAGCCACCCGACACACGGTTCGTCTTCACCATCACCGCCACTGGAGTGGACTCGGTGACGCTTGTGACGCCGGCGAGTGACGAGATGGTCGTTCCCCCATGGGCAGCACTCACCACACTAGACGATCCGGTGGGCGTGATATCCCGAGACCTACGACCCACCTTCGAATGGACCTCTCCCGCCGTAGCTACGCCGCCCGGCCCCTTCACCTACGATGTCGCCATCATTCGGGCTGACGACGGCGAGATCGACCTCGAAGAACTCGGCCTCACCAGGCGCCGGTTCACCCCGTCACGGGACCTGGAACGGAACACGCCCTACCGCTGGCGGGTTATCTCCCGGCTCGGGCCGGACAGCGCGGTGATTGAGAGTCGCGGAACGTTCGTGATCGTGGACGACTCGGCGCCGTCGGTGACCCTGCTGTTTCAGAACTTTCCGAACCCATTCCCGTCTCGCGATAGCGGCCGGCGGGCGACCTGCATCTGGTTCGATCTCGCTGTAGCGGGGCGAGTTCGTCTCGACATCCTCGACATCCGGGGACACGTGGTTCGCATACTAGTGCCCACCGCGGAGTTCAGTGGGCTGCTGCAGCCAGGGCGCTACGGTCGGCCGGCAGTCGGCGCGCCTGGCCAGTGCGACCCCCGCCTGGAGTGGGACGGCACGGCGTCCGACGGTTCCACCGTAGCGCAGGGGGTCTATCTCCTTCGGCTGCAAACGCCAGCGGGAACGTTGTTCAAGCGGATCGTCTTCATGGGACCGGAGTTCTGAAGTGGACCTCACCGTTCTGGGGAGTGGCACCGTTGCGCCCACTAGCGAGCGAACCGCGCCCGCGTACTGGGTGAGCGCCCCACCGGTACAGCTGCTACTGGACTGCGGTGCCGGAACCCTGCATCGCGCCGTCACATACCAGATCCCGTGGGCGGAGGTGACTCACCTGGCGATCACCCACTTCCATCCGGATCACTGGGGCGAGCTGGTCATGTTTATGTTCGCGCTGCGGTGGGGAACTGAGCCTAGCCGTAGCGCCCCACTCACGGTGATCGGACCCCGGGGGCTTCAAGCCCGTATGGCGCACCTGGCCAGCGCGTATGGCGATTGGGTGCTTGATCCGGAGTTTCCGCTGGAGATCGTCGAGATCGGGCCCGGCGAGCAACGGGAGCTGGCAGACGCGGTGGTCTTGGAGGCCTGCAAGACGCCACACACCGAGGAGAGCCTGGCCTATGGGATTCGCGCTGGCAGCACGCGCCTGGTGTACACCGGTGATACGGGGCCGAGCGAAGAGCTGGCTCGCTGGGCCGTGGGTTGCAGCCTCCTGCTCGCGGAATGTTCCCTACCGGACGAACTCGGGATCGAGCTACATTTAACGCCTACGCAGGCAGGTGCGCTCGCGCGTGCCGCTGGTGCCCGTCACCTCGTGCTGACGCACTTCTACCCAGTGTTCGGCGACATCGACCCGGCGGCGGTCGCCGCGCGGGAGTTCGACGGTGAGATCGTCGCCGCACGGGATGGGGACCGGTTCTCCGTAGGAGCGTAGTAGGTCATGCTGATCGTAATGAAGCACGGCGCGACCGCAGACCACGTGCAACGCGTCGTCGACACCATCGAAGAGCTCGGCTATCAAGCCCGTCCGATGCCGGGCAAACAGCGCACGGCGGTCGGCCTGGTCGGCAACGACGGACGAGTCGACGCCTCCCGGTTGGCGGCCCTCCCCGGCGTCAAAGAGATCATCCACGTCACTCAGCCATACAAGCAGGTCTCCCGGGAGTGGAAGGAAGAGTCGACCGTCGTGCGCCTTTGCGGCGGACTCACCATTGGAGGGGACGGGGTTCTCGTCACCGCGGGTCCGTGCTCGGTGGAATCCGAGGAGCAGATTCTGGCCTCGGCACACGCCGTGCGGGCGGCGGGCGCCGCCATGCTGCGGGGCGGAGCGTTCAAGCCGCGCACGTCCCCCTACTCCTTCCAGGGGCTGGGCATCGAGGGTCTCAAGCTCTTGGCGAAGGCCCGGGACCAGACGGGACTCCTAGTGGTAACCGAGGCGTTGGATTCGGAAGGCGTGGATGCAGTAGCGCAATACGCCGACGTAATTCAGATCGGTGCGCGCAACATGCAGAACTTCTCCCTGCTCAAGTCTGCGGGACGCGCCGGCAAGCCGGTGCTCCTCAAGCGCGGCATTGCCGCGACAATAACAGAGCTGTTGCTCTCCGCCGAGTACCTGCTGGCTGAAGGCAACGATCAGGTCATTCTGTGCGAGCGGGGTATCCGCGGGTTTGACAGCACAACTCGGAACGTGTTCGACGTGACGGCAATCCCGGTGGTGCATGAGCTGTCACACCTGCCAATCATCGCCGACCCGAGTCATGGCACCGGTCGGCGAGACAAGGTGATTCCCATGGCCCGTGCTGCCGTGGCCGCCGGTGCGGACGGTGTCATGGTCGAGGTACACCCCAATCCCGACCGAGCGCTGTCGGACGGAGCCCAGAGCCTCTACCCCGAACAGTTCACCCAGCTGATGCGGGAGATCCGGGTCATCGCCGAGGCCATCGGGCGGCACGTGGCGGACCCGCTCCCGGCCATGAGCGCTTGAGAGCCGCGCTTCTCACCCTCCTGGCCGTGGCCTCGCCGCTGGCCGCGCAGGATGCGGCGACGGCGCTGCGGCGTGCCGAGCGGACCTACGGCGGGATCACTACGCTGACGGCCGAGTTCACCCAAACGCTGGTCAATCCGATGCTGGGCGGCCCCGAGGAGTCGCAGGGCGTGCTGTACCTGGTACCTCCCGATCGCTTCGCGATGCGGTTCATCCATCCCGAGGGAGACCGGATCGTGGCCGATGGGACGTGGCTCTGGGCCTACGCTCCCAGCAGTGTACCCGACCAGGTGATCAGGCAACCCGTCCCACGGTCGGGCACCGCGTCGCCTAACCTGGTTAGCCAGTTCGTCGACAATCCACTGGAACGCTACACGGCACGCTATGTGGGTACGGACACCATCGGCGGCGAGACGGTTGACGTGGTTCATCTCACTCCGAGACGCGACGACCTGCCGTTTCGGGAGGCTGAAATAGCGGTGGCTCGAAGCGACGGTCTGCTGCGGCGGATAGCGGTGCGGGAGCCCTCAGGCCAGCGACGGACGTTCATCTTCCGGCGGATCCGCACCAATGTTCCCATCCCCGATGCCGAGCTGCGGTTCGACGTACCAGCAGGGGTACGGGTTGTGGTACCGTGAGCTGAAGCCTTCGGCACAGCAATCAGCAGTTTGCAATCAGCAATTCGTGACGCGCGTCGACGGTGTGCGCTCCCCAAGTCACAAACTGCCAGTTGCCAATTGCTAGTTGCTAACTGCTAGTTGTTAGTCGAGAGCTCCGCCTCGATTGCCTGGCGTCGCTCCGGGCGCAATTCCGCGAGCCGGAGTGCTGCGAGGGCCATTGAGCGATACACTCGAACCGCCTCCTCCGGCAGGGCGGCCAAGTGCTTACGGACCGTCTCGAGGTCACCCCGCACCACGGGTCCAGTGAGGGCCGGGGCTGGTCCCCCTCTCCGGACGTTCTCGAGGGCACCAGCCATGAGCGACCCGATCGCCTCCCGTGCCTGGGCTTGGGAAAGACCAGCGTCCTGGAGCAGCTCCTCTGCCATACCTGCGAGCACCACCAGGTGATTAGAGGCGAACACCGCCGCTGCATGATACACGACTTTGTGCTCCCGGGAGATCGTTATGGGCCGCAGCCCCACCGAACGCGCCAGGGTTGTGGCCACCTCCACAGCCTTCGGCATTCCTTCAACGGCGGCCGTGGCACCGTCCAGCCGCTGCGGCGCGTCTAGGGGATCGGCCAGCGTCTGAAACGGGTGGAGAGAGCCCAGGGCTGCACCTGTGGGAGCGAGGGGGGGTCGAGCACCAGGTGATCGAGAACCCCGGACACGTGGAGCACGGTGTGCTGTGCCGTCACCGCCCCCGTCTCGGCAACGGCTGCGGCAACGTCCCGCACTGTGTCGTCGGGCACTGCTAGCAGGACGACGTCCACCGACGGGAGCCAGGGTGGAGCTTCGCCCCAGGTGAGTTCAAGCGGTATGGGTAGATGTTTCGGCCGCCGGCCGTGCAGCACAACCTGATGACCGGCTCGGGAGAGCGCCAGGCCGAACCCCACCCCAGCACGGCCCGGCCCCACTATCCCGACGGCTGTCACGGCGTACGGGTGCGCTCCGTACTTGCCGCCGCGAGCGCCAGCAACTCTTGCACGGAGCGCGCCTGCTCCAACAGCTCAAGGGCCTTCCGAACCTGCACGTCGTCCTGAATGCGCCGGTGCGTCTCTGCCTCACGACCGAAGACGTAGCGCTGGACTTCGTACCCGAATTGCTGTTCAATGAGCACAGCTGCTGCGTGGAACTCTTGGTCTGACATCTCGACACCCCGGTCCCTCAAGCGGCGCAGCAGCTCAGCGCGCATCTGGCGAGTTACCTGGAAGCTGGGGTCCCGCACAGCATCGGAGGCCTTGAGCTCAAGCGCGTACGTCGTCATCACATCTCGGTACACAGGGAGCTTCGAGCCGAGGTTCCGCAGGAACTCCTGCTCCCCGTCGGTGAGCGTGTCAGGCCGCACGATCAGATCCGGTCTGATGCCGCCGCCGCCGAGGACAGTGCGACCAGCGTCCGTGTGGAACACTTTGCTCGAATCCACGGCCGCCGAGTCGGCAGCTTCGCCAGCCGCCTGCTGAGCCTGCGCCACCACGAGCGCTGCAGAACTCGGCTGGGTGCGCATCCGCTGAATCGTGCGGCCGCTCGGTGTATACCACCGGGCCGTAGTCAGCCGCAGCGCCTGATACCGGCCCAGCCGGAAGACCGTCTGCACCAGCCCCTTGCCGAACGTCGGAGTACCGAGGACCAGGGCGCGGTCGTGATCCTGCAGCGCGCCAGCGATGATCTCCGATGCGCTGGCCGTGCCACCGTTCACCAGCACGACCATGGGAAGGTCCGGCCAGCGCTGCCGCTGCTGAGCGGCGTATGACTCCGATGTACCCCGCGCGCGCCCCCGCGTAGAGACGATGGTCTGACCCGGACCGAGGAACAGATCCGACACCTCGACGCCCTGGTCCAGGAGCCCGCCCGGGTTGTTGCGGAGGTCGAGAATGAGCGAGCGGGCACCCCCGCTCCGCAGTCGTATGATCTCCTCCTGGAGCTCGTCAGCCAGCGTCTCGCTGATGTTCGAGTTCACCAACGAGATGTAGCCGACATCGCCCCCGACGAGTGTCGCGAGGCGGATAGCCTTGATGTGGATCACAGCCCGCTCGACGGTGAACTCAAGGGGTTCTGGGAAGCCAGGGCGCGCAATCGTGAGATCCACCGAAGTGCCCGGCTTCCCCCGGAGCTCCGATACCGCTTTGTCGTTCTTCCAACCGAAAGTCGACTCCCCGTCGACACCAACAATGCGATCACCGGTCTCCAGCCCGGCCTCGTCCGCTGGGGTTCCCGCAATGGGTGCAATTACGGTGATCCAGCCATCGCGCACATCAATCTGGATACCAAGCCCGCCGTAGTTCCCGGTCGTGCTCTCGGTGAGTTGGTCGAAGTCTTCTCTGCGAAGCAAGCGTGCGTACGGATCCTGCAGCCGGTCGAGCAGACCGTCGNNTGGGCCTCACCTACCGAATCCACGTAGTAGTCGGCTACGTAGCCCAGTACGTCGTCGAAGAGCCGCGCCCGCTGGTAGACGTTGCCCGCTTGGGAGGTGCCCCGCTGAAGGAGCCACCCCCCGGAGAGGAAGGACACGAAGCCGACCAACGCGAGCAACAGAATCCGCTGACCTTTCATCGATTACCTCCGTGCCGCTGCATGACGCGCCTCAGATAGAGGATCCACTTCACGCTTTCATTTCAACCCGTCAAATACCTATGGTGTTCCGATCCGGGCTCGAATGGCATCCCAGGCGACACCCTCCAGCTCTTCCGGCGTCCGCTGGGCATCGAGGTGAACGACCCCAGGGCCGACTGCATCCCGGAACGCCTGGGCAACCCGCTCGTGCAACTCCTCGTCCTCCCGCTCCATACGGTCGGGTGCCTTGCCCTGGGCGGCCTGGCGCCGGCGACCCACCTGAGGAGGGATGTCCAACACCAGTGTCAGATCAGGCCGCAGCCCCCCCGTGGCGAGCTGGTTCGCCGCAAACACGCCATCACGCGGGAGTCCGCGTCCAGCAATCTGATACGCCTCGGTGGAGAGGTCGAATCGGTCACTGATGACTACCCAATAATCCTCTCGCAGGCGTGGCTCTATGACCCGCGTCACGAGCTCGGCCCGGGCGGCAAGAATGAGGAACAGCTCCGCCACGGGGCTCCAGTGCCTCTCCGGGTCCAGCACCAGGGCTCGCGCAGCCTCCGCCCCGTCCGTCCCACCGGGTTCCCGCACCTCGAGGACCTGGTACCCGGCCTGCTGTAGCCGCCGCGTGAGCCGCTTGACCAGGGTGGTCTTGCCCGCTCCCTCCGGCCCCTCGACCACGATGAATAGGCCCGGCACGGCAGCTACCGTCAGTCGAGCGTAATGATGGAACTCTCGCCGCCCTTGCGCATCCCCTCCATGATCCGTTCCTGGACGCGCAACATCAGTTTGTCGAAATTCGACTGGGCGGCAACCAGCTGCTGGTATTGTGAATTGGATTGAATCTCGCCCAGCAGCCGGTCGTACTCTTCAGCGTCGGCCTTGCCAGGTTCGTTCCCGTCGGCCGCCTGCCGCTCGGCAGCCTCCGCAATCTGTTGCAGCCGATCGAGCTTCGGTTTCAGCTCCCTGGCCTCATCCAGGCCCTCACGCGCTCGCTTGAGCGCCTTGTAGTCGTCACTCTGTCCGATGAGCCGTCCGAGCTCGTGGGCCTTCTCCGCTATCACTGATTCGACTCCATGGTGGCAAGCAGGTACCTGGCGCGGCCAAACACGTCCATCTCCAGGCGGGCAGCGCGCCAGCCAGCAACTCGGGCCAGCTCGAGCACCGTATCCGCCCTGCTCGAATCTACTTCAAGAGCGAACAGTCCGCCCGGCGCAAGGTGGGCGCCGGCGTGCTCAACTAGACACCTGGTCAGCTCGAGCCCATCCTCTCCGCTCACCAGCGCCTCGGGCGGTTCGAAGTTCCGCACACCAGTGTCGAGTCGCGCGAACTCGTCCTCGACATACGGCGGGTTGGACACGATGACGTCGTACAACTCTCCGGCCACGGGCCGGAACAGCGAACCCTGGCGAAGCTCCACCGGTACCGGCGGCCGAACCTGGGCGAGATTCTCTCGCGCCACCGCCAGAGCATCAGCCGATACATCGGTAGCCACCACCCGGTGGAACCGTCCCTCAACCGCGAGACTCAGCGCAACGCACCCGCTGCCGGTGCCGAGGTCGAGGGCGACCCCCCAGGATGCCAGGGGTCCCTTTTCTTCCCCACCCCAGGCAAGCACCAGCTCGACCAGCCCCTCCGTCTCCGGCCGGGGAATCAACACCCGCCGGTCCACCTTCACGTCGAGCGTACGGAAGCCGGCGAGCTCCGTGGCGTACGCCAACGGCTCGCCTCGAGCACGCCGCGCCACGGCGCGGCGAAGGGCGACGTGGACGTCAGGCGGGACCTCCTCACTCCGGGAGATCCACGCGTTCCCAACAGCCGCCCCAGTGAGACGCGCCCAGATGGACGTCACTTCTCGCCGGGCGTGTCTCACTCCGGCCGCCGCGAGGACGCGGGCGGCCCCATCCAGCTCCTCACCGAGCGACGACCCGGACACGCGCTCAAGTCGACGCCCGCTCACCTTGGTAGGCGAGCCTGAGCACGTCGATGATCCGGTCGAGCTCCCCATCCAGGATCTCGTCCAGCCGATGCACGGTGAGGTTGATACGGTGGTCGGTGACCCGATTCTGTGGGAAGTTGTAGGTCCGGATCTTGGCCGACCGATCACCGGTGCCCACCATCGCCCGCCGTTCCCGTGCGCGCTCGGTTTCCTGCTCGGCGAGCATCCGATCCAACAGCCGCGCCCGCAACACCTCTAGCGCCCGGAGCTTGTTCTGGAGCTGCGACTTCTGATCCTGGCAGTGCACCACGAGGCCGGTGGGTAGGTGCGTGATCCGCACCGCACTGTCGGTGGTATTCACGCTCTGGCCGCCTGGCCCCGACGATCGGAACACGTCGATCTTGAGGTCCTTTTCCTCGACCCGCACGTCCACTTCCTCCGCTTCCGGCAGTACCGCCACCGTGGCGGCGGACGTGTGGATGCGACCCTGAGACTCCGTCACGGGCACCCGCTGAACCCGGTGGACGCCGGACTCATGGCGGAGCCGGCCGTAGGCCGCTTCCCCCTGCACCTTGAAGATCGCCTCCTTGACCCCCCCGACGTTCCCCTCCGACAAGGCAACCATGGCCACGGTCCATCCGCGGCGCTCTG
>JABAOC010012712.1_pt2 | contig 10854 bp, 5 predicted proteins | sample 7062161 | NCBI WGS metagenome assembly JABAOC01 (sample SAMN14538625, study PRJNA623070) | marine sediment metagenome | biome: marine biome [ENVO:00000428]; feature: marine pelagic biome [ENVO:01000023]; material: deep marine sediment [ENVO:00002113] | place: India: Gulf of Khambhat ...
TCTCCGGAGCAGCTCAATCAGTTCGATGTCGTCTTCTGTGCCTCAAGAAAGTACTGTGAATATATCGCGCCGAAGACTCGCGTTCCCTGCTTCTATCTGCCCCAGGCGACCGACGATGAGATCTTCAAACCGCTCGATCCCGGTCCCGCCCAAGACATTGATGTCCTCTTCGTAGGGAACAACTATTGTCGCGAGAGACGCAGGCCGATAATAAACGATCTGTTTGCGGCGGGACGAGACTACGATCTATGGATCGTCGGTCTGGGCTGGCGCGGCTGCATCGATGAAAAGTACGTCAAGGCCGATCACCTGCACCCACAGGAACTTCCCAGGCTGTACTCACGGGCCAGAATCGTGCTGAACGATCACCATGAAACGATGCGGCAATGGGGCTTCATCAACGATCGGACCTATAATCTGGCGGCGATCAAGGCTTTTCAAATCTGTACTTGTGTTGAGGGGCTGGAGGAGCTTGGCATCGTGACCTACTCCAGCCCGGAAGACCTTCACCGAAAGCTGGACTACTATCTGGAGCATCGGCGCGAACGGGAGCGGATGGCGGATATCGCACACGAACGGTGTCAGCACTTCACATTTACCGAGGCCGCGAAGGCGATTCTGAGAGTGATTCATGAGTTGCCCAGGCAACCTTTGATGGTGCAGCGTATGTCCCGATATCGCGCGCGGCCGCAGCCGGTGAGCCCAGCCTTTGCCTTCAGTGGGCCGGCTTCCGGACGATAATACAATTAGGAACGTGTGCCCGCCGAGGGCGGGATACGAACACAGCGTCCCGTTCTCATTTGGGAGATCGGATAACCATGGGCGAATTACGGCTGCCGGGACTGGTCACAGGTATCGACACCAACACGCTGATCAGCCAGCTGATGTTGCTGGAACGCCGCACGCTCAACCAGTACCAGGTGCGCCAGAGCTTCTGGAACGAGCGCAAGGACGCTCTGGGCAGCCTCGAAAGCAAGCTCGACGCCCTGCGCACTACGGTCCACGACCTCTCGGACGCCCGCACGCTGCGCGCGTTCACCACTGTCTCCAGCAACACCGACATCCTGACGGCCGAAGCGTCCCACAACGCCTTCGAGGGCAACCACACCATTGTCGTGAACCAGCTCGCCAACGCCGAGCGCTGGGTCCACACGGCCGGCAAGGAGTACGTCGAGGACTACGTCGGGGCGGGCACGTTCATCTACTCGTACAACAACAAGGAAAGCATCATCACCACCACGGCGGACACCACTCTCGAAGACCTGGCGGGCCTCATCAACAACGACGCTCAGAACCCGGGCGTGACGGCGAATCTGCTTTATTATAACGATGCCTATCATCTCGTGCTCAACGGCAACGATGCGGGCTCGGACTATGAGATCTCGATCAACGCCAGCAATACCGAGGTCTGGCAGTCCACCTCGTCGTTCACGCTCAACGGCGAGAACGCCGCGGTGACGGACAAGCTCATCAGCCTCGACCAGTTCGAAGGCACGCTCGCCGGAGACGAATCCATCACCATCAGCGGCACCCGGCATGATGGGACGGCGTTCAGCGAGACTCTCGCCATCAACGAGAACACCAAGCTCAGCCATATCATCGGGGAGATCAACGACGCCTTCGCCGGCACGGCCACGGCCACCCTGGTCAACGGCCAGATTCGCCTCACCGACGGCACGAGCGGCGCCAGCCAGATGCAGTTGAGCCTGACCTACAACGTCGGCTCGGGCTCCACCGTGCTTGACATCCCCGCGCTCGCTCAGTCCACGCAGGGCGGGAGCGTCACGGCCAGCCTGGCGGGCTTTGCCACCGCCGACTTCACCGAGACCCAGTCGGCCCAGGACTCGCAGATCCGGGTGGACGGGTATCCGGCCGGCGACGGCGAATGGATCACGCGCAGCTCGAACACGATCGACAACGTCATCCAGGGCCTCACGCTGCACCTGCACGACACGGGGACCGTGCAGGTGAACCTGACCCGCGACGTGGAATCGGTGAAAGAGAAGCTCGACGCGATGGTGACGGCCTACAACGCGGCGGTCGCGTTCCTGCGGGAGAAGACCGGATACAACGCGGCCAGGAAGACCGGCGGCACGCTGATGGGCGATCCGACGGTCCGGAGCATCGCCGACGAGCTTCGCATGCCGCTGGTGCGTCAGACGAGCGGCTTCGCGCTCGACGTGGACCGCTTCCTCATGCCGGGACAAATCGGCCTGGAGCTCGACCGCAACGGCATGTTGATCCTGAACAGCAATGCCTTCGACGAGGCCATCGCCAACAACTACCTGGGCGTGCTCGCCGTCATCGGGGCCGACAAAACGGGCGGCTCCGACAACAACAGAATCGAATTCTACGGCGCATCGAGCAACTACACGACGGCCGGCGCGTACGACGTCGAGGTGACCATCGTCGGCGGAACCATCACCAGTGCCCGGATCAAGCTCGACAGCGAGACGACCTGGCGGAACGCCACCTTCGACGGCAACGTGGTGACCGGCGACAGCACGTTCCTCGCCGGCGGCCGGCCGGCGCATCCTGAGAACGGCCTGCAATTGAGCGTCGATCTGAGCCTGGATGGGACGTTCACCGCCAACGTGCGGGTCAAGCAGGGCTTCGCCGGGGCGATGGAGGACGCCCTGGACCGGATGCTCCAGATGCCGGCCGGCACGCTGACGCTCGACCAGAAGCAGGTCGAGGACCAGCTCAAGTACCTGGCGGACCGCATTCAGGTCGAAGAGCAACGCCTGGCGCAGCGGGAGGCCCGCCTCGTGGCGCGGTACGCCCGGCTGGAGAAGACGCTGGCCGCCCTGCAAAGCCAGATGGCCGCCCTCGGCCTGGGGTAAAGAGATTTATCATTTTCTCACGCCTGTGATCGGTTTCTCCGCCTCGGCCAGTGAGGTTTTGGTCGTGGAGTCTCATATTCACTTGCCCGCCTGCTGCGACAGGAAGTTCTCCATCACCCAAATCCCGCGCGTCGTCGAACGGTCATAGAATGCGATACGTTCTCCATCGGGATGGACGCGCATATGGCCAAGGGTCTTTCGCGACCAGAGTCTTCGCGCCTCGCCACCTTCGGCGGATATTCGCCAGAGTTCTCCTTCTTTGTCGCCTGGGAACCACTTCCAGAAGAGCACATCGCGACTGTCAGGCATCCAGGTGACGCCAACCGCCAGCACGTTCTCCGATTTCTTGAGGTGAAGCAGTTCTGTGGGCGGTCCGCCCGCGGTGGAAAGGACCTTCAGGACCGGCCCATCAGTTCCGGCTCGATTCGGCACTATGGAAAGGACAAACCGCTGTCCATCTGGCGAGAGGGCAGAGCCGGTAAGCCGAGCGGGAGGGTCGATTCGAATCAGCTCTTTTTCGCGGCCACTTTCCAGATCCCTCGCCATCAAACGCATGGTCCTGGACTTGGGATCGTTGCGGTCATAGTACAGCGTCTTTCCATCAAGTGACATTTCAGGTCGCACCAGCATTTCCGTCTCGCTGCGTGCCAAATCGCTCCGCGCGCCGGTCTGGACGTCAATTTTGAAGATGACGCCCTGCGAATCTCCTCTTTTGGCGTTATCTATCAGGATAGACCGCCCATCCAGTGACCAGCGGAGCCATCGAATAAAGGGGAGATTGTCGGCCAGAGTCCGTTCGCGACCGGTTGCCAGCGTCCGAATGTGAATGACCCAGGATTCATCAGGACGCTGCGTGCAGTAGGCCAGGTACCGACCATCAGGCGACCAGTCGTGAGAAACAGTCGCACCGGTCTGGCAGACCGGTACAGGCTCGGATAAGACCTTGCCCGTCTCTAGATCGAGCCTTGCAGTGAGGACATCTTCGAGTATTCTCTCGTGCGCGTAGTAATACGAGCCGTTCGGTGTAAACCCTATCGGCCTGACATTTCCTACGCCGTGTTTTGTCAATACCGGGAATCGCGACGGTTTGCCATCGGGTACCTTCAGCAGCCACGCATCCCAGCTTCCCGCGCGGTCACTGGCAAACAACACCTGCCGTCCGTCCGGCGTCCAGCCCAGCAACCGGTCATCGGCCGGATGCTCGACCAGAGACACCTCGACACTCTCAGCCAGGTCGAACACGACAATGTCCCGCTTCGATGCATCTTCGGTCTGGGGCCGGTCGTACGCTATGAAACGGCCATCCGGCGCAATGTCGAACTTTCCAGGATAGCCGAGGCTTTCGCCAGGAAAAGAGGCGATGTGTTCCATCGAGCCATCCGAGGCAGAGACCCAAACCATCTGCTGGACATCGTTCTCTGAGACGACCGCCAGTATCTTCTGACCATCCGCAGACCAGGCCCTCGGCATCGGATATTTCCCCTCGCACAGAAGCCGGTCGCCTGAGCCATCGAGGCCGACGACATGCAGGCTCGAGGCTTTTGTGTTGGGGTCCCACCAAAGGTAGGCAACTTCCTTGCTGTCAGGTGATATCGCAGACTCAAGGGGGATAGCTGGCGTCGCCAGGGCTCTTTCCGGTCAAGTGTCGGACTTTGCCCGTGGCCAGCTCAAGCACCGCAAGGGCTTCCACACCCCAGTCCACGTCACACAGATACCTGCCGTCGGGCGACAGACTGGCAAAGGTGCCCCAGTCACCCCCGATCCTCCGCACCGTTGTCATCGGCTCAGGTTTAGCAACCGTCGTTTCCGGCAGGAAGTCCTCCATCACCCAGAACTCATTCCTTTCACCGGCCCCGGCTACAAAAACGAACCTTTCACCGTCAGGCGACCAGTCAAGTCGACCACCAATGTTTGAGTCTACAAGGCCCGTCTTAATATTGACTGTACTTCCGTCTTCTATGGATATTGTCCTAATAACCTTGCCGTCAGGCCCGCTAAAAGCGATCCGCTTGCTGTCAGGAGACCAGGCAAATTGCACCCCTGGATGTGGGTCTCTCACTTCTCCTATGACCCGTGACTTTCCATCCCCATTCGCGGACATTATTCTCAGATTTCCAGAACTGGAGGCATCGCCTTCTTGAGAGAAATATGCAATGAATTGTCCATCAGGTGACCATTCGATTGGTCCAAAACTGACATTGTCGGGCTCGGTTGTCAGCAGTGTCGGCTCTCCACCAGTCGCCTGGACAATGTAAATGTTCGCGTCATAGTCGTCCACGTCGCCAATTTTGGCCGGTATTCTCGTGCGCACAAACGCAATGGCCTTTCCGTCAGGCGACCAACAAGGAAACATATCGGTCGTTTGCTCGGAGACTTGCGTGATCTGTTTCGGCTTTCCTCCCGCAACGGGAACTGTCCATATGTGGTTGCGTAAGAAGGGCACCGGATCAGACTGTGTTCTCCCGGAGAAGACAATCGTCTTTCCGTCCGGCGAAACCCGATTTCCTACACCGAAAGCCGGAATGTGGATTCTCGCTTCTGACTGAATGGGAACAGTCGTAACGCTTCCTCCCTCAGCAGGGATAGAGGCAATTGCCAATCTTTGCCAGGCGCTCCGTCTCCTTCTTGCTCCTGCTACGATAAAGATTCGCTCGCCATCGGGCGACCATCTTGGCTGGCCGCCCCCGCGTGCCACCTGCATAGCCTTCCCCCCCTTTGCCGGCAGAGTGTAAAGACCTGTTTCTCCACGTCTCTCAAATATGGCTCCAATTCTATTGTCAGGACTCCATCCCGCTAAGAGCCATATTCCGTCGATTCCTGCGGGAGCACCAATAGTAATCAAGTCCCCTGCGGCTTCTCCATTCTCTCCTATAGGAATGAAGTTAATCTGATTTCTTCTTTTCCCATAGTCCAAAAATGCTATCATATCTCCGTTGGGTGACCATACAGGGCTGGAGGCATTCACGGCATCAGCAACGTGTTTCGGAGTCCCTCCTTGAGCAGGTACTACCCACAGCCCACCTCCTCCTCTACCCAGATTCCTGTCTTCTACAAAAGCGATCATTTTACCGTCGGGGGAAAAAACAGGTTCTCTGGCCTGGGCATCGACCAACTGTCTGGGCGAGCCCCCATCGACCGGGATTGTGTAGATATGCTGCTCCTTCCTTGCCAGGTCAACAGATGAAAAGGCCAACGTCTTTCCCGCCGGAGATAGACTTATTCTATAGTTGACCGTACGTTCGTCACGATAATTCTCATAGACTTTTGTCGGCTTTCCGCCTTCTGTGGAAACGATATAGATACTCTGATTCCCCTTGTTCTCTTCATTCAACTCATTTGGTGGAGATTCATTAAAGGCAATCCATTTGCCGTCACCGGACCACGTATGACCAGTCCACTCAACGCTCACATCTTCGGTGTCCAGCTCTACCGGCCTTCCTGGAATATCAGGTCCCAATTGTCCTGCTAAAGGCATGATCCACAACTTCTCGTCGGAAACCAGGGATACTCTCTGCCCATCCGGAGACAAACGCATGTCCCAGGAGGTCCCGGTAGGAATCCGGATCCTTGTGAATTTCGGCTGATTGGAGGGCTCTGAAGCCACCATGGTCGGCAGGAAGTTCTCCATTACCCAAATTACCTGCTCTTGTATATAAGTAGAGAGAGCTATCTCCTTGCCATCCGGACGAAAGCTCAAGTTAGTCACACGATCTCTTGACGTCCAAATGCGTTCAGGGTCTCCACCGTTGCGCGAAACACGCCAGACCGTAGAACCCTTTCTTTCATTCTTTGCAAACACCACGTAATTACCGTCCGGTGTCCACGTGACGCCCCTCGGGACTTGGATACCAGCTTTCGATTCCTCAAATCTACAAATTGTCGTCGGCTTTCCTCCGGAAATCTGGATTGTCAGGACGTTCGCCTTCCCTTCATCTCGCATCTCTTCAGCGAAAACCAATGCTTCACCGTCCGGAGAAAGCTTCAGGGCTCTACCCAGATTCTCATTTTCATAGAGTAGCTTTTCTTGACCCGATTTGAGTTCCCGCATTGAGATTCCATTTGCGGTGCGGTAGTAAATGGCTCTTCCGTCTGACGACCATTGAGCGGTGAATCGGTTCCACCAGTACCGATCGGCAGGATATTGCACCAGTTGTGTGACTTGACCATCCGCAACGTCAATCGTGTACAACCCTCCGGTGTAGTCTTTTTCGGTTCGCCTGTTGGTGTCAAAACCTGTAACCAGAATGGAGCGTCCGTCGGGAGACCAGTGAGGAGCTCTGACCTCAATATGACCGGCTAGTTCCAAGCTCTTTCCGGTTCGAAGGTTCCGGATATTGAGAGGTCTATGATAGTAACCGGGGCCTGCCGGTGCTGTCTTTTCTTCAACATAGGCCACATAGTCACCGTCCGGCGACCATTCGGCAGAGAAGTATGAACCCAAAACGGTTCTTCCGGCTTCAATCTGGATATTCCCCGTATCCGCGTCAAACGGGGCCATTCGAGTTGTGAAGCTCCTAGTGTATCTGTTGAAATAGAGAGAGCCGTCCTGCGTAAAACCTTGAGGGGTTATTTGCCCAATATCCCGTGTGATCGGCTTGGGCGGGCCTTCCGCCTTACCATCGACAACTCGCATTGCCCATATATCGTGGCTGCCTGCACGATCGCTCAAGAACAGTATCTCTTGACGATTCGGAACCCAGCCCAACAACCGGTCATTCGCCGGATGTTCGACGAGTGGATGCTCGGCTCTGGTCTTAGTGTCAAATAGACCTATATCGAAATTGCCGGAATCGGCCTCAACCGAAAGCTGGTATGCTATGAATTCATCATCAGGCGAGTAACATGGCCGGCGCCACATGGGACCTTTTTCGGCAATCTTCAGACTTTCGATAGCCCCGCTCTCGGCGGAAAAGGCAACGACCTCTGATTTCCCATCCTTGGCGCCGAAGGTCTTGTATTTCCGAGCCAAAATCCGCTTGCCGTCCGAAGACCAACACGCAGGGTAAAGTTCGTGATTCTTGTCACTGTAGAGAGTGCGAGCTCCTGAACCGTCGATTCCAATCAGGCAAAGATCGTAGGTCCCATGCTTATTGGTCCAGGAATAAGCAACGTGCTTGTTATCAGGAGATATTACGGAATTGAGTGCAAATCTAAAGTGCTTCTCCTTGCCTCCCACTCTTCCTTCGGTAAGGCGCCGTGTCTTTCCAGTGGCAAGTTCCCGGATAGCCAGATCGCCCGTCTCCCAGTCAGTGTATGACAGGTATCGGCCGTCGGAGGAGGGGGATCCATACGTGTCGACTTCCGATCCTGACCACACTTGTCTAAGTGTGACGTGAGGAGTAGACTGTGAAGCAGGGGTTTGTGATGCCTTCGTGCGTTTGGCGTCGGGCAGGGATACACAGGTCAGGACGACCATCAGGACGACAGCTAACGGCGACCATCGATATGAGTTCTTTTTGAATTGCGTAATCATGGCGACCCTCCTTTTCACTTGGGCTTTGCTTTCGAGGATTCCGGCCATGGCCGGTAAGGGGCGCGCGCACGAGAAGCGGCCCAGCAGGCCGACCATCGTCCGGCCGTAGTCGTGCGATTCTTCCGCCCTCGTTCGTGTCAAGACCAGGGCGTCACAGGCGAGTTCCCGGTCACTCCGCATCCGATAGAAGGCGAACCAGACCAGTGGATTGAACCAGTGCAGGACCTGCAACAAGCTCGTGAGCCAGCCCAGGTAAATGTCGTGGCGTTTGAGGTGGGCCAGCTCGTGCAGGAAGATGTAGCGCAATTCCTCCGGGCTGGCTGTGTCGATCATCTCGCGCGGCAGCAGCAGTCGGGGCCGGACGAAGCCGAACAGAGCAGCCGTCCTGACTTGGTCGCTGGGAACCAAAGCCACGATGGCCTCGACGCCCATCTGAGCCTTGCATTGCTCGAAGAGCTCGAGAATGGGCTGTTGGACGAGCGGATGCTCCCGCTTGATGATCCGCCACAGCGAGAAGTTGCTCGCCGCGACATATCCGCCGATAAGGATCGCGCCGGCGAGCCAGAACACAGGCAGCATCCGCCGGACGCTGCCAAGCAGGGGGGCTGAAGGGCTGGCGGTCCTCACGATCTCATGAGGTCGCGGTCCTGCCGGCTCGGCGGGGGACTCGCCGGGCGTCGGTGTTGTGGTGGTCGTCCCTTCCATAGTCCTTTCGTTGCCAGCAGGGGGGAGGGCATGCTCGCGCGGGATGCTGTCCACGATTTCTCGCACGGCGCTGCGTTGGTGCGACGTCGGAATCAGACTGAACAGGCTGATGGGGCTCGGCGGCGTCCAGGGCAGGACCATCCGCAGTAGCAGCACCAGCCACAAGGCATGACTCCAGCGCGGGCCCAGCCGATGGCCCAGCAGCTTCTGCAAGACCAGAATCAGGCAGATCACCACACTGGCCACGAGCGTGGTTTCCAGTAACCACGACAGGAACGACTGAAGGGCGGTTCCGAAGGTTCCCATGGCTACTCCTTCCTTTTGTGCGCGAGGATCTCTTGTAGTTCTTTGATTTCCTGCGGCGAGAGGTCCGCGTCTTCGAGAAAGGCGGCCAGCGCCGGTTTCATCGCTCCCTGGTAGACCCGGCGGATGAAGGACTGCGTCTCCGAGCGAACACAGTCAGACTCCGCGACGGCCGCCGAGTACCGGTAGCGCGTTCCTTCCTCCTGGAATCTCACGGCGCCTTTCCTGACGAGCCGGCCGATCAGGGTCTTGACCGTCCGGGGCGTCCATTTCACCGCGCCGGCCAGCCTGTCGACCACGTCATTCGCCGTCAGGGGGCCGTGCTCCCACAGCACCTGCATCACCCGCCATTCCGACTCCGATATCCTGGGCAGTTTCTTCTTCATCGAGTTTCTCCTTGATTACATATGTAGTCAATGCAAGTGTATTACACTTGTAGTCAAGCGTCAAGAGAAAAAGTGAAAAAAATCTTCCGGTCGCCTTCCTACCGGCATTTTTTGCATGGAATCGCGGATTTCAGGCAGGATTCGGACTGTCTTTTTCAGATAATGGGTGCAAGAGGGCCCGTCGCGGCGCCTCGGTCTGGGCCTGGTTCAATACCGTCCATCCAGTGGCAACATTCCTTGGGCCCCCTGTGGGTGGCACGGGCAAGCTCGTTTGCCCGTGGGGCGTCGGATGAGCCGGCCCAGGCGAAACCGCACCGTCCAACAGGTCTGGCGGTGCCACCCGGCACGAGTGTTACGTTGCTTTGAACCAGGCCTCAATCTGCGGCTAGCGTCCGGTCTGGCTTCTCCTCTTCTGGCGGAGACGGTAGATCAGAGCGAGGACCTCGGCCACGGCCATGTACAGGGCTTCGGGTATCGGCTGGCCGGGCTTGACTGTTGCGTAAATGGCCCGGGCGACCTCGGGCCGACGAACGATGGGCACGCCGTAGGAGCGTCCGATCTTGATGATCCTCTCGGCCATAAGGTCCGCGCCTTTCGCCAGCAGCATGGGCGCATCCATGGTCTTCGCTTCATAGCGCAACGCGACCGCCACGTGCGTCGGGTTTACCAGGATGACGCTGGCCTTCGGCACCTCACGCATCAGCCGGCGCATCGACATCTCGACCTGGATCCGGCGGATGCGGGCCTTGATTTCCGGGGCGCCTTCCAGGTCCTTGCGCTCCTGTCTCACTTCCTGGCGGGTCATCTTCAATTCCTGGAGGTGCTGCCACTTCTGGTACAGCGCGTCGGCCAGCCCGATGAGCAGGATGGCGACGCCCACGCGCAGGCCCAGGCCGAGAACGATGCGGGCCGTGGCGGCAACGATCTCGGCGGACCAGGCCCAGCGCAGGGCCGCCAGGGCCTCCAGTTTGTCGCGCAGATAGAGCCAGACGATGATGCCGACGAAGAACAGCTTGAGGATGGAGGTCAGGAGGCGGACCAGCGTGCGCTTGTCGAGCAGGTTCTGCACGGCCGCCGCGGGATTGATGGCGTTCCATTTGAACTGGAGGGCCTGCGGCGCAAAGGTGACGCCGCCGACGAGAAA